>UMHS01026496.1_pt1 | contig 40353 bp, 30 predicted proteins | sample 1965611 | NCBI WGS metagenome assembly UMHS01 (sample SAMEA4836106, study PRJEB28245) | human gut metagenome | biome: gut microbiome; material: fecal sample | place: Denmark | collected 2008
CGCCCCCTCGTCAGAAGGCTTAGCTATAATACCCCGCCCTGGGCGCTTTGCAAGCGTTTTCCCCGACTTTTTTCGATTGGGCGGCAGCTTTTTTGAATAGCCCCAGGTCAGAGCGTTTCGGCTGTTCTCAATTTCTTCACATTGTTGGCAATTGAGCTTCTTCAATGAATTCGAACGCCTCTCCTAAACATTCTTTTGGCTTCGGATTCTCCCTGTTCAATCCTTTGGTAATTAACCTCATTCTTTGTTTACTCGGGGACATTGCTTACATTTTGAACGTTCAAGCATCTTGCCTGTGGCTCGGCAACTCTCTTTTCATGCGTCCTTTGCTTTTTATCTCCACAAGGTCATCAAATTGAATAGTCTTCTTTCTTTTCAACTTTGCCCGAGCGGCGGAGCCGCTTTGTTGGCAAATGAATGCTCGTTGCATTACTTTGCTTCCCTATTGGGCCGCACATGCAACCCATCTCTATATATAAAGAAAGGGAGCCGCGTTATTGCGGCTCCCTTGATACCTATATATAGGTTGATATTTAGTTGCAAACCTTGCCCGGGTTCAGAATGTAATTCGGATCGAACACGCGCTTGATGCCCGCCATGAGGCCGATAGCCGTATCGCCTACGGAATCGTGCAGATATTCCTTCTTTGCATGGCCAATGCCATGCTCGCCGGATACCTGGCCGTTAAGCTCGGTGCACTTTTCATAGCTTTCTTTCATTACCTTCTGGGACTTCTCCAAGAATACGTCCTGATCTACGCCGTTTGCAGAAGCGTAAATATGAAGGTTGCCGTCACCGGCGTGACCGAAGGAGCGAATACCAACGCCGTACTTTTCGCCGATCTGATGCACGTGCTCCAGGAATTCAGCAACCTTGTCTACGGGAACAACCACGTCCATTTCATCGAGATGCTCGGTGTCGGCCTCGATTACCGTAAGGAATGCGCTGCGGGCAGCCCATACGGCACGCTTGTCGTCAGGGTGGGAGAGAACCAGCGTATTGAATGCGCCAAGCTCGTCGCCGATTTCTGCCAGCGTTTCTGCACGCTGGAAGATTTCGTCCTGGTCGTTACCGTCAAGGGTTACCAGGATATACGCACCAACTTCATGACCATCTACATTAGTTGGGATGATCTTGTTGCCGGTATAGTCGGCTGAAGAGTCGACGATGTCGCGCTCCATGAATTCAATGGACTGAGGATCGAGACCAGCAAGCTTGATCTTCGGAACAGCGCTAATGGCAGTTTCGAGATCCTCGAAGGGAAGGATGAAGCTAATGTCTTCCTTCGGAACGGGGATGAGCTTAAGGGTGAGTTCGGTGATAACACCCAGCGTGCCCTCAGAGCCGATCATCAGGTGAAGAAGGCTATAACCAGAGCTGGTCTTGGAAACCGCACGACCGATTTCCATGATTTCGCCCGTGGGAAGAACCACGGTCATTGCCAGCACGTAATCGCGCGTGGTGCCGTACTTAACAGCACGCATGCCGCCAGCATTGGTGCTTACGTTGCCGCCCAAAGAGCCGGTTTTCTCGCCGGGATCAGGGGGATACATAAGATCGTGCTCAAGAGCGTCTGCAGCCAGATCGCACAGGCGAACGCCGGGCTGAACGCGAACGAACAGGTTGTTCATGTCGTACTCGAGGATTTCATTCATGTGCATGGTGCACAATACGACGCCGCCCCGCAGCGGGGTACTACCGCCAACCAGGCCAGTGCCCGCACCGCGAACCGTAACGGGAATCTTGTTCTCGTTGCACAGCCCCATGATGGCAGCAACCTCTTCGGTGTTGCTGGGGAAGCAAACGGCCTCGGGCATCTTAGTGCCGTAGATGGGCATTTCGTCGTGAGAGTAATCCTCGCTGATGTTTTCGCCAACGTGGCAATCTTCCTCGCCGACAATAGCCTGGAGCTGGCTGATCAATTCGGGAGTGAGTTCGTTGTACTCAGTCATGCTAACTTTTCGCTCCTGTGGACGTTGAATGATACTGGTTTACCGCGTTGACACTAGCGCTCATCGCGCTTACACGAAAGGGAGGCAACGCACATCCCTGACGAAAGGCATTCAGGCGCGGTCAGTGGCGAACACACTCAAAACGCCCCAGGCTCGCATTCGCAACGAGCCTGGGGCGCAGCAAATAGCGCTTAATCGGCCTCGGTTGCGCTGAGGAATTCGCCAATTACTTCCTTGCGCAGCGCTTCTATCAGTTCAGGCTGCATTCCCCCGACGGGCTTACCGTCGATCTCGTGAGCATGCAAGCACAGATTGCTGGAGCTGGTAACCAATACCTCTTCAGCGGCAAACAGATCCTCCAAGTAATACGGCTCCTCGTGCACGGAAACGCCCAGACGGTCACACGCCTGAATGAGGTGCTTACGCGCAATGCCCGGCAATATGAGGTTGTCGAGCGGCGCTGTATACAGCGCTCCGTCCTTGATGATGTGCACATTGCTATGCGCGCATTCGGTAACACGACCACCTTCACGGTAGAACACCGTCTCCTGACAACCGGCGCGCTTGGCCTTCTCCGATGCCATTACCGAAGGAATAAGGTTGAGCGTTTTGATGTTGCAATGAAAGAAGCGCGTATCGGGCTCGGTGATCAGCTTAATAGGCTCGATGCCATCGGAGATGGTGGCCGGCTTCAACATCACCCACAAATTGCCAGGGCCCTCCGTAAACGCATGATCTCGAATGCCTGTACCGCGCGTTACTTGGTAATAGACGAACTGGCTACCCGTATCCACCTTTTTCACCAGTTTGTTCAGCAGGTCTTTCAGCTCCTGCTTGGTGCAGGGCATTTCAATTTCGAGAAGTTCAGCGCTGTTGAAGAAACGATCAATGTGTTCATCAATCGCAAATATCTTATAGTTGCGCGCTGGGCCAGCGTCATACACGCCGTCGCCAAACCAATGAACGCGATCGTTCATTGGGATGCTCATTTCATTCAGGGGGCCGAATTTTCCGTTGTAGTAGCCCAAGTTTTCCACGTTGGAAACTCCTTCATTAATTAGTAGGCGATTACAAGACCGAGTTACCGCTTTGCCGATAAACGCTTGCGTCATGCTTTCCCACCCTACCACTAATGGGAGTTTCCAGCCGCATGTTTGCAGGAAGCCACGAGGACCGACGATTCGCGCCGCCCCCCCCCGCAACACCACCCAACTAGCGCAAGCGGTCCCGGAATTCTCCCATTCCGGGACCGTGACTAGAGGAAAGTTCGCTTACCGAAAACGCCCAACAGCGTTTTTTTGTTGCAAAACAGCGTTCAGCAGTTATGCTCTCGCTTTTCCGCAGCAAGCATTGAGGCGGAGATTCGAGCGTTGGCTAAACGTTGGGGTGGTCGACCGTGCCAACCGTGGGAATCGGCGTGGTGTCCTCTTCTTCCAAACGGCCCTCATAGATCCAGTACTTTGTTCCCTTGGCAATCACGCCAGAAAGAACCAAGACCGCTATACAATTCGGGACAGCCATAAGAGCGTTGGAAATATCGGAGAGGTTCCAAACCAAGTCGCCACCACCGATGCAGCCCCAGAATACAAAGAGCAAGAACACCACCTGATAAGGACGGATGCCCTTGGTACCAAACAGGTACGTAATGGCGCGATCACCGTACTGAGACCAACCGAGCATGGTGGAATAGGTGAAGCACAAAAGGCCAACTACCAGCACCAGGGGCCCCAGCACGGGAATGCTCTCAAAGCAAGCCGTCGCCAAAGCTGCACCACCAGAGAAGATTCCAACAGCAGTATCGATGGAAAGATCGTTGCTTGCCAGCATGGTGTTGTTGTAGATAGCTGCAAGGTCAGGATTGGCGAGCAGCGAGGTTACCAACATCAAGCCAGTAATCAGGCAGATAACCACCGTGTCCCAGAACGTACCAGACATCGAAACCAGCGCCTGGCGAGCAGGATTCTTGGAAATTGCAGAGGCGGCAACCAAGGGAGCAGAGCCCAGACCGGATTCGTTGGAGAACAGGCCTCGCTTAAAGCCGTACTGAAGCGCCAACATAATACCAGAGCCAACCGCGCCACCAAAAGCCGCCTGACCGGTAAACGCGCAGGTGATGATAGTCACGATGGCATCCCACAAATAGGCGCCGTTCATGCCAATGATCACAAGGCAGCAGGCAACGTAGAAAATAGCCATGATGGGAACCAGCTTCTCGCACACCTTGGAAACCTTCTTCAAGCCGCCGATGATAACGATGGCAACCAAGACGGTAACTACAATGCCAATAAGCCACGTGGGGATTTCGGAGGCACCGGGAATCAGGCTTGAAGAAGTAAGGGCGCCTGCCAGGGAGTTCGACTGAACCGAAGCGCCGATGCCAAAGGAAGCGATGGCGGTGAACAGGGCAAACAGCACAGCAAGAAGCTTGCCCAATCCCTTGTGCTTGAAGCCGCGCTCCAGCGCATACATAGCGCCGCCGAGCATTCGGCCATTGGCGTCCTTCACGCGGTACTTCATGGATATATAAGTTTCGGAATACTTGGTTGCGATACCGAAGACGCCGGTAAGCCACATCCAGAAAATAGCGCCTGGACCGCCGCACAGAAGGCCCGTAGCAACACCGACGATGTTGCCCGTACCGATAGTTGCAGCGAGCGCTGTGGTAAGGGCGCCAAACTGCGAAATGTCGCCCTCAGCATAGGGGTCGTTCTTAGAGACCGAGAGCTTAATCGCCGTGGGGATCTTCCTCTGAATGAAGCCGGTCCTGATGGTCATGAAGAGATGGGTGCCCAACAGCAACCAAATAAGGGCCCAGCCCCATACGAAACTATCGACGGCATCGACGCCAGCCGAGAAAGATTCGATGAATGTCTCCATGGCTACTTCCTTTCTACTCGTTTGACGCGGAAAGGAAGTGTGCCCATTGGCTCAGCAAGCTTGCGAAGTGGCGGCTTCGCTATCTGCACGAGATAACGAAGCCGCTGCTTCGGGGGAGAATGAAAGCCTTCGGCATGTGCCATCGCAAAGCAGTCCATTCCCGCGTCAGGGGGGAACGATTTTTGAATGGTCGCAATCCAGCGTTACCTCTTTGTTACACAACAGGAAAATCTGGGCAAAATTGCCGCCCACGGACGATGAACGGCATTCATACGCCGTTCATCCTTGACGAGCGGGGCCGCAAACTAACTCACAGCTACACCAAAGGCAAAAAGAAAGGGCGCCTTCCCTTAAAAGAGAAGGCGCCCTTGAAGCAATTAGGTTATGCCCTATTCTTGACCACCCAATAATCGCTCGGCCTGGGCAACGATGTCGTCGCCAGCATTCAGCTCATGGCGGTTTTCGACCTTAGAGCAATACTGGCCTTCGCCATCGATATCAACCGTTACCGTTGCACCATCGTGAACGGTGCCGTTGATGATTTCGGTGGCAACGCGGTCGGTTACCTCACGCTGAATCAAGCGACGCAGCGGACGTGCTCCGTAGACGGGATCGTAACCGTCAATCGCAAGATGCTCCATAGCGGCAGGAGTAACCACCAAGTCGATACGACGATCGGCAAGACGCTCGCGCACGTCGGCCAACTGCAAACCGACGATAGGCTCCATTGCGGCAATGGAAAGCGGATTGAAGGTGATTACCTCATCGATGCGGTTCAGGAACTCGGGGCGGAAGGTATTACGCAGAGCATCGTTGATCTTGTTGTTCAGCTCAGCCAGACGCTTTGCCGCAACCTCAACATCTGCGGTCATAAGGTCTTCCATGACCTTGCCCATGGAATTGCCAGACCCCTGATTCTGATCTTCGCCTGCGAATTCGCGAATCGACTGCGAACCGATGTTGGACGTCATGATGATAATGGCGTTCTTGAAGCTCACCACGCGGCCCTGGCCATCGGTGAGGCGACCATCGTCCAAAACCTGAAGCAGGATATTGAACACATCGGGATGAGCCTTTTCAACCTCGTCCAGCAAAATCACGCTGTACGGCTTACGGCGTACCGCTTCGGTAAGCTGACCGCCCTCGTCGTAGCCCACATATCCCGGAGGCGCTCCAACCAAACGAGCAACCGAGTGCTTTTCCATATACTCGGACATATCGATACGGACCATAGCGCGCTCGGTGTCAAACAGATACTCGGCAAGAGCCTTGGCCAGTTCCGTTTTGCCAACACCGGTGGGGCCCAAGAACAGGAAGCTGCCAATGGGACGGTTCGGGTCGGAAAGACCTGCACGGTTACGACGAATTGCGCCTGCCACGGCAGCCACGGCTTTATCCTGACCAACCACGCGTTCGCGAAGCTTGTCTTCCAGGTCAACCAGCTTGGCCATTTCGCCCTGCATCATCTTGGTAACAGGAATGCCCGTCCACGTGGATACAACCTCGGCGATTTCGTCTTCGCCAACCTCTTCCTTGAGGATCGCGCCGTCCTGCTGGCGATTTTCCAGAACCTCTTCAGCCTGAGCAAGTTTCTGCTGCAGCGCAGGAATGGTGCCATAGCGCAGCTCGGAAGCACGGGCCAGGTCGCCTTCGCGGGTGGCCTGCTCTTCTTCGATCTGGGCAGCCTCAATATCAGCCTTCAGGTTCTGAACGCTGACAATGACGTCCTTTTCGTTCTTCCAAAGCGCCTTCTGCGAATCCAGCGCTTCGCGGGCGGCGGAAATCTCCTTGCGGAGAGCCTCCAAGCGCTCGCGGCTCGGCTCATCCGTTTCCTTCATCAGAGCCTGCTCTTCAATCTGCATCTGAGTGAGCTTGCGCTCAGCCAGATCGACCTCTTCAGGCATGCTGTCGATTTCGATACGTAAACGACTTGCTGCCTCGTCCATCAGATCGATTGCCTTGTCGGGCAAGAAACGATCGGTGATGTAGCGGTTGGAGAGTTCGGCTGCAGCAACCAGCGCGGAGTCCTTAATACGGACGCCATGATGGATCTCGTACTTTTCCTTCAGGCCACGCAGAATCGCAATGGTGTCTTCGACTGTCGGCTCGCCCACCAGCACCGGCTGGAAACGACGCTCAAGCGCAGCATCCTTTTCGATGTACTTGCGGTATTCGTCGAGCGTAGTAGCACCAATGGCATGAAGCTCACCACGAGCCAAAGCAGGCTTCAGCATATTGCCCGCGTCCATGGAGCTATCGCCCGTGGAGCCAGCGCCCACAATGGTGTGCAACTCATCAATGAACAGGATAATCTGCCCATCGGACTGCTTCACTTCGCGAAGAACAGCCTTCAGGCGGTCTTCGAATTCACCACGATACTTAGCGCCAGCGAGCATCGCAGGAAGGTCAAGCGCAATAAGCTCACGATCTTTCAGGCTGGAGGGAACGTCGCCCGCAACGATGCGCTGGGCCAAGCCTTCAACGATTGCCGTTTTGCCCACGCCAGGCTCGCCAATAAGCACAGGGTTGTTCTTCGTACGACGGGAAAGAACCTGAACGGTACGACGAATTTCCTCGGAACGACCGATTACCGGATCGAGTTTGCCATCACGTGCCTGCTGAGTAAGGTTCTGGCCATACTGCTCCAGCACCTCGAACTCAGTTTTCGACTCCGCATCGGTTACGCGAGTGTCGCCGCGAAGATCTTGATAAGCCGCCTCGACTGTTTCACGTGTAACACCAGCATCGTTCAGGATGCGGCCCGCCTGCCCTTTGTCTTCAGAAAGGGCAATAAGCAAATGCTCGGTGGTGATGTAGCTGTCGTCCAACTTTCCGGCGATTTTCTCGGCGTTGTTCATCAGGGCATCGAATTCCCTTGAAGGGGCCACCATGCCCATAAAGGTTTGACCGCTCACCTTCGGCTGATGCTCCACCTCCGCACCGACGCGCTGCTTCAAGACGGCAGGGTCGGCGCCAATACGCGTAATGATGGCCTTCAGGTTATTCTCATCCGCAGAAAGGATGGCATCTAGCAGATGAAGCGGCTCTGTGGTGGCTGCTTCATGCTTAGACGCAATGTCCATTGCAGATTTAAACGCCTCTTGGGCAGTCACTGCTAATTTTTCAATCCACATATAAGTCTCCTTTCTTCTACTTGCAGCAAAAGAAATGGCTAGTGTCTTACATCAACCTGCGCAATACAATTGCGTTAGTATCGGTTACCAAAGAATTGACGCTTTCCCTGGTTTCGAGTTCGTGTACACGGTCGGCAAGCTTGCGTACACGACGATGCAGGGCATCGAGCTCGTCATCACGCTCATCCAGGCGCCCTTTAAGGTCGAGGATGCGAATAACGCCCGCAAGATTGATGCCTTCGTCGGTAAGCTCATTGATCAACTGCAAACGCTCAATATCGGCCTGCGAGTACATGCGCGTGTTGCCCCGTGTGCGCTGGGGGGAAACCAGGCCCTTTTGTTCATAGATGCGCAGAGTTTGCGGGTGAACGCCAGCAAGTTCGGCAGCAACACTGATCATATACAGCGGTCTGTCTTTGTCTTCCATTACCATGCCCTCACCTCTTCCTTAGTAGCTTCCTGGAATGCTTCCAGGGCCTTCTTCTGTTCATCGTTCAACGTCTTCGGAACCGCTATCTTGATGGCCACGCGTAAATCGCCGTTACCCGTTGAGCCCTTGCCCAACCTGGGAGCGCCTTTGCCACGCACCGTAAGAACCGTTCCGTCCTGACACCCAGCAGGTACCTTCAAGCGCACTTTCGTTCCATCGGGGGTGGGAACCACCACTTGAGCACCAAGAGCCGCTTCGGCAAACGTTACGGGCAGATCCATCAAAACGTCCGCCTTATCACGCCGATAGAGCGGATGAGAGCCTATCTTGATGTTCACCAGCAAGTCGCCTGTGGGGCCGCCATTTGCTCCCTGGCCGCCTTTGCCCTTTAAGCGAACACGGCCGCCGTCGATGGCGCCAGCGGGAATCTTTATGGTGAGCGTTTCTTTTTCGCCTGTTCCCGAGTGACCAATGCGGATGCGCTTTTCGCATCCATTAAAGGCTTCGTCGAAGGTTACCGTCATGGACACTTCTTTGTCGGCGCCCTTCTGCGGCCGAGGCTGAGCATAGCTACCCGCTCCGCCGAAATCCCAGTTGCCGCCGAAAGCGCCTTCACCGTTGCGAATGCTCTCGAGAATATCTGCCCAGCTACCGAAACCAGATGCTCCGCCAAAGCCCGCGCCGGCAAAGGGGTTGCCGCCCTGGCCTTGCCATGCCCCGCCATAGGGAATCTGGTTTTCGTTGGCGGTGCCATACTGGTCGTAGAGCTTACGTTTCTTTTCGTCGGAAAGGACCTCGTACGCCTCGTTGATTTCCTTGAACTTCGCCTCGTCGCCGCCCGCATCAGGGTGGTGCTTGCGGGCCAGTTTGCGAAATGCCTTCTTGATGGCATCAGCATCGGCGTCACGTGGAACGCCTAGCGTTTTGTAGTAGTCGGGAGTTGCCATTCGCCCCACCTTTCCTATTCAGATGGGATAGTGATACAGTTGCTTTTCCAGCTAAGCGACCTGTTCGCCTCGGCACGATCGAAAAGCCAAAAGCCTTTCGGTATCAGCCGTTGCGACAAAAATGCAACCTGCTTCAATACCCCTGTTTTCTCTTCTTATTGATCAGCCCGAAAGAAACCCGCCCGTATGCCCAACTTTGACTGACAGGACATTCTTGCCCAATTCCCCCGAGCTGCTTACAACAAGGGCGGACTTGCGAGCCCGCCCTTGCGTTTGCTATTCGTCTTCTTCTGACTTGGTCTCGCGCTTCGGACCGCCCACGGTAACCGTTACCATTGCAGCACGGATAACTTTGTTACCCATGCGATAGCCCTTCTGGTAAACCTGGGCAACCGTTTCATCGGGAACCGAAGGATCGTCAACCGTGGCTACCGCCTGAGCCTCAAGGGCGTCAAATGCTTCGCCTTCAGGATTGATGATCTCAACGCCCTCCTTCTTCAGCACCTCGCCGATCTTGTTGTGAACGGCTTTGATGCCACCGAGCAGACCCTCTTCGCCATTGCCTTCCGCATAAGCGATGCTGCGTTCAAAGTCGTCGATCACGGGGATCAAGCTTTCAACCAGCTTTTCGGTGGCGCGAAGCTTTTCCTCTTCACGCTGCTCGTTCATACGGCGGCGATAGGTGTCCCACTCGGCATGGAGCCTGAAGTACTTGTCCCTCCAGGCATCCGCCTCGGCCTTAGCTGCTTCCACCGGATCTTCCTCGGGCTCTTCGCCCTCGGTGTCATCTTCGATGACATCCGCTTCGACCTCTTCGGGGGCAGCAGCCTCGGGCTTAGCCTCGGCTGCTTCCTGATCCTCGCGTGCCTCGTCTTTTTCAGGCGCGGTCATGATTACTTGTCCTTCTTCTCGTCGTCGTCGACAACCTCGAAGTCTGCCTCGATGGTGTCGTCATCAGCGGGCTGCTGAGCACCAGCTGCACCAGCGGCTGCCTGAGCTGCATCCTGGTTGCCGTATACAACCTCAGCCAGCTTGTAGCCTGCCTGCTGCATTGCCTCGATAGCCGCCTTGATAGCTTCGATGTCGTTGCCCTCAAGCGCAGCCTTGCCCTGAGCAACAGCGCTTTCTGCCTGCTGCTTAACCTCGGCGCTTACCTTGTCGCCAACTTCGCCCAAGGTGGTTTCGGTTGCGTTGATCAGAGAGTCGCAGTTGTTGCGAACCTCAACCTCTTCCTTACGCACCTTGTCTTCCTCGGCGTGAGCCTCAGCGTCCTTAACCATGCGATCAACTTCGTCGTCGGTAAGGGCGGTAGAACCGGAAATGGTGATCTGCTGCTGCTTACCGGTGCCCAGATCCTTAGCGGAAACGTTCACGATGCCATTTGCGTCGATATCGAAGGTAACCTCGATTTGAGGAACGCCACGACGTGCAGCAGGAATGCCGGTGAGCTGGAACTTGCCCAAGGTCTTGTTGTCCTGAGCCATCTGACGCTCGCCCTGCAGAACGTGAATCTCTACCGAAGTCTGATTGTCGGCTGCGGTGGAGTAGATTTCCGTCTTGCGGGTAGGAATGGTGGTGTTGCGGTCGATCATCTTGGTCATTACGCCGCCCATGGTTTCAACGCCGAGGGAAAGCGGGGTAACGTCAAGAAGGAGGATGCCCTCAACGTCGCCAGCAAGAACGCCGCCCTGAACAGCTGCGCCCATTGCAACAACCTCATCGGGGTTAACCGACATGTTGGGCTGCTTGCCCGTCATGTTCTTCACCAGCTCCTGAACAGCAGGCATACGGGTGGAACCGCCAACGAGGATTACCTCGTTAACATCGCCCGTGGAAAGGCCAGCGTCGCGCAGAGCCTGCTCAACAGGCTTCTTGCAGCGGTCGAGCAGATCCTTGGTGATGCGCTCGAACTCGGCACGGGAAAGGGTATAGTCCAGGTGGAGCGGGCCGGCTGCGCCAGCGGAGATGAAGGGCAGATTGATGTTGGTCTGGGTGGTGGAGGAAAGCTCCATCTTTGCCTTTTCGGCTGCTTCCTTCAGACGCTGCAGAGCCATCTTGTCGGCACGAAGATCGATTCCGTTTTCAGCCTGGAACTTATCGGCCATCCAGTCGATTACGCGCTGATCCCAGTCGTCGCCGCCCAGGTGGTTGTCGCCAGCGGTGGAGCAAACCTCGAATACGCCGTCGCCCAGCTCAAGAACGGAAACATCGAACGTACCGCCGCCAAGGTCGAAGACCAAAACCTTTTCATCCTTGTTGGTTTTGTCGAGACCGTAAGCAAGAGCCGCTGCCGTAGGCTCGTTGATGATACGCATAACCTCGAGACCAGCGATCTTGCCTGCGTCCTTGGTTGCCTGACGCTGAGCGTCGTTGAAGTAAGCAGGAACAGTGATAACTGCCTGAGTGATGGGCTCGCCTACGCGCTTCTCGGCGTCGGACTTGATCTTCTGCAGAACCATTGCGGAAATCTCTTCAGGCATGTAGTCCTTGCCGTCAATGTCCACAACAGCACGGCCACCATTGCCGTTCTTTACCGTGTAAGCAACGGTCTTCTGCTCTTCGCCGGTCTCAGCATAAGAACGGCCGATGAAACGCTTTACCGATGCGATGGTGTTTTCAGGATTGGTGACAGCCTTGTTCTTTGCGGCCTTGCCTACCGTGCGCTCGCCGTCCTTGCCGAAGCCAACAACGGAAGGCGTGGTGCGGTCGCCTTCTGCGTTAACCAAAATTTCAGGCTCTGAGCCCTCCATCACTGCCATTGCCGAATTGGTGGTGCCCAAGTCGATGCCAATGATCTTTGCCATCTTACTATGTCCTTTCAGTTGCGGCCGCTCGCTGTTGCCGAGTTGTGCGATGCGGCCATTCTGTTCTTACCTAAGCTAGAGCCGAGATATTCGTTTCGCCTTTGCGGGCTTGCAGATCGCCTTCGATGCCTTGCGGCCTCGTGGGCTTTCACGGATACCAGTAAGGCCCACTCGCGTGGACCTTTTCGACAATTGGAATAATAAAATCTAAGTGCATCATTGTCAAGTTTTGTAACCTTCCTGTTGAAGATTACCTGAGCTATATCTGTTTTCCCAGGTCAGTCGCTTACCGACTGATTCGCTCACTTGTCATTTTCGTCTATTAAGATCTAACAACGGTCCGCTCAAAGCTGAGCAGGCGCCGACCCGAGCAAACCGATCAGGCAAACAAAACCCGCTCGGCATAAGCCACCCGAACAAACAAGAAAGCCCGCTGGCATGAGCCAAGCGGGCCTAGATGCAAAATGTCTGCTTGTGAAAACGAAGCAGAAAGCTATTTCTTAGCAACACCACCGATGAGAGACATCTTGGTACCGCAATCGGGGCAAGTGCCCTTGGTGATAACGCGGCCGTTCTTGGTGACGCCTTCCTGAGGGTCTACCATTTCCTTCTTTTCCTTGCACTTAACGCAATATGCAACAACTGCCATCGTAACCTCTTTTCCTTATTAATAGTCCTATAGGGCACGTGGCCCCTGGAGCACCCGACCCATTGTATAGGTAGTGCCTGCGTTTTACCAGATGGATGCCGATTCTTACGCAACCATAACGAAATAATCGCGTAGAAGGGGCTCTGTCTGGCATTTACAAACCGATCGCATCTGCCAAGAGCACAGAAGACAGGCGCCACAAGTAGGGAAAATAGCCCTCCTTTGGGCGAGCGCAGCTTGGCGGATCAGCGGGGCGGTGGCGGCGTGGATGCTGCCTCCACAGGAGGCGCTGTCGGCGATGACAGAGTGCTGGCGCGGCTGAGGCGAGCAGCGGGTACGGCGCGGTGCAGCGCCATCGCCGAACACTCGGGAATGCAGCGCGGCGAAATATCGCCATGGCCGATAACGCGCCCCGAGACAAAAGAAGGCGAGCATTTTGCTCGCCTTCTTTTGCTGTTTTGTTTACGGCTCGAGTGGCCATCGGGGCCTTCGCGGTAGGAAGCCGCCGGCATTTGGCAGTCTCCTTGATTGAGGCACACATTTGGTAACAGAGCTGAGCCCCGCACCTAACACGCCGATGGCCAGTCAGCGCGCGAAAATCCTTACACGCATTGACTAGACTCTCGTCGTGAGCAGACTGTTAGTCTTCAACAATCTCCTCGATTGCGCCCATGGGGCACTCTTCAACGCAGTCGCCGCAAGCGATGCAGGCCTCTTCGTTTACAACCTTGCATACGCCGTCTACAACCTCGATGCATTCCTGGGGGCAAGCGTCGATGCAAATTCCGCAGCCAATGCACTCATCATCAATGATTACTGGATGAGACATGAAAACCTCTTCTCTCTTGGGCTTTTAGAGATGCTTTGTCATACTTGGGGACAATTCTTTTTCGGTTAATCCCTGAACGGGAAAATACCATAGCGACCCCAATATGCAAGATCCTTGCGCGGTTTTTCTAAGAACGGTTAAATTGCGTTGCATATTTGCCGCGTTACTGCCGTTCGCCGATTCAAAAACATCACAGACGCAGGACGGCACGGGAGTGCGGGGGCGCTGACAGGGTCGCCGCGAGGCACAACCGCAGCCGGGCACAGGCATCTGGCCGACGCAGAGCAACGGGGACAGGCTGCGGCACATGCCTAGCAGATGCGGGGCAGCTGTTCGCCTACGAGCATGTCCATGATGCGCAGGGCACCAAACCCGGTACGAATTGAAACGCGAGGGTCACGCTCTTCGGGCGTTTCCACCACTTCACCAATGATGGCTGCATCGGCTCCATACTTGTTCGTGCGCATAGCAGCCAGGGCAGCCTCTGCTTGCTCGGCGGGAACCACGCACACCATCTTGCCCTCATTGGCAACCTGGTACACATCGTAGCCAAGCATTTCGCACGCTCCCAATACGGCATCTTTAACGGGAACTGCGCCCTCTTCAACAATGAAGTCGACACCTGACTGAGCAGCAAGCTCATTGAGCGTCGAGGCAAGGCCTCCGCGCGTTGGGTCACGGAAGCAGCGGGTATCGGGCGCTGCGGCAATTACCTCGGCGATCAAATGGTTCAGAGGGGCAGCATCGGTCTGGATGTCCGCATTGAACGAAAGCTCTTCTCGGCAGCTCATGATGGTGATGCCATGGTCGCCCATGGTGCCGGTAACCAGGACCTTGTCACCCGGCTTGCAGAAAGCGCCGGAAAGGCTCACCCCTTCGGGGATGAAGCCGATGCCACTGGTGTTGATGAACACGCCATCGCCGTGGCCGCGATTAACCACCTTGGTATCGCCCGTAACAATATGGACACCAGCTTCTTTGGCCATTTCGGCCATGCTTTTGCAGATGCGCTTCAAATCGGCAACGGGGAAGCCTTCTTCCAGAATGAACCCACAGCTGAGGTACTTGGGGACAGCGCCACTGGTGGCAACATCGTTTACCGTGCCGCACACAGCCAGCCTGCCAATGTCTCCGCCGGGGAAAAAGTGAGGAGTCACCACAAAGCTGTCGGTGGAATAGGCAATGCGCTCACCGGCAGCTGGCGCTGGGAGCGACGCCGCATCGTTGCCTTCCAACAGCTCTTCGTCTGCGTATGCCTCGAAAAATACCTCGTCGATAATGCGCTTCATCATAGTGCCGCCGCTACCATGACCCAGCAATACCGTTTCGTCCATCTTGTCTCTTTCGTTCATGCAACACTCAATAGAGCGTTGCGTTCCTCTAGAAAAAGAACGCCTTCGATGAGGCGTTCTAAGGGGCTAGATAAAGTCGCCCGTGGTTGTCATGTTAAGACGCCCTGTTTTGACGCCCTTGGTGCCGATGATAAGGTTAGCGACATCCTGAACCTCGCCAGACTCACCCTTGAGGATGATTACCTCAAGACAGTTGTCTTGATCGACATGCACATGCATGGAAGCTACCACCATGTCCAAATAGGTGTGCTGGATATGGTGCAATTTTTCCTGCAAGTCGTTGGCGTGGTGGTTGTACACGATAGTGAGCGTACCCATAACGATTCGCCCAGGCACGGAACACTCATCTTCCACCAGCGCTTCGCGCACTAAATCGCGTACCACTTCACTGCGATTTTTAGCCAGACCGCGGCGCGCCACCAGGTGATCAAACTTGACCAACAGGTCTTCGGGCATCGCCACAGAAAAGCGCATTAAGTCATTGCTCATGCTTTGCTCCTTGCGTTTATGCGATGCGGCCTAGGCTTATACCAAGTTAACCGTCACACCACTTGCGTTTTCGGCATCTTCATCAAGTGCATCTTTAGCGTCATCGAGCGTTGCGCGAACCTCGTCGAGCAACTGCATTGCAGCATGGAGCTTTTCGCCCACGGTGGTGAATCCAGCATCGGAAGCATTGTGGGCAAGATTGTGAGCCCAACGACGCTCCAGCTTAATATGATCGTCGATCTGGTCGATCATCTGTTCAAACTGGCCCGTGTTGATACCATTGGTGCACATAGCGACTCCTTTTATCGAGGGAAAGCATTGCTTTCTTTGTTTATTGGATTGAGGCGAAGCCTCTTTGACAGGCATCAATCGATGCATTGCGTCTTCCTATTATGATCCCGCCAAAGTGAAGTTATCACCGTTTTCGCTCAACGGTGTGAATTTTTTCACATTTTGTGTGACTGGCTGATTCTAAGGGCCCCAAAGCGGCTTCTCGCCCTCGGCAACAACAAATCTCGCTATTATCCTAAGTAGCGAAGGAGGACCTCATGCCCACGCCACAGCCAACAAAATACGAGCGCATCGCGCAGAGCCACGTTGACTCGTTCCAGGGAACCTACCATGGGTCCATAGGAGCTGCGGCGATTATCGTCTCTGTCGAAGAGCCCACCGAGGAAGCAAAGCGCGCGCTTACCGCAAGCTTTAAAGCTCTTGGGTACTCACCGCAGGCAATCGGTTGGGCCCAAACCGCCGCCCCAGGCAAATCCGATGCTTCTGGCGACCTGTTCACCCTTATCGAGGGCATCGACCCGTTCTGCGTTGTCTCTACGAGTCATGCCAGCACCGAGGCCCTTTCGCGCTGCTACAACACGCCCCTTGCCATTGAGGCGAAAACCCTTTTGCTAGGCCGCGATTGCCGCTGTTTCGAAAATCTTGATGCCCTTATTACCACCGAAGCAGGCAAACACAAAACCTGGGGGCTTTTGAAAACACTGCCTAAAATGTAGCGAACCCCCAACGCCCAACAATCCATTGAGGACACTGCACGAAACGAGACGCAACGGCAATCGGACGCCCTATGCGCCAAAACCCAACGAGCCTTTCTTTGCCGAACATCGCGCAAAGCCAAGCCATGAAACAATAGTTAACGAATCACCGCCTCTGTTGAATTCCTGCGCGTACCGCGCGTTGCAACCGCTGGTGGTATCCTTTTTGTGTCTATATACCAATGAAAGGCAACGCATATGTCCAACAAAAGCCTTGCCGGCGAGCACAACGCCCAGACCATCCTGGTTACCGGCGGTGCCGGCTTCATCGGCAGCCACACCTGCGTCGAGCTGCTTGAGCAAAACTACAACGTCGTTATCCTTGACGACCTTTCTAATTCCTGCGTTACTGCGGTCGACCGCATTCGCGAGCTTTCCGGTGCCAACGCCGACCAACTGAAGTTCGTCGAGGCTTCCATCCTCGATCGCGAAGCATGCGAGCGCGTGTTCTCCGAGAACGACATCGACGCCATCATTCATTTCGCTGGCTTCAAGGCCGTGGGCGAATCCACGCAGAAGCCGCTCGAATACTACTGGAACAACGTAGCAGGCTCGCTGGTGCTCTTTGACGTGGCCCGAAACCACGGCGTAAAGAACATCATCTTCTCTTCGTCCGCAACGGTTTACGGCGAACCCGAGATGATCCCGATCACCGAAGAGTGCCCGCTTCATGAGGCAACCAACCCTTACGGCGAAACCAAGGTTATGCTCGAGCGCATTCTGACCGACTTCTACCGCGCTGACAGCGAATGGAACGTTGTTCTGCTTCGCTACTTCAACCCCATCGGGGCCCACATCTCTGGCCGCATCGGCGAAGATCCGAAAGACATCCCGAACAACCTGCTTCCCTACGTTGCCCAGGTTGCCGTTGGAAAGCTTGAATGCATCCAGGTATTCGGCAACGACTACCCCACCCCCGACGGCACCGGCGTACGCGACTACATCCACGTTGTTGACCTGGCACGCGGTCACGTGAAGGCGCTCGATTTCATGGGCGGTAAGGTTGGCACGGGCAAGGCCATCGGTCTTGGTTCCATCGAGGGAGCAAGCACCGAAGACGGCACCCGCACCGGCGTTGCCATCTTCAACCTGGGCACAGGCACGGGTTCTTCCGTTCTTGACGTTATCCACGCCTTCGAAAAGGCATGCGGCAAGAAGCTCCCCTACAAGATCTGCCCCCGTCGCCCTGGCGATATTGCCACCAACTACGCTGCCTGCGACAAGGCACGCGAAGAACTGGGCTGGGTTGCCGAATACGATTTGGCGCGCATGTGCGAAGACTCCTGGCGTTGGCAGTCGAACAACCCCAACGGATACAAAGAGTAGGTTTTCCGACCGTCCGCTTCCGGGCGCTGGCTACTTCGGCTCGTCCGCCTTCAGGCGCCGGTGAGTCTGCTCAACGCACCCGCTACCCTGCTCAAAAGGCCCCGTCTTTGACGGGACCTTTTTCGTGCGATCGCTGCTTCATGCATTTGAAGAAGATTTTCCTGCGGAAAATCATTCAGGGGATGCTTTCAGAGTGCACTTCGCAGACTCGCCGCCGCCTGAAGGCTACCGGATAGGTAACACCAGCGCTCGCAAACTACCCGACTCGGGCCGCCCCCGTTAGGGTAGTTCTGGATTCTGCCGGGCTGAGGGAATGGAGCTCGGCAAGAGCGGTGCGGTTGCTGCGAATGCCGCTCTGAACGCTCATCCTATTAGATTTGCGAAGCAAATCTTCCTCTAAGGTACGAAGCAATGCAGCGCATGAGAAAAGGCTCGCGCCAGGCGAGCCTTTTCTAAACAACGGGATGGGAGCTTTGAACGGCAACTGCCCGCCCTTGCCGAGCGAACAGTGAAAAAACGAGCTACAGAAGGTCTTCGATAAAGCCGACGCGGTAGTCCTTGAACACCACGCCGTCGCCTTCTTGGGTCGCATCAAGATCGACATCGGCGCGGATGGCAAAATCATGATCGCCGTCAGGATCGCTGAAGGTTTGCTGCACATGCCATACGTGCTCCGAATCCTCGTCGGATTCATCGATAGCCAAGAATGCCATTGAGCGGGCATCCGCATCGACAAGCACGTCTTCATGAACATCGTAGTATTCGTCCAACGCCGCGCGCCATTTGTGAACAGAGAACCCGTTATCAACGTCGGCTTCGCCCAAAGCCTCATGATCATCTGCCGCAGCAAGACGCACTCGACGGAACAGGGCGTTGCGCACCAGCACGGTGAGGCCACGGCGATCATGGACCACAGCATCCTTTGCCTCGGGCGGACGGGCATCGAGCTCTTGACCCGCCTGCTCCCATTCATCCACCAAGCTGGAGTCGACCGAACGCACCACCAGACCAAGCCAAGCGATAATGTCTTCCATTTCTTCACTGCGCTTATCAAACGGGAGCGTGCGATCAAGCGCACGATACGCTTCTGAAAGATAGCGAAGCAGCGCTCCTTCATAACGCATAATGCCCAGCTTCTGAATATAGCCCTTGAAATCGGCAGCTGATTCCAGCATGTCTCGTAGAACCGATTTCGGGCGCACGTAATAATCGCGCGCCCAAGGCACCGACTCGCAGTACTTGTCGAAAGCGGCGAACAGCAGTTCACGCAGGGGGCGCGGATACGTAACCTCCGCGATGCGATCAAGACGCTCCTCGTACTCCACACCATCGGCTTTCATGGCGGCCATGGCGGCATCTTTTGCTTTGCGCTCCTGCGCGCGCAAGACCTGACGCGGGTCTTCGAGCGTTGCCTCAACCATCGAAATGATATCGTAGGTGTATGTTTCGCTTTCCGGGTCGAGCAGCTCAAGCGCTGCCAATAAAAACGGAGAAAGAGGCTGATCGAGAGCGAAATCTTCGGGCAAATCCATGGTTACGTAATAGTCGGGATCGCCGTTTTCGTCCTCCTCTATCTCAACAACCCCCGCATCAATGAGGGTGCGGAATACCTCGCTGGCGCGCACTTTCAACTTCAGCTTGTCTTCGGGCTTTTGGAGCGAGTCATCGATCAGCTGGTCGACGCGAGCACGGGCATCGCCGCCCTGTTCGACTTCAGCCAAAACCATCGAGTGGGTGATACGCATACGGGGCGTCAGCGTTTCAGGCGCAGCAGCAATCAGGCGGTTGAAGGCATCTTCATTCCACACCACAAAACCCTCAGGGGGCTTCTTGCGTTTCACTTTGCGGCGCTTTTTGGGGTCGTCTCCCGCTTTTGCAAGAAGTTTCGCGTTCTCAATCTCGAATTCCGGCGCCAAAGAAACAACCACGCCCTCGGTGTCGAAGCCAGAACGACCGGCGCGCCCTGCAATTTGGTGGAATTCGCGACTGCGAAGGCGACGCATTTTATGGCCGTCAAACTTGGTGAGCTGCGTAAGCACCACGGTGTGAATGGGCACGTTGATGCCGACACCCAACGTGTCGGTGCCGCAAATTACCGGCAGCAACCCCTGCTGGGCAAGCTTTTCCACCAGCAAACGATAACGCGGCAGCATTCCGGCGTGATGCACGCCAATGCCGCTAAGCAGCAAACGCTTCAGCGTTTTGCCAAACTGGGTGGTAAACTTGCCCGCCCCCAGCGTAGCCTTGATCTGCTCGCGCTGCTCCTTGCTGGTTACGCCAAAGCTCGAAAGAGCCTGCGCCGAAGCGAGGGCGGCGTCTTGCGAGAAATGTACTATGTAAAGGGGCCCTTCGTTGTTACGCAAGGCCAGTTCTACCGTGCCTTCGAGCGACATAAGCTCGTACTTGTATTCCAGAGGAACGGGGCGCGGAGCATCGGCAATAACATCTACCGTTGTTTCCGTTTTCGACTCCAGGGCCTGTGCAATCTGAGAAACGTCTCCCAACGTCGCGCTCATAAGAAGGAACTGCGTATGGGGAAGCGTGAGCAGCGGAACTTGCCAAGCCCAACCGCGGTCGGGGTCGCTGTAGAAATGGAATTCGTCCATTGCCACGCAGCCGACATCCGACCATTCCCCTTCGCGAAGCGCCTGGTTTGCCAAGATCTCAGCCGTACAACAGATAACAGGAGCCTGTGGGTTGATCTGGGAATCTCCCGTGATCATACCCACGTTTTCACGCCCCAACATATTCACCAAGCCGAAAAACTTTTCGCTTACGAGCGCTTTGATGGGAGCCGTGTAGAACGCGCGTTTGCCCGAGCACAATGCCATGAACATCATGCCGATGGCGACCATCGACTTCCCTGAGCCAGTTGGCGTTCCCAAAATAACGTGGTCTCCCACCATGAGGCTCATCAGCGCCTCGTCCTGATGGGGCCACAGTTCAATCTCATGCTCGGCGAGCCACTCGTAAAACGTCTCGAGAGCTTCTTCCTCGCTGATCGCGTCGCCTTCGCGCCAAGTGGGAGCCAATGCGCCCAATGAGCCGAAATCGCTGCTTGATTCATCGATTTCGGAAGATTCCTCTATTTCAAATTCTGCAGAGTCCACCAAGGGATCCTTTCAATGCGTTTGATCTTCAAAGCTTTCATCGTGCCAACCGCTCAAGAAATGGAAGTCCAACCTAGACGCTAACTAGAGCATGCAGAGCCTGCCCATGCCGAGCAGGCAAGCGCCTAAGGCGCCAGCCCCTCCTGCATCGCGCCATCCGAAAAAGAGCCGGTTACCATCTACCCGTTGGGTCACCAGCCAGATAGCGTCAGGCACCGCTTCGCACCAACCAGACACGGGGCAGATGCAGCCAAGCTCAGCTCCATGCCAACCGAAGGCTGGCCAAAACATAGCAGACCTCGTCCCTCGCCAAGCGGGCATCAGCCAATTAGCGCGCCCCGAGCATTCTTCCCGCCAAACAACGCCCTAGGCAAATTGCAGGATATCGACAGGTGCATCTATAAGCACGTCGGGGCTGCCCGTTTCAAGCGTTTCGAGCGGCTGATAGCCCCATGTAACACCCACCGCAAGCATGCCAGCATTATGCGCGGCTATAAGATCGGTGTGCGAATCGCCGAAGTACGCACAGCAAGCGGGCTCGAGACCCATTTCCCTTGCGCACAGCAAGAGCCCATCGGGATCGGGCTTGCGCGGGATAGTATCGGTTTCACCGTGGGAAACATCAAACAAGCCGGGAAAGAACTTCGCCTCCACATCTTTCACGCCGCCTTCAAATTTGTTGGACATGATACCCAGCTTCTTCCCGCGAGCATGGAGCTCTTTGAGGGTTTCCGTCATCCCCTCGAATTCGCTCGTCAGGCTCAAACCGAATTCGCCATACAGACCCTTAAAATTGCGAAACACCTTTTCGGCCTGCTCTTCGGTAGCCCCATCGGGCACTGCCAAACGCGCTAGAGCCAAAGCACCATTACCCACAAACATACGGATTTGCTCTTCGGTATGGGGAGGGAACCCTTCTAGTTCCAGAGCCTTGTTGGTGACCGCCGCCAAATCGGGAAGCGTGTGCAAAAGCGTTCCATCCATATCGAAAATGAATCCGTCGATTTCAGGCATACCAGCCCTGGCACTCATAGCCCGCCCCTTTCGTTGGCAAATCGGAAAGCACGCTTCAACAGCAGCGCAACAATAACGGTTTCAGACTACCCCAACAAAAGATCGCTGAACGTTTCTCGCACCAGCCATAACACAAGAACCACGATAACGGCGCGCAGGGTGCGGGGACTGCGATGGCAGCGAGGCAGCGCAGGGCGCGGAGGCTGCGGCGGACTGCGAGGTTAAAGGGCAGGCCGGGGCGGCGGGGAGGGTGGCAAGATCTTCAGGCTATGCATGATTTAAGAGCTCCGGACAGAAATAACGCCCCTTAGTGGCAAGATCTCCGCGCGGTGTATTCCCGAACGGCGGTTTGCAGGGCTATTTGGATACACGGCGCGCGAATCTTGCCAAAACCAGCTCATTTTGGATACATAGCGGCGATATATTGCCACTAAGGGGCGTTATTTCTGTCAGAGGCCTTCTAGAGAATACATGGCGGAGATTTATTGCCATGGTAAGACGCTGCGGAATGCATTGCGCGCCGTTTGACTCCGAGGCTGGCAAGGCGCTGTTCGGCCAGGTGACAACAGGGCGCAAGACGCTGGCGGCGTGGATGCTGGGGCCACGGCGGCCAGCGACAATGACGGCGCCTTCCGCTGGGAGTCACGGGCTGCTGGGTGGTGCCGACGCTGTCCGCAGGAAGTCACAGGGCTACTAGACGGTGTCGTCACCATCTGTCAGGGACTACGCTCCCAGGCGGTGTCGATGTCATCCGCCCGAAAGGCGCCGAGGCGCCATTCAGCGAGAACGGGCTTTGCGTTTTGAATGGATGGGGTGGTTGCGGGCATTTATTGCTGGTGTTGTGCTAGCATTAGGTCTTGCGCGGGTGTCGCCAAGTGGTAAGGCACGAGCTTCCCAAGCTCGCATGCGCGGGTTCGAGTCCCGTCACCCGCTCCAAAAAAATTTAAAGCCGGTCTTCAATTTAGAACTGCGCCCCACAGGTGGCGGTTCATTCGGAGACCGGCTTTTTTGATGGGCGCGTCTAAGTTTTGTCAGCTCGCCTGGGATATAAGCAAAAGCACATCCAGCCTTGCCTGCATTTCTCTCACAAGATTTACCTCATTGCCCTCGGTAGGGTTTTGTTGCTCTCGCTGAGAGTTATGCGCTTTTTTCGCAGGATTTACCCTGGTGTGGCAATCCAACCATCACGAAAACAAAAATCTCGGCTTTTTTTGCAACTTTTTTGCGATTGCGGATGTCGTTGTTCCAGGATCATACATGGCTCTTCCTTTCCGTTACGAGAAAGCTTTTCAGGGGGAAGGGAGCTCGTAACAACGGTTATTCTAGGAAGCGCTTGTTTTCCCTTGGGTTTCGTCGATTCACGTAACAGCTTTTTGAATCAACGTCCACGCGAAGGAAACGGGGCATGCCTATAGTTCGTCGCCATACCTTGCTAGTCAAAACAGAGAGAGGTTTCTTTATGAGCAATTCACTTAACGGAAGGAAGGTTGCAGTTATCGGCTGTGGCTTTGTGGGATCAACCACTGCATACAGCCTGATGCAGAGCAAGCTTTTCACCGACATGGTTCTTATCGATGTAGACACCAACCGAGCCGAAGGCGAAGCGCTCGACATCAGCCACGGCATTCCTTACTACAGTCCCATGAACATCTACGCTGGCACTTACGAAGATCTTTCCGATGCCTCCATCGTTATCATCACCGCTGGCGCTAACCAGAAGCCAGGCGAAACGCGTCTCGACTTGGTACAGAAGAATGTAGCAATCTTCAAGACCATCGTTCCCCGCATTATGGAACAGGGCTTTGACGGCATTTTCTTGGTGGTTTCGAACCCGGTAGATATCCTCACACAGGTAGTGATGGAGCTTTCGGGCCTCCCCCGCGAGCGCGTAATGGGTTCGGGCACCGTACTCGATAGCGCGCGCCTTAAATACACGCTGGGGCACATGCTCGATGTTGACCCGCGCCACGTCCACGCTCGTATTATTGGCGAGCATGGAGACAGCGAGCTGGCGGTATGGAGCGCTGCAAACGTTTCCGGAATCGGCATCAACGATTTCTTCCGCTTGCGCGGCATCGAAAACGCCACCGAAATCCGCGCATCTGTCGAAGAAAGCGTGCGCAACAGCGCCTACGAGATCATTGAAAAGAAGCGCGCCACGTATTTTGGCATCGCTCCTTCCGTAACCCGCATCTGTGAAGCAATCGTGCGTGATCAGAAATCAATTATGACGGTCTCGAATTATCGTACTGACGTCCAAGGCGTTCCCGATGTTGTCATGAGCTTGCCCGCTATCGTCGGAAGTAAGGGCGTTGAATTCCCTATTCCTCTGCAGCTGAGCATTGACGAAGCTGAACTGCTTCATTCTTCTGCACAAACCCTGAAAAACACCTTGAACCAGATCGATTTTTCTCTGTAGGCATTAAGCCATAAGCAAAACAATGCCCGCACCTGCGGTTTGAAGTGCCTCCTTTTTCTTTATGTTCAAGAAACGGAATGCAGTTCATCGTGCGGGTGCGGGCATTGTTGAGCCTACACGCAAGATTCTCTTGTTTGTTGCTTCATTATTCGGGGACGTGTCGCAGTTAAGGTGCGAGTATCGATGCGCCTTCGCACAAGAGGCTCAGTTGCCGCTTTTCACCATGGTGGCTACCGTAAACCAAGTACGCTCGTAAGGACGATAGAACGTTTTCATGTCCGTCACCTCAACGTCGTCCCTCGACTCCAAATCGCGAACGTCAACCGGAACGCCTTCTGTCTGAGTTTGCCCTAGCACGATAAAGGTGCCTTGATAGCCGTCGAGTGCAGCGTCCCATGATTTCACACTGGTAAGCGTCGGAAAATACGACTGATATGCATGGGCCCAATTACCCGGCTGCCATGCTAAAAACGTTTGCTTAATATTCTCGCATTCCACCGCTGTAACCCCTTCAACCCCAATGTCCGAAGAGAGCACCAGCGGGCGACTATTGGACTTTGCCGTTTCCTCCAAATAGTCAAGCGGCTCTTCGTTTTTGCCGCTGTATGCATCTTGAACGAACAAAACCTGGTTGACGATCGACACACCAAGAAAGGCAGCGAGCAATCCGCGTACGCATACCTTGCTATTAACGTGAGAAAGCCAAATTGAAACGGCGAGGAGCAAGGGGCCTATGGTTACACAAAGATAGCGATAGTAGACAATCAGCGAGTCCATAACTATAGAAGCCACAAGGGCAGCGGCAAACACACTTGTGTATAAAGCAACGCCCCATATGGCGGGTAAAGTAGAGGGAGCAAGTACCCAGTCTGCCAGGATAAGGGATTCTTTGAAGCCTGCGCTTTGCCGTTTGAAACGACACAGCCAATTCGCCAAACCATAGAGCGCCGATACAGCAGCCACCGCCGCGCAAACCGTAAGAATCGCCACATACCCAAACCCATAGGTATCGGCAAATATCACATAGCTCGTGTAAACCGGGTAGAACAACCATTCCACTATAGTGCGGGGAAACGAAACATTTGCCCAATACGATCCAGACACTACTCCAGCCTGGCTTTTGAAAACCATGAGCCAGGGAGCATAAATGGCTACCTGAATTACCGCCCCCACTATAAATACCGACAATGCCTTTTTTGCACGAGCGATAATGAAAATCAGCAAGTAAAGGTTGATGAACGATGCCGCAAGCACACCGTAATAATGCAAGTAGGCGCTCGCGAGACTCGACAGGAACATAACAAGCCACCATCTACACGGTACACCGCACCACTCACGACAGCCGTCCCCATCGTAGGCTGAAGACATCCACCAGTTTTGGCCTTCTTCGATAGACCCATCTCCTTCCCTAGGGTTTTTGCTACGTAAGGTGCATGCAATACGCCACGCATACAGAGCGCATAGCGTTACAGAAAAGATCACCCAAGAATACATGCGAATCTCAACCGATATATAAGCAAGATAAGGCGTAAATAGGGAAAAGAAACTAAACAGCACGCCGGCCTTCCAGCCGAAATCACGCCGTATCACAGTGAAGCCCAACATTGCCAATGAAAAGATTCCCGCTATCGTAAACAGGCGGTACACAAGGAGATTTTGCCCAAAAAGTGACTCGAGAACATGGAGGCCCCAGTAAAACAGAACGGGGTGAACATCCCCTGACCCAATATCCCAAATTTCAGCGAAAGAGTTGTTCGCTATAGAAACCGAATAGCTTTCATCGAACCACACATTTCCGTGAAAAGACCCCGTTAGCAGAAATGCAAGACCAACTATCAGCAGCATCACATGAAACCGCTTCGATTCGAGGTATTTCTCTAAACGGGATTGCGTCACAGTTTCACCGTCGCTTCTTTTAATTGTTCAACAACAAAACAATAGCCGAATCTGTCTCGGATACGAGCACCAAACTCTACACCGTTGATCACACTGGCGGCGATCCCTTTTCCGACAAACGCAAAGGTACTCCCAATCAAACAACGATGCATCCCCCTCATTCATTGTTTTTCTTATCGTTAAATTACAGCCACATTTCTGTCATGAGCTTCCAAAAACACGCCCATGCACGTCTGCGATAATAAGGTTGCTAGAGAAAGGCTCGCGAATGCAGATTGAACAACGCACTACTTTTATTCACGCAGATGATTTCGGAATAACACCTGGTCAGGCAAAAGCCATCTTATCGCTTAGCTCTTCCTGCGGCGGTAGCGGAGCGCTCAATAGTGTCAGTATTTTTGCAAATTCTCCCGCATTTTATGAAGCCGCCAGCCTTGCCCAGCCGTATGTCAGACGCAGCGTTCTGCGGGTATGCCTTCATCTGAATCTCGTGGAGGGGCCATCTGTCGCAGACCCGAAACGTATACCTCTTCTCGTTAACGAGAGGGGTATGTTCGATAACAATTTCATGGGATTGTTCAAGCTGGGTATCACCAACAAAGGCGAGGCATTCAATCAGCTGGTTATTGAATGCCGCAGTCAAATCCAGCGTTTTCTATCAGCGTTTCCCGATCAACAGCTATCGTTTCAATTGGACAGCCACCAGCATGTTCATGCTGTCCCTATCGTCTACAGGGCACTCTCGCAAGCTCTAGCTAAAGAAAACTGCCTGGTTAAGCGACTGCGCGAACCCATCGATCCGCTCCCCCTTTACCGGACCTGCGTCGAAGGCGACTCAAAGGAATCAGCCGGTTCCTCCACGCTTCAAGCACGCAATACGCCGACGCGAATCCCGATAGTTAATCGTGCAAAAATCTTCTTGATATCTGCCCTTTGGCGCAAATGTTCAGTCAACGACATTCCGTGGGCTCCCAGCAGACCTGCTTCAGCACCTTTGTTTTCAGGTGTTGCCCTCTCTGGACGCATGGATGAATTCAGCAAACCGCTTCTTGCTTCTTTTCAACATGAAGCAACTCGTCAAAACAGAGATGTCGAAATCCTATTTCATCCTATTTCGGTACCGATCGAAAAGTGTCTTGACCCTCTGAACAAGCCATTTGCTGAAGCATGCGCTTCAGCATCAAGGAACCATGAAGCAGAACTGATTCGGAAGTTATAAGCACTTCATTGCATTTCTTTGACCCGCAAACATCAGCTCTATCCATTGTTCTATGGTATGTTTCACGTGAAACAGCGCTTTACGTTAACATATTTGATCCTGTTTGCCCTAGATAATACAGAATATTAGAAAGGCCCAAGGTTACCCTTGGGCCTTTCGTTGTGAGAGCACTCTTGCTTAGATGCTCTTCAAAATAGCCATTACAAAATTCGAAGCATCCTCCAAAGCCTGAGGATCAACGTTTTCGATAATGTCGTTATCCGCAGAATAGAGCGCGGTGTTTCCGTCTGCCATACCGGCAATCGTCATCGCCTGAATACCATGAGCCATTGCAATCGATGCAGGCGTTTCACGTGAAACAATGCGATCGGTATGATATCCAACCCCCGAACGCTCGCTTGCCTGGCGAAGAACACGCTTTAAGCGTGAGGAAATCTTATAAGGCTTATAGGCACCTTCCTGTTCAATGCAAGAAAGCGCACCAGCACCAAGGGCCTCAAGATTGATAACGATTGCGCCTTTCATCTCGTTGGCGTGCTCTTCCAGGAACGCATTAATACCCGAATGAGAATATTGATCTGCACCAAGGCCAACAAACCATACTTCGGTATCGATGTCGGGATGGCGAAAGTCCTGAAGCTTCTTGAGTTCGCGGTTGATTTGCTCGGCTGTGCCAGCGTCACCATCAATGCGCAATGCGGGGCTGGCATCAACAATGCCGTCAGTATCATAGACCGCCGATTCGTCATAGTAAGTATCCTCTACCTGAGCATCTTCGCCCTTGCGAAGACGATTCAAAGAGAATGCTCCACCGTTCCATCCACGACGATCATCGGATTCGCGGTAGTCAACGTCTACAAACTCATCATCTTCCTCACGGAAGCTCGACCAATCTCCACGAGCTTTGCCGACGCTGCGGGCATTATAGTCCTCATCAACATCTACCCACTCGTTTACAGATACTTCTTCTTCCTTGCGCTTCTTGCCCTTGCGGAATCGGCTGAAGAGGCGTCCAGCACGTGACTTAGGCATATCAACATATCCAGGACCAGCAAAAGCACCTGTCTCGGTGTATTCCTCGTCGTAGGCGGAATCATCCGCATCATCGATATAGCGTTCTTCGGGGGCTACGTCAGATACCAGCTCATCCCCTACAGGGGCGAATGAGCCAGTGCCACCAACGGTCGAAAAAGAGCCAGTTGCAGACACTGCCGACTGCGCGCCCGTATCAAACGAAGGGAGGTTGAGGCTTCGCGCTGCAGGCGCTGTGCTAAACGCATCAGTATTTCCATCAATACGAGGAAGCATGTTGGAAAGCAACGATTTACCGCCTGTGGAGGTGCCTTCGTTTACCTCTGCCATAGGAGCGCGCTGACGAAGGTTTTCACCCGAGGTGCTGCGAGCAGGCGTTACGTCCGGCAACACGATAACCTGACGAGAGTGGTCCGCCTGTTCAACAACAGGAGAAACAGGAGATACCATTTCCTCCATGCCCACAATCGGAGAAGCTACCGCAGGCTGAGGCGCAGTTCTTTCAAGCGGCTCTTCTGCGTACTCTCCACCCTGCACCTCATCCGAATAGCCGTAGGAGTAGGATTTCATTTCCTCCTGTACACGACCAGCAGGGATGCGTGCGGTTGATTCATCGTTGCTGTCGTGGAATGAACCCATGTTGACCACATTGTCATCGATACGGCGAATCGGCTCCTCTTCGTCGTCGAACTCTTCATTGTCCATAAACTGGGAGACATCGATTGGGGAAATTGAGGTGGTTACACTCGGAGATGCCGCCTGTTCAGGCTGCTCAGCTGGATCATCAACGTATACTTCTTCGTTTTCAGATACAGCAGGCTCTTCATAGTAGTCCTCGTTGTAGGACTGCTCCTCCAGGTATTCTTCAGCGGGATATTCCTCTTCAACCGATTGCTTACGCGATGAAATCGACTTCAGGCGAGAAGCAAAAGAATGCTGCATCTGAGATGCTTTTTCGGAACCAGAGTGAACCGCGTTATTGAAGAAGTCGCCAAGCGAACCACTACGACGTGAGTGAACACTCCTCTTGGAGCTCACTGCGGGGCGAGAAGCTTCCTCGTTTGCGGGGTAATCCTCGGGGGTATTTGTGTACTCATCGACGGGGTCCATAGGCAAAGTTGCCGAATCAAGTTCCTCCTCGATTTCTTCAACTTCGTTATTCCCGGGAACAGAGCGATGAAGCCTCTGGGAATGACGCACTGAAGGACGGGGGGAGGGCTTTCCTTGGTCATGAGAGCTGAAATGCTCATATCCTTGAACAGACTCTTCGACTATCTGCTGCTCAGGCTCAACAGCGGGCTCGAGCTCCGCAGGAGCTTTGCCTGCAAGCTGATCCACCTCTTCAATTGCGGCCTCGTAAAGCGTCTCATGCGACACAAGGGCAGGATCATCGTTTACGGCAGGATCATGTTCAGCTGCTTCGACAGAAGCAGGCTGATCTTCGGCGGCAACGGCAGGCTCGGGATCGTGATCGAGCCATGGCGCAGGCGACGCAATGGGCTTCGGAGCGGGCTTGCGTTCGATGGGTGCTGCTGCAGTGTTGTTCAGGTGCCATTCTTGTTCAGCTGCCAAATCCTCTGCCGACAAGGCGGCAGGCTGACCATCAGCAATGGGCTCAGCGAAATGAGCCGAGCTCCCCTCATGATTAGCATGGGGCGCAGAAAACGACTCAATCTCATCCTGCAACGCGCGAACCTTTGAAGACAATTCGGACTGAGCAGCCTCGGGCTCAGAGACGGGAATGGCAATGGGAGATCCGTAGGGATTAGAAGCATGATGCTCCATCATGCGCGCAGCAACGGTATCCGCATAGCGAGAACGATTTACCTTCGGGGTTTTTCCTGCATCAGGCTTATTCGCACGTGCCTTCTCTTGAGCAATCTTTGCCCAAGAAGGAGTATCGCTCGTTTGAACGCGGGCTACAGGCTCTGGGGCAACAGAAAGAGCAGCCTCTTTAGCAGCCGCTGCCTCAGCTGCAGCTGCAGCCTCGGCCGCCTGCTTCTTTTCAATCTGCTGCTTGGGGATAATGACCTCGCCTTTTTCCCCAGAATCGGACTCTTTTTTAGGTTCCTCATCAAGAGTGGAGGAAACCATGGTGCGCGCTAGAGGACTCGGCGCCGACTCAGGGCGCTTCCCAACCTCAAAACGTACGCTAGAAACCTCATCCTCATCTTCAGCGATCAGGCCGCCACCCTTAACCAGGCGAGAAGATATATCGGTTACGGGAACCTTGTCGGCAACAGGCTTTCCAGTCAAAGCCGCAATAGCAGCTTTCGCTGCCGCAAGAGATTCCTGCGGCGACATCTCTGCTTCATATTCAAGAGATGCACCTTCAGGCACAACGCCCGCAGCGCGTGCCGCCTCTTCGCCGTGTACGCGATTGCCCTCTTCAACGCTGCGCTCCAGAGCTTCCTCTTGGCTTACCAGGCCGTTTCCAACTTTGCGCGCAACATCAAGCAAAACCGAAACACCGGAAGCGTTATTATTTGCCGACTGGTTGAATGGAGCAACGATATGAAGCACAGAGCGAACCAGGGGGATAGCAAACAGCACCGCACAAATAACCAACAGGAAAGTAAGAATGGAAGACATAGCACCCGTATCAGCTGCGAACAGCGTGGAGCGAAGCAAGAGAACGAAAGCCGAAACCACCAATGCAATGGCGCTTGCCTTCTGAAGAATGGGCAATGCCGCAGCGAAGGGGGGCTTTTCCTCCGTCAAAACCTTGCCACTGTCATAATTGGCCACCAGGATCACCTTGCGGCGACGAGCATTGGCGCCATTTGCCGGGGTGGGCTGATATTTCGCCACCACATTCTGGCTTGCACCGGTCCTAAGCAAGCGTGAAAGAATAGGGCGCCCCGTAATCTCCATGCCATATAGAACCGCCGCAGCTATAGTGAGAAGCAACCAAAGTATGCCCAAAGAGGGAACAACAATAGAAAGAACGGCACCAAGCAAAGCAACACCGAAACAAATGATGTTCGGGAGCTGATCGTTGGTTACACACTGGAAGTCTTCCACCACCGTCGCGAAACCTGCCTCTTTCTGCATCTGGTCGGCAAGATAGAGCGCAGCCCTCTGTTCCTCCTCGGTACCCGCAGGATGCGGACCTATCTCTTGCGTGAGATAGGCGATATCGTCGATTATTTCAGCCATGGAGAGCCCCTTTTGTTTCCACGCTTATATAAGTGAGTAGCGATTGACATGGATATAGACTGTACAAGTATACGTCATTTGACTCGTTTCGCCTTTATATGAACCGTTTGTTCACCTTGTCTACCGCATTGCGCAAAGAAGTGCCTTTCTATCTGCATAAAAATACCTCCCATCCACTTATCGCAGATGGGAGGTTTCACGTGAAACATATCAGTTAGCCTGCTGCTAATCCTGCCCAAGATACTCTCTTAAATAAGCATCGTTTGATGCAGCGTCCGAACGAAGACTGTCATAGCGAGAAACTAAATCGGCTGTTGCGCTGGCATAAGCATCAACCACAGGCTGGCTAAATTGCTTCGGCAACGCTTTTGCCATTTCCACAGCCTCCTGATCGGCTCTGTTATAAGCATCGTTGTGGGACTCGGCAGTCGCTTTGTCTTGTATAAGGATCGCCGCGTTTGAGGCAAGCGCTTCATTGGTCGCATCGATTCGCTTGTTGACATAAGCCAGCGAGGCATCGAAATTCGCCGCGGGATAGAAGCCCTTCGCCTTCGCAATGCATTCCTTCGCCTTTGAGAATTGAGCCTGGGCAGAAGTGGTGAACTCGGTTGATTTCGCCACGTTGTCCGCCGTTGTGTCCGAAACAACAGTTGCCGCCTGCGTCAAAAGGGCATTCCCTTCTTGGATGCAACTCCATGCCTCATTCATGGCGTCGATGCCTTGCTTTGCCGCAACATCTTCCTTTATACGCTGATCGGCAACATCAAGAAGCTCCTCACGAACCGCAATAGCATTCAAGGCCCGTTGCGCCGCCTCTTTGTCGCGCTGGGATCCGTCAAGCTCCGACTCTGCCTTCTGAGCATACACGCGAGCCGACTCAAGTTGGTCTTTGGCATCGGGAATAGCTGCACTTAATTCCTGCGCGCGAGAAACGGTATCGTCACCAAACGTATCCTGAAAATATGTGTCGATAGCAACCGTGGTTTCATCGCTTTGCTTAACAAGCTCGCAAGCTTCACGCAGCACACCGACGCTGGTATTCAGTCGCTCGTACTGCTGGTAGGCCCAATACCCCCCTACGCCAATCGCGCCTATGCAAACAACCGCCACGAGTGCGATGCTGAAACGGCGATACCATCTGCGGCGTTGCTTCCTGCGAGCTATTTCCGCCTGAGAATCTGCGCCTAAAAATGTTTTACGTTCAGAAGGCTGGGGCTTCACTTCAGCCGAATTTCGCTTGGTTGCTTTTTCTGCTGTTAGGTTCTTTTCCTTGCCCCCTGCGGTTGAAGCGCCCTTCCTGAAGCTTGGAAGACGCCACTTGGCGCCACGCGAGGGCTCATCCTGCGCTGCAGCTTTCTGCTCAAGGACATTCAGGGAAAGCTCGTTAGGCTTTCCCTGCGAGAATTCTTTCAGATGAAGAACCTGGGTTTCCTTATGCCCAAGGCCACGGCCGCTTCGCTTTTTCTTGCGGGCCATCACGAATGCGAACCTCCGGCTACGCGCGCGAGAGACTCGATCGCCGCACGGTCGGCAACCTCGGCAACGATATCCGAGCAAGGCATCATAACGATATTGTTGCTCGGCAACGAATTCAGGAATTTCTTGCCGTAATACTTGGTTATCAGGCGTTTGTCAGCCAAGACCACAATGCCGCGGTCGCTCGATTTACGAATAAGCCTTCCAACCGCCTGCTTTACCTCGATAACCGCATGGGGCAGCGAATAGTGAGCCCAAGCGCGATCATCACGTTGTTGACGTTCGCATGAAAGAGGATCGGTAGGCAGGCCAAAAGGCAGCTTGGGGATGACAACGCCCTTGAGCGTTGCGCCTGGAGCATCAAAACCCTCCCAGAAGCTCTTCAGAGCAAAGAGACTCAAATGCTCATCTTTCAAGAAGTCATCGCGAAGGCCCTTAACGGAAACGCCCCATTTTTGGCACACCAAACGCAAATCGTCTTCTTTCAAAGCGGGATGAACGCCATCAAAGCACTGTTCCATTTCGCGCCTGTTGGTAAATAGCGTAAGCATCGAACCTCTCTGGGCCTTGTGCAAATCAACAAGGAACGATTCCAGGGTTGGAAGATAAGCAGGATCCTGAGGTTCTGGCATATCCGTTGGAACGTAGACCCGCATATTGGCATCGAAATCAAAGCTTGAATCAACCTTCAGCACATCAGCCCGAGAATCTTCCCCTTCGTTGAAGCCAACGGCACGCTCGAACGCATCGAACTGTCCGTCGACCGCCAGAGTTGCCGAAGCATATATAACACTGCGCGTTTCAGCATAAAGACTCTCGTTTAGCGACTTGCCCACATCGAGCGGCTGAACCGTAAAGATTTCATCCAACGTACCCTTTGTCCGATTAAGGCGAACCGAATACACATGGTTATCGCTGTCATGGAAGAACATCTCATCAAGGGCATCGTATGCCTCCCTCAATTCAAGCGCAGCCAGGGCGAGTTCTCTTTGGGCACTTGTTGTGTCTTCGATTTGCTCCGCATAAGCAACGATGTCGCGGCAAGCACGGATCAGCTTTTCCAAGGTGTCGTATACCGCGCGCGCACGATTCACGACACCTCGGTACGTATCACCATGGCGAATCTCGTCGTTTAGCCAGAGGTCAAAGTACTCGTATCCACGCGAGCGGGTCTTCGGATCGAACACCAGAAGATCTTTCGCTCCGAGGCAGAACTCTTCCGTCGCCATCGCGAAGGCACCCGCACAGGTGCGCGCTTTGGCAATAAGCGATTCATACAACGCGCGGCCGTCCTCTGGAGCTTGAGCGCTTCGCTCCACTCGAGAAAGAACATTGTGTGAACCTTCCCCATTTACGCGCAAAGCAAGCGCCCTCAGCGAATCGGAAGACACCGAGAGGGCAAGTGCGCGGCGCGCTTCTTCCTCCGCACCATGAGCCTCGTCTACAGCCCAATAGCGGATAGGGGGCAGCAACCCACCTTCGAAGCGGACATCCCAGAAAAGCAAGCTATGATTCGTTACCACGACATCGCATCGCTGGGCTTGCTCGCGGGCGCCATGGACAAAGCAGCTTCGTCCAAAGAAGGGGCACTTATGGCGCAAGCATTCGTTGCTTTTGGTCCCAATGCGCCAACGGGGAATAGCGCGGTAATCAATTTTCAGAGCGTCCATATCGTCGTAGTCGCTCTGTTCTACAAACGAAAGTAGACCCGCCAAAGCAGGTGCCTGATTGATTTCTTGCTTACGATAATGAATTACCGATGGCCCTTGGTTGACCAAGCTATCCACCTTGCGAAGGCAAGGATAGTGACTGAACCCTTTCAAAGGAGCGTACGTGATGCCGAGAGCCTTCGAAAGAAGAGGCAGCTCCTTATGAACCAGCTGATCCAGCAATGCATTGGTCTTTGTGGCTACACCCACGGTGATACCGTTTTTCTGTGCCGCCAGGGCAAGGGGAACCAGGTAGGCCATCGATTTGCCAACACCGGTGCCAGCTTCTACAGCAAGATTGCGAGACGTTGCCAAAGCGCGGTTTACCGCAAAGGCCATTTCGCGCTGTTCTTCGCGCGGCTCATATTCCTCGTACAAAGAGCCCAATAAACCCTCAACGGAAAAGGCTTCAGAAATTTCCGCATCGGTTGCGAAAGAAAGCTCGGGGGCTTCGCTACCCGCAGGAGGAAGCTCCTTGCCCACGGGGGAAGAATCAGGAACATTAACATCAGGGCGCAAGGGAGCCGAAGCCTGAGCCACTGCCGCTTTACGCGATGAACGCAAACTGTACGGCCCCTCGCTTTCCTTCATAGCGGCAAGGCACTTAAACACACGCTCGGTATTCCAAGTGTCGCTATCACACATATCGGCAATATGCTGGAGCAAAGGGGCAGGCATGGTGTCAACCGCAGCCAAAAGCACCCGATACACGAGACACGTTGCCGCCACATCATCATCAGCACGATGGGTGGAGTCGGGCCCGCCAAACGCACGCACTAAATCGAGCAAGCGATGAGAGGTTAGACGAGGTAGCGCGATTTTCGCCAGATCGAGGGAATCAATCCAGCAGTTCTGCTTCAATACCTCACCCGTGGGGTACTTCGTGCAGAAGGTTCTATCGAAATTTGCATTATGAGCAACCATATCGGAAGAACCAACGAACTCAACCAAACCTGCAACGGCAGTATTGGGGTCGGGAGCATTCGCCACATCTTCATCGCTGATGTTGGTAAGGTGAGCAACCTCTTCGGGGATCGGTTTCCCGGGATTTACGAACGTTACGTACCAGCCGACGATTTCACCATGAACCATACGCGCTGCAGCAATCTGAATCAGCTCATCGTGGTTGAAGGAGAAACCCGTCGTTTCGGTATCGATAACAACAACGTCTTCATCCAGTTCACCAAACGAGTGCTCTTTCGCATAGCTGCTAAGCGAATGGTAGCGATCGCGGATGCGCTGAGGGGTGTTTTCGAGAATGTAAGTGTCAAGCCTTGATGCGGCTTCTGCATTTTGTGTTTCCATACTAGTAAGACTATCATTTATGGAATTCTTTATCCCTAATGCCTGAATCACTTCTAGGAGAAAACATGTCAGATATTGGCTATTTTTCCATGTACGCCCGTTTTGAAACCGAAAGCAAAGAAGATGCTGCGGCATTTCTAGGCGCAGACAACATAATTGGCGACGCATTCTCTATCGAGCAGGAATACGTTGATGGCAAGCGCACGGCATGGATCGTGAATCCCTTCGGCAAGCGTATGGGCACCATCGACGAAAAAACCGCTGAAAAGGTTGATCTCTGCAACGCCAAAGGATGGAACACCGTTGCCTTGCTTGCACTCGTTGCTTTCACGGAAAAGCCTGAACCAGGCCTTTACTGGGGTCAGGTTCTTATCATTTCCTACGACCCGGAATATGAAGTCTCCTTCTCTACGTTTATAGAAAATGTCGGAAAGCAGCTCGGCGAGGGAATACGCCCCGACGTTTCCCTTGGTCGCGACTCCCTTAAGAAGGTTATCGAAACTCAGGGCGAATGGGTTCCTTCGGGACGCGTTCCCTTCCCCAACAAGAACAAGGGCACCGCTTGGGTGAAAACGCAACGCACCGGAACGGAACGTTTGGTAAAGCAGGCACGCAAGGGCAACATAGGTTGCACGGTAGTTAGCTGGATATTCCTTCTCGCCGTTGTCGCCCTTATTGTTTTCGGGCTTCATTCCTGCGGAGCGTTCTAGCCAATCTTCCGCCTAACCGCGCTATAGACATTCAGTGGTGTTTCACGTGAAACGCCACCATAAAGAAAACCCCTTGCCGCATTCCGGACCGCACCTCTCGAAATCGGACTTATTTCAATCCGAATCGGGGATATGGTTCGTTTCGCGGACAAGGGGTTTTACGTTTGCGGCAGATGTCTACTTAATTTTCCAAGGCATAGGAAATGAGCTTGGTGCAGAGCTCAGCAAAACTCATGCCAGCTGTACGAGCAGCATCGGGAAGAAGCGATGTTGCCGTCATGCCAGGAATGGTGTTCGTTTCCAAAACCCAAAAATTTCCTTCGGCATCCTTGATGAGGTCACTACGAGAAACACCGCGGCACTCAAGCGTCTTATGGGCGGCAACCGCAAGCTCCGTAGCGCGCTTGGTATCTTCTTCGGATAAGGGCGCAGGGCAGATATGCTGCGACCCTCCCTGAGCGTACTTCGACTCAAAATCGTAGAACTCGTGGGAAGGAACAATTTTGATAACAGGGAGAGCGCACGGGTCCTCGTTGCCCAATACGGCGACGGTGAACTCTTCGCCTGAAACAAAGCTCTCAACAAACGCGCACGTATCTACCTGAAATACCTTATCGATCGCATCGGCAATTTCCTCAGCACCTTCACACAGATACACACCCAAAGCGCTACCTTCCGTAGCAGCTTTCACAACACAGTGCGAACCCACTTCAGCAATGATGGCATCAATGTCGATATGGTGAGAGTCGAGCATCATAGAACGAGGGGTAGGGATGCCGGCGCGCTCATAGCAAAGCTTCGTCTTGGGTTTGTCGATAGCAGTGGCGCTCGACCAAACGCCTGGACCAATATAGGGAAGCCCAATGGTTTCCAGAAATCCCTGGATGGTGCCGTCTTCGCCGTACTTGCCATGAAGAGCCAGGAAAGCAACGTCAAAATCACCTTGAATCAAAGCCAGCAAGTCTTCTTTGTTGGCGGGGTCGAAAACAGTTACCGGAAAGCCCGCTTCGAGCAAAGCTTCCTTCGCCCCTGCACCAGAAGCAAGGGAAATGGAACGCTCTCCACTCTTGCCTCCCGCAAGCAGAGCAACACGAATTTGTTTAGGATCGAAAGAACAAGACATGGTTCTCGCTTTCATACAAGTAAAGCCCAAGGCACTGCTGCCGAAAGGCTTGATACGTTAACCGATAGTGAGTATAGCAAACGCACGTTACCACTCTGCTACCACCACGCGGTAACCACTTGGTTGCGTATAATGCTAAGCATGAATAACGCAATCCAATCATTCAACCTGTCCGAAATTCCCACTATTCTGGAAAGTCTCGGACAGCCGCGCTTTCGCGCCAAACAGCTCACTTCCTGGCTTTACCAGAAAGGAGCTCACTCATATGACGAAATGACCAATCTGCCCAAGAGCCTTCGGGATGTCCTGTCGGATGAATACCCTTTGATTGAGCCGCAAGTGGTTAACAAGCAAGTATCCAACGACGGTACACGTAAATACGTATTCGAATACGCCGATGGCGCCAAGGTAGAAGCTGTCGGAATCCCCTCATTCGACAAGAAAGAGCGCAAAGACGAGCCCAAGCACCTTACCGTGTGCTTCTCCACTCAAGCAGGGTGCGCCATGGGGTGCACTTTTTGTGCCACGGGACACGAGGGGCTTACCCGCAATCTTTCTTCCGCTGAAATGATTTGCCAGATCATAGCTGTACAAAACGATTTTAGCTGCCGCGTCACTAATTTAGTTTCAATGGGACAAGGCGAACCATTCCAGAATTACCAAGCAACCCTAGAAGCGCTTCGTTTCGCCAACGCAAAAGACGGCCTTGAAATAGGAGCTCGTCATATAACGGTGTCAACATGTGGCATCATTCGGGGAATCGAACGCCTTGCAAACGAGCCCGAACAATTCACGTTGGCAGTATCCCTCCATTCGGCTTTGCAGGATGTGCGCAATGAAATCATGCCGCGTTGCAGCAACATTCCCTTACCGCACCTAAAGAAGGCCCTTCGATCCTATATCGCGAAAACTGGCCGTCGTGTCAGCTTCGAATATCTCCTTATCAAGGGGGTCACCGACACAGAAGAAAACCTCGCAGCGCTAATCGATTTCTGCGATGGCCTCCTATGCCACGTCAACCTTCTTTCAGTAAACGAAGTCGAGGGAAGCCCCTACAAGCCAAGCTCCACCGCAACGCAGCAGCGCTGGGTTAAGGAACTGAAAAGCGCAGGCAAGGAAGCCACTATCCGCAATTCGCGCGGAAGCGATATCGACGGAGCCTGCGGTCAACTGAAAAACAAAATGTAGAGAACGGGAAAATAGGGACAGGCACCAGATTCCCGCCTAACAAACAGGGCCCCGCTTACGATGAAACTCGCGAGCGGGGCCCTGGTTTTGTTCACTATGGCGCAAGGGGGAATCTGGTGCCTGTCCCTACTTTCCCGCTTGCGACTCTTCAATAAGATGCAGGATACGCTGAAGTTCCTCTTCATCCTTAAACTGGATCTCGATTTTGTTCTTGCCCTTAACGGTCTTGACGCGAACCGGAGCGGAAAGGAAACGGGTAAGCCCCTTCGCAGCCTTCTTGAAACTTGGAGGGGCAGGAACGCGTTTTGCAGCTGCCGAACCAGCCTTCTCACGACCATTCATCAGACGAGCCAGTGCTTCGGTTTCGCGAACGCTCAACTTTTCATTCTTAAGCTTTTCGGTAAGTTTCTTCCTGCCCTCCGCGTCATCAACAGAAAGGATGGCGCGAGCATGGCCGGCGGTGATCTTCTCCTCAAACAAGAGTTGCTGAGCTTCCTCAGGCAAATCAAGCAGACGGAGAGCATTAGCGATAGTAGACCGTCCCTTGGAAACCGTCTGGGCAACCTCTGATTGCGTCATCCCCTTGCGCTCCATAAGGCGCTTATAACCATAAGCCTCTTCAATAGGGTTAAGGTCGGATCGCTGGATATTCTCAATCAAAGCAAGTTCAAGGGCTTTGTCGTTGTCGGCTTCCCAGAAACGAACGGGAACCTCTTCCATACCCAAGCTCTTGCATGCTCGATAGCGGCGCTCACCAGCCAAGATCTGATACTGGTTCCCAATTTTGCGAACCAAAATAGGCTGAAGAAGGCCTTCCTTTTTGATAGACCCTGCAAGTTCCTCAATTTCACCTGGCTTGAAATTGGTGCGAGGCTGATCAGGATTGGGGTGAATCAGGTCAAGCTTAACCGTTGCCGTAAGCCCCTTGGAATCAAATGGCTTGTTTTCCTTCTTCGAAACCTCCAGTGCAGGCTCGACAACCGGCTTAGCGGGCTTCCTAACCTGACGCTCCGCTGCAACGCGCGGCTTAGGAGCGGGAGTTCTCATAGACACCGAACCAGCGGAGCTGAAAGTACCAGAACCAGCACGCATAGCGGGCTTGCGCGCCTCGCGTGAAATAACTTTGGCATTTTCAAGCGCATCTTCAGAAATATAGAT
>UMHS01000360.1_pt1 | contig 39183 bp, 30 predicted proteins | sample 1965611 | NCBI WGS metagenome assembly UMHS01 (sample SAMEA4836106, study PRJEB28245) | human gut metagenome | biome: gut microbiome; material: fecal sample | place: Denmark | collected 2008
CCATGATGAATGATGATGAAAAAGGAAAGAGACTGACAGAAACCGGAAATTATGCGGACAGAAACCTGAATGATGTCAAACTCAATTCTCAGGAAATCTTTTATGCCATGGCATACAGCAATGCAGAAAAAATCCAGAAAAAAAGTCTGATTTTTAACGTTTATGAATGCCGTAACATCCATATTTTTCAGCAACTGAATAATTATAGCAATCCTCGTAAATGCATTATTTTAGAGGATTGCTATAATTACTTGAATGAGTAAATAAAAAGCGGGGCTGTTTCCTTGAAAATACAATTCAAGGATGCTCCGCTTTTTCTTGATGTTCTGAATCTTGGTTTACTGAGTTCTCTTAGGAATAGAGAATAAAAATCCTGTCCCTGTAGGCCATCAAGAGAGCGGATTTCAGATTTGTGTAAATTAATATCTCCTTCTGAGAGAGATTCTACCATAATCTAGTACAGCGAAAATTAAGTTTCTGCTATATTGACGCAGGATGATTTCTTCAGCTGCAAGGCGGAGAAATGAGGCGTAGCGGTGGCTGCGCCGATTGACGACAACGCCGCAAATGAAAAATCAGATAAGTCAATATAGCAGTTACTTAATATTCGCTGTACTAGTGTGCCGACAAGTTTTCTTTTTTATCATCTGGTGCGTCAACTCTTTTTTGTGTGCTTATCAGGTGTTTTTTCTATAGAGATTCTTTAAAAACTGGTTTTAGTACAGCAAAGTACCAGTATGCTGTCAATAAACTGGCAGCAAAATATATATGTTCGAAAACACAAACAAAACCTCATGGTAGTATATAAGTACATCAAAGAGAGAGGGGAGGTCAAAGAGAGCGGGTTGGCATCAAGCTTGCGGTCCGCACACCTGTTGGTCAGAAATTTTATCAATTAAGCGTTTTTTAATAATAGGAGGAATTACAAATGAATAATAAGAAATTCACAGACAAAGAATCAGCAAAGGCTTTTCTTAAAGAAACTGAAAAACCTTTTAAACTGAAAATTGTTTGCGCAATCGTAGCAGTAGCAGTACTAGTGCTGATGATCCTAGTGGATTCTGTTTGGCATCCGGCGCTGACTGCGTTCGAGCTGCTCTATATTGTGGGCGGTATCGGTGCGCTTTTAGCATCTGCGGCATTCTTACGACTTTTAAAGTTTTCCGGGAAACTTTTCAAGTGGGGCTGGCTGCTGACACCGTTTTGGCTGTTCGATATTGTAATAGCAACAGCGTTAGGCGGAACGGTGTTCCTGATTGGCCTGGTCGTACCGGTGGTTCCTGTTACTATAGAAGCTCTGCTTCTATACATGAACCGCAAAAAGGCAGAGCTCTTCATTAAATTTGGAGAGTAATGCGGCAACACCATAGGAAAGCAGGCGCTGCAGAGCCTGTTTTCCTGTGGGAACAAAAACATCGTTTGAGCAAAAGGAAGGTAGAATCGGTGGCAAATACTCTTGAATTAAAAAAATTCGTTAACTGCTCCAATCATCCGTCATCGGGATGGCCCCACAGACAAATTATAGAGGCAAGTCGTTATGGAAAGATCGTGGATGTTCCATTTCCGAATGTTGACTGGAAGATGGATGACAGAGAAATAGAGGAGCTGGCGGATCAGGTTACTGAGAAGATTTTGAAGCAGAATCCAAATGCTGTTATGTGTATGGGCGAATTTGTATTATGTTTCAGAATCGTGCAGAAACTGAAAGAACATGGAATCAGAGTACTGGCAACTTGTTCGGAAAGAAAATCGGTGGAACATATCGGCGAAGATGGAGTAGTAAAGAAGGAATCCATTTTTCAGTTTAATGGTTTTCGTGAATACTAAGTGGGAATGTTTTCAAGCTCTGAAAGTAAATAATCATTTTTTTACAGGCATAATCAGTTGCGCCTGTATTTTCATGCAGATAGCAGGAAAATTCACTGGAATTTCCCGTTACATAAAATCCCTGTCGGGTTAGAATTTTTACATAAAAACGTTCGAAAAGTAGAACAAAACCATATAGTAAAATACAAATAGATCAAAGAGAGAGGGGAGGCCAGAAGGTAACTTATACAGTAAAGATACGTTTTAACCAAACAGGAGGAAATAACATGACTGATGGACAGAGATTAGCAAAAGCAATTAGTTTCGCAGCAACAAAACACGCAGATCAGACAAGAAAAGATGGAACACCATACATCTATCATCCGATGGCTGTAGCAGAGTTACTGAAAAAATGTGAATATGGTATTAACGTGCAGATTGCAGCAGTACTCCATGATGTACTTGAAGATACAGACGCAACAGAAGAAGAGGTAAAAGAGTTTGGCCTTCCTGTCTATGAGGCAGTTAAGCTTGTGACAAGACCAGAAGGAATCGATGAGGCAGAATATGTCAGAAAGATTCTGGAGAACCCGATTGCTGCCGCAGTGAAAAATGCGGACAAAGTACACAATCTGTGGGAGGTTGTATACACAGGCAATAAAAATAAAGTAGAAAAATATGCACATAAAGCAGAAGTGTACTATGAAAATAAATTTTCAGAGGCACTGGACGATGCAATCAAAAGAGCAAAATATATGAGCAAATGTATCAATTTGCAATCAGAGGATTATAAGGTCCTCGAAAAGAAAGGAGGGCCTGATTACAGCATTCAGGAAATGCGTCTCTATTCAGAAGCAGCAGATGTAGAAGACTGCTAAATACATAAAAGGCTGCCGCCGGCTGTGACAGATTCTATAAAATCTGTCACAACTTGCGAAGCAGTGCCGGATGGAAATTACGAATCCTGACAGTTGTCAGCACCGGCATACAACTGAATTACTTTTAAAGCGGATTCTTTCATTTCATCTGCAAGCTCTTTCGGTTCCATGACAACTACAGAAGAACCATATCCACGGAGCCAGGAACGGAAATTGGCGGTTCCGATGATGGTGTCTGTATAAATATAGTCATTTCCATCCTGCGTGAGTTTTCTATATTTACGCAGGGAGGTTTCAGCCTTGATCTTGGAAATGATATTGGCGGTATTTGCGTAGATGCGAACCTTTACAGGAACAGGTTCCTCATCAAAACTTGACATTCCCCACATGTAATCAAGTTTTTGACGCATGTCTTCCAGTTGCTGTTGAACGTTGCCTGGCAAATTGTGTAGGGCAGGAGCTTTGGAACGATTGAATTCATGGATTCGATCCAGCCTGAAAATTTTGCAGGAAATATCATCCTGACTGATACCAGAGGAAATTTTGTCAGGCTGTTCTATTTCTAATCCGATACAATAAATGAGATTTTTGTCGGTATCATGATAAAGGTATTGTGGATAAATTGTAGTTTCAATTCGATTTCTAGAAGAATGAATACTTTGAACAGTTGATGATACCTCAGTTTGTGGGAGCATGTAGGTGAAAGAAACAGATTCGTCATATTCAATTGCTGCATTTAATGTATCTGCATACTCTATAATTGCTTTGGTTGTTTGATTATATGCTGGATTCGGAGCCTTGATACGGACTTCTGATTTTGAAGGAGAGGTCTTAAAAAGGTCTGGATAATGTGTTTTTAACTGCAAAAATTCTATATGTCTGAGCCAGAATGGAATTTTTTTATCTGATGATTCTGATTCTGAAGCAGAGTTAATGTTAAAATAAAGTGCATTTGAATCCATGCAGAATTCTATATGATCAAAGAACCCGGAAAGTATCTGTCGGTGCCATAATTCTGTATTGCTGATTTCAAATTCTACGGAATCATCTTTTGGATAAAGAGCATTGCTGAGTTTTGAAATCGATAAAAGTGCGATAAAATCCTGTCGGGTCTGTTCAATAGGAACTTCTAATGCCTTGCTTATATTTTCAGGAGTAGAAGTAAAGTCTTCGTGAAGAAGCAATGCTATAATTTTGGTCAGATATTCAAAATTATTTTCTCTGGATATAAGTGTGTTCATAATAAAATCCTTTCACATATTTATAGGAATACTATAGTCAAATGGTATCAGGTTCGGAGTAGTTGTTAAATACTTGTTGTGCGGAAGTGAGCAACATATCCCGGAGTTTCTGCGGACGGATTACTTTGGCACCATAACCGAATGTACGGAGATAATGAGCAAAAGAAGAAAGTCCTCTGATAGTGTCCGTATAGATGAGAGTTTTTTTGTCATCTATAAAATCCTGAGTGATACGGGAAGTTGTGGAACGGTATTTATGCAAAGCATTTACCTTGGATTCTATATTTTTGGAATATGCATCGAAATGGATTTCAACTTCTTCTGGATCGTCCAGAGCGGCGGAGAACATCTCGGCATAAATTTGATTTAGGGTAATTTTCTCAGTATCAGAAATAGAATTAGGGACATCAGATGCAGTAGTTGCTTTAAAATCAATGCGGTCCAGACGTACGAGAAGTTTTTCCTGCTTTTCGGATTTGCCAAGAAGATAGCATTGATTGGTTTCGGTACTGTAAAAAAGTATTCCTACAGAAAAAAGGAATTGTTGTTTTTCTGTTAACCTTGGGCTTGAAAAAACAAGATTCAATTGTTTGTCTTCGTAAGGAAGCTTATTCAGAGATTTAAGCTGGCTATTGATATTATCTGGAAAAGAATTCTGCCGTCCATGCAGAAAATGATCTGCATTACTGGAGGGAGAATCATTTGTTCCAAGTAATTCGTTATTTTGTAAAAGCGTGCAAAACTGATAAATTGGTTTAATAGTAGAAGCAGCGGAGCCTATACTGGAGGCAGCGTTTTCGTAATTATAGCAGAAGTCAGATAAGGCACCGGCAGAAAAAGAGTAAACAGCTGGTACAGATGAACGGAACTCGTATTTTCGTTCACTGTTATTGGTGCGCTCAAAGATGAGATAACCTTCTTGGGACAGTTGAAATAGATGTTCCTGAATGATACGTGGCTTGATATCCTTTAAAACACCATCATTATCTGCTAAGTCACTTTTTCCAAAAGAGTTTGCTTTTTCACGACCTTCATAAAGCAAAAGCCAGTCGAGAAAGAGATCCTTATCAATGCAGGAAGTAAATTTTTGTGTTTCTTTGTATGAGAAATTCTGGACGTCGGAAGATTCTTCTGTCAGTATGTATTTTCCATTCCGGGTGGCAAACTTATAATTCATCTTCTCTAAATGTTTACGATCTTCGCTCAGAGTTCCTCTGGAAATTTCCACATTGTAGTTTTCCTTCAGATATGACTGAAATTCACTGGTAGAAGCACCGTTATTTTCTTTTAGATAATCGATATAAATCATGCGCCGTTCTTTTGGGGACAGAATATGTTTCTTATTATTCATGGCGGAAATCCTCCTTTGTTGAGATGGTAGATTACAGTCTGTTACCAGAGAGAACTGGTGTGTAATCACTGATGTTATTATTATAAATTTCAGGCTGAGTTGTGTCAATTTTATGTTCGAAAATCCTGGCAAAATCCATGATGTAAAGAGGACTGTCACACCAATAAAAATTAGTATGACAGTCCTCTTTTGGGGCTCAGTGCTATTAAAGCCCCTGATCTGGAGAGATTTCAGCAGAGCCTACGTAGCCAGCTCATATATTCAATTAAAGCAAGATTAATAGCCGGAACTTTAAATGGTGAATCATCAGCAGCATGATTCATGTTGTTTCGAACTCTTTTTAATGTTTTATGTAATACAAGTATTTTAAACAGTAAATTTTGTTTTCCGGAATCTAAACCATTTGCCATTTTTAAAGAATTTTTCCATGGAATTTTGTCATTTGTGTTTTCATTAAACTTATCATAGTCTTTTGAAGATAAATGACTGCTTGCATTCTCAAAAATATCACTGATATTAATTCCGGTAGGATAAGAAATTGTTTGCTTGAAATTTTCATATTTCGCTACAGTTAATTTATTGAAATTTTCATCTCCTATCCAAGGTTTATTATACTCAATCGTAAACTTCTCGTTAGAGTTATTATTAGATTTCCTGATACGATTAAATGCATAAATATAGTCATTAAAGACGTTATTGATGGTAAATGTTTTTTTAATTTCATTGTTGTTTTTATTAATACATGTGTAAGAATAATGTATGGTTTTACCATCTTTCTCCTGTTTGATTCCTTGTGGACGAGTAAATGTAAAAAGCTTCAAATCATAAACCAACAGGCCGGAAATCTTAGATTCAATCAATGTTAATGCCTGTTGATAAAAACCTTTATTGATACACCATTCTATTTCATCTAATACAGTATGATCCTTTTTGAGGAGTGTACTGTAATCTTTTTGGATGTTTGTTCTGTAAATATCCAGATAGGAACCTTTGTCAATATTTTTAGTGTCAGAGCTTTCTGTAGAAGTATTTTTCGCTGTGCTTTCGGATGTTTCTGGGAAAATTTTCTGGAGATCTTTAATACCCTGATCGAAAGCAGGGATAGAGCACCACTGAATACCAGTTGCTACATCAGAAATAGCTGTTATAAGCTGATTCTCTTCTTTAGTAAATATATTTTTTGAACTGGACTCTTTTTTTGCTTCGTGAGTTTGTTCAAGATTTTCTTTATATTTCATCAGAGTATCAGCTCGTCCACAAGAGAAGAACTCGTTAACACCGGAAACGAAATCATAAATTTTCATGTTTTCTGTCTCAGAAACGATAGATTTGGTTCCATTGTCGCTGTATTCCACAGCATATGCCTCTCGTACATCAATATCTTCAGATTTCAGAAGGGACACAGTGGCCTCCATAATTCTTTGAATACCACGAAGTCCGCCATGTGTGTCCAGATATAAGTTAAGTGTCTGATCTTCATGAGTAGCTTTGATGGAACGAAGGGTAGTTATAACGGATTGGATTCCGCGATAAGGAGATGTCAGGTCAACTTCAATAGCCTGGAAAAGTTCCTCATCATCTGTGTCGGGACGCATATAATCGCGTATCTGATCTTTAAAATAGTCAATAGGAGAGATGTCATAAATTTTCTCGGTTCCAATTGGGACTTCTGCAACTTTTTCCAGAGTTTTTGAGGTACACAACATAATAATTTTATCCAAAGTGCCCTGTTCTTTCTGATATAAAGTCTTGTATAACATCTTAGGAACTGGATCTAACTGGTAACGCCCGATAACTTTATCTTCTTTTCCGTTTTCATCAACATAGATGAATTTATTTGGATTAACATTCCTGCCGAAAGTGCTAAGTGCAAGAAGGAGAACATTGTAATGTTTGTCGGAAGGGGCGTGCTTTTCTGGTGTATCATCTTTGAACAGTGCAGCAGTTTCAGCCTGGGCCTGTTTCTGTTCTTTTTCCTTCTGCTCTCGGCGGAGATTTACTTTCTTTGAGTACGGAATAAAGGAATTATCAACAGTCAGTCCCTTCCTGTATGCGAGAATACCTTCATTTTCTTCCATCTGTAATTCAATTCTGCGCATCAGATCCAGGACGAAATCGCGATTCCGGAAATCGGCCTCGTCATAGATAGAATCGATATAGTATCCGATCTCATCAACGAAATCCTGGCTGACAGTATAGCCTTTTGTGTTCATGTAGCTCAGGAACTGTCCTGTGATTTCGCTGGAGCGTAATTTTTCCAGATGTAGGTGACGGGAAAGCATTCTGTAGAAGAAATGATCATCTTTTTTGAAACGATTTTCTACGACAGAAGAAGGCGCGCAGATGATTTTTACAACGTCAGGGGTGCTGTCAAATCTCTGCATCATAAGTTCAAGAGAGTCATCTTCGCTGCAGTCAGTGATTACCAGAATGTCCCTGCGGTCCGGAGCTATAGGCAGATTATAATATTTATCTTCTTTTACAGTAAAGATACGGTAAGGCTCTGTTGTTTCAAGTTTGTCCGGAACTTCCTTCAGAACCTGCTTAAAAATTTCCAGAGACTCTTCCTCATCATACTGTACAAGCATACCGTAAGGAATCAGTTCGTCATCAGCCAGTGCATCACGGTTTCTAAGGAAGTTAAAGAATCCGCGGAGGGACTGCAGCTCATGTTCTGGAATGTTCAATTGATTTTTAAAGTCTGATAATAAAGAATTTAATTCAGTATTCATAAGCACCTTCCAATCTTATTTGTAGTATTTCTGTAACGATTCAGGCCTGAAATGCCTGTTTACAAATAATATAGCACATCCCCCAAAAACCTACAATCATCTACAATTACAAAATTCCGCAAAAAATACCAGAGCACAGCGGTGTAAATTACTGTTTACTTCATTTTTAATGACATGTAATCACAATAAATGTTCGAAAGCAACTGCAACACCATAATATATACTCTAAACATAGGTTGAAACAAGACCTCGCACCTTGACAACTGAATATAGAGAACTTCGGCAGAGTGGTGACCTGCCGGAGTTATTAAGAAGAAACATACGCATTGCGTAATACCGGCTGGAGGAACCGGAAACTCTTACGCATATGAAAGATACTCGGAAAAACAGTTACAGTTGTATAATGAAACAGGAGGAAAAAGTAATATGTATGTTCAGGTAAAATCCAGTAACGGTATCACAGTAGTTCCTATGGAAACAAAGCTTATGGCAGAAAGGAGGATTTTTATACAAGGTGACATCACCCAGGAAAATGCCTGCGAGTTTGTGAAGCAGATTTTGCTTCTCAACAGTCAGGATCCTAAGGCACCGATTGATGTGCTGGTCAATTCACCGGGAGGTGAGATCAACGCAGGGCTGCTGATGTATGATGTCATCCAGTCCAGCCCGGCCCCGGTCAGAATGTTCTGTATGGGGCAGGCATACAGCATGGGCGCAGTTCTCTTCGCCAGCGGAAGACATGGAAGATACATGCTTCCACACAGCGAACTGATGCTTCACGAACCTGTGCTCGGAAATCGGGTGGGAGGAAATGTTTCCTCGATCCGCTCCCTTTCCGAGAGCATGTTTGAGGTCAGAAAGAAACTCAATGGTATTCTTGCAGAACATACCGGTCAGTCGGAGGAGGTGATTGAGAAACAGACCGGCTATGACCATTTCTTCGGACCGGAAGAAAGCGTAGCATTTGGACTTGCAGATAAAATTGTTGGTTTTGATATGTTAATGGAGGAAAAATAGATGAGAAAAGACAAAATGATCCTTGGAGCTGATGTAGTAGTAAGCACAGATTGTCAGGAGACTGGACTCAACAACAACGTACTGATCTGCGGAAGCAGCGGATGCGGAAAAACAATGTCCGTCATCGAACCGAGACTTCTGGAAACATACAATTCCAACCCGATTGTAACAGTGACCAAAAGACGCATCATCGACAAATACAAACCTGTATTTCGCAAAAGAGGATATCAGGTGCTGGATATGAATCTGATTGAACCAATGCAGGGAAATGTGATCTATGATCCTCTGCAGTATGTAAAAAGCTACAAAGATGCCAGATTCCTTGCGGATTCTATCATAGGTGCGGATCCGCGCAAAAAGGATTCAAAATTAGACCCTTACTGGGATATGTCAGCTGCTTCCCTGCTGACAGCTGAGATTGGCTATATCCAGTGGATCAAAAAAGAAAAAGGAACATTTGCGGATGTTCTGGACCTGAATGACAGACTCCATATAAAACGAAGTAAAATGGGCTTTGAAACAACACTGGACAGTGAATTCGAACGGCTTTGTGAAAAAAATCCACAGCATTATGTGTGCTCATGTTGGAAAACTTTCCGTGAACTTCCGGAAAACACAGCAATGTGCGTAATGGAAACGATGAATGTTACAATCGATGCCATGTTCAGTCCGGAACTTCGCTGTGCCATAGCGAACCGAAAGAATATAGATTTTCAGGCATTTGCCGGGAATAAGACAGCATTGTTCATCTCCACTTCAGCAGTAAACACCTCAACCCACTATTTTGTAAACATGTTTTATGCGCAGGCATTTAAACAGCTTTTCGAATACGCACAGACATGTCCGGCGGGAAGACTGCCAATTCCTGTACATATGCTGTGTGACGACTTTGCCACCGGCGGAAGAATTCTGAACTTCCCTGAGTACATCAGTATTTTCAGGGAGGCACAGATTTCTGTTACCATGCTGATCCAGAGCGAGTCTCAGCTCAGAACGATGTATTCTCCGGAAGACGCAGTTACGATCATCAATAACTGCGACACCTACGTATACATGGGAGGAATGGATATCTCCACTTCCAAGAACATCAGCATAAGGCTGAACGAGCCATTGGAAGATGTTCTGTACATGCCGGTTAACAGGGCCGTTGTTTTCCGCAGGGGCAGCAGACCGGTTGTCACTGAGAGATACCACATTCTCGAAGACGAACGGTACCAGAAGGTCACTGCAGCCTACGAGGAGGCACAGAAACGCCCGAGACGGCAGAGAACACCTGCTTTCAGGGAGAACGTGATCCTTCACGTAAACTCTGAAAGATAATTGTATGCGCATTGCAAAGCATGCTGCCATTCTTTTCCTTTCTTTTGGCAGGATGTTTTGCAATGCAGTTATTATCCATAAAACAGTAAATACAGAAAGAATACGCAGATGATAAAATCTGCTAAAATTACGCAAGGTAGTAGAATTGTGTCGCTAATTTGTGTATAATGTAGATATTATCATAGCAATTCCAGAAAAACTGAATGGAGGGACAGACGGTATGAAACCAGAATTACAGGATCAGGAAGTGCTGGCGATGTATGATGTCAGAGGAATCCAGAGTTACATCTTTAAAAGTAATGCTGCGAAAGAAATCGTAGGAGCATCTGCACTGGTGGAGAAGATCATCACAGAAGGTCTGCAGGCATACATCCGAACTCTCGGACCACAGGAGAGAGAAGGCTACATGACAGACTGGAAGAATGATGCTCCTGAAGCATTTCTGAAAGATCCGGCCATAGAAATGCAGATCATGTTTATAGGAGGTGGAAATGCATATGTTTTGTTTAGAAAAGGCTCCGTTTGCAGCAAAGTTAACAGATTTCTGGCAAAATATATCCTGGAGAAAACCTATTCGCTGAATCTGGCGGTGGCAGTAGTAGCCAGAACGGACAGCTATAAACATGACTACGAAGCCATTAATGATGAAATGCGCAATATCAAGGCATGTATGCCTTTGAATATGCCGGTGGGCGCAATGCCTTTTATGGAAGCGGATTCCATCACCGGATACCCGGTTGTCAGCCATGAAAAAGAAGGTAATTTTTCCACAGAAGCAAAATTAAAAAGAGGCGCCTTTCCGGAGCAGGAAGACGAGAAGATCTTTGACAACATGGTAACGGAAAAAGGTGACAGCAGTACCCTTGCAGTTTTTCATATTGATGGAAACAGTATGGGAAACAGCATCCGTATGAAGATGGAAGAAAAAGAAAACTATGAAGACGCAGTCCGCACAATGAGAGAACTCTCACTGAATATTTCGGGAACATTCCGCCAGACAGTGGACAAAATGAGGGTGTACATGGATTCTCTGTCACCGAAAGTAAAAAATACAGATAAGAAACTGTATCGCGAGATTATCGTAGCCGGAGATGACATTACATTTGTATGTAATGCGAAGCTGGCTCTGCCGGCAGTGGAATACTTCCTGAAGCATATCGGAGATTCCGGGGAATTCAGTGCCTGCGGAGGAATTGCATTTTTTAACAGTCATTTCCCGTTCTCAGACGCTTATCAGGTTGCAGAAGCCTGCTGCGACAGTGCCAAGAAGAGGGCAAAACGGAAGGAGAATAAAGTTACTGTAATATCGGAAAGAAAATCTGGAACAGAAACTAAAAAAGAGACAGTCAGCAGAGTCGGAAATTTCCTGGATTACCAGATCTGTACCAATATCAGTGCAGCCAGGCTTGACAGCTACCGCGACAGACATTATCAAAATGATGGAAAACTGTGTATTGCCAGACCTTATTATGTGCCAGGCCCGAATGATCAGGAAATGAACGAAAAGAACGACAGATATAATATCGGACAGTTACATATGTGGCAGAAATACTTCAAAGAAATGCCAAGAAGCAAGGCAAAAGGACTCCGAAATGTGATTCCAATGGGTGAGAATGAGATAAAGAAAGAAATATCTTTTCTGAAGTCCAGAGGATATAGCGAGTTCGGGGATTCTGTAGAACAGTATGGAATCTGGTACGATGCACTGGAAATCATGGATTGGTTTATTCCGGATGAGGAGGAAATGACAGATGAAAATACAGATAAAGTTGCTGAGTGACCTCTGTACCTGTTCAGGAGAGACTTATAACAGCATTGTAGATACAGATGTTACTTATGATGAGAATGGCATTCCTTATATTCCGGCCAAGAGAATCAGGGGATGCATCCGTGAGGCAGGTCTTGAAATGCTGGAATTCGGACTGATTTCCCAGCAGGAATACGAGGAAGTATTTGGAAAGGAAGGAAACTGGAATTCATCGTTTTCACTTTCAAATGCATACATTTCAGATTATGAAGAGGTCACAGAAGCACTGCGAAAAACACCGTTTACGGAGTTAAAGAGTCAGCAGAATGTTCTGGATCAGTACACTGCAACAAGGACACAGACAGCAATTGACCTTAGAACCGGAGTGGCAGATAAGAACTCCTTAAGAACGATACGTGTCGTGCGTAAGGGATTGACTTTTGAGGCAGACTGTAATTGGAAGCCAAAGGTTTCCAAAGGAGATTCCGAAAAAGCTTTCAGGACGGAAATCCTGGGACAGGCTGTATCTCTGGTAAAACATATAGGAATGTCCAGAACCAGAGGCCTTGGTCTTGTCCGGATGAAACTGTCAGATACAGCAAGTGAGAGAAAGCAGCCGCATGTATTATTTGACAAAGGACAGCTCTCAGACAGAAATAAGATCACTTACAGAATCACCCTGAAATCTCCAATGATCTGTAAATCCCCTCAGGGAAATCAGGCAGCCACACAGGACTATATTGCAGGAAGCAAAGTGCTGGGACTGATTGCAGAAGCACTGAAGGATGACGGTTATCAGAAACTGACCAGTCAGGGAGAAGAGCTGATCGTTTCCAACGCATATCCGGTATACAAAGGCAAAAGAACGGTTCCTGCCAGAATTTCCCTCCAGAAAGTGAAGGACCAGTCATTTGAAAAAGATGGCACCATGTGTATCAAAGATATGCTTCTGCTGAAATCTCCGAAAGAAATCGAAGGAAAGCAGATGACACCAGCCAATATTCCTTATATAGATGAGAATGGAACGATTCTGGATGTCAGCACACAGATCAGCTATCACCATCAGAGACCTGCAGACAAATCTACAGGACATGCAACCGGCCTGGACAAATCAACCTTTTATCAGCTTGCGTCAATTTCTGAGGGACAGAGTTTCTGCGGATATATCATTGCAGACAGGGCTCAGGCGGAGAAGATCATGGAAAGAATAGCAGAGTGTGGCGAAATTCGAATGGGCTATGGCAAATCCAGTGAATTCGGGGCTGTAGAATTTGAACTTGTCTGCGCAGAACCGCTTAAAACTGTAAGTAAGACCTGTACAGATGCCATTGTGACACTTGCCTCAGATGTGCTTCTCTACAATGAGATGGGAATGCTGACCACAGATGTACGTGTTCTGGAGAAAACACTCAGGGAGATGACAGGGGCAAAGGATCTGATACTGAGTCATCCATTCCTGAAATTCGAGACAATTGGTGGGTTCAATGTTACCTGGAAGCAGAGAAAGCCAGTCTTTCATGCGCTTGGAAAGGGAAGTACATTCCTGATTCATTCAGAGAAAGGAATCGACATCGGAACTCTGAACGGGGCATTTGCCGGAGAACGCGTGAGTGAAGGATTCGGCGAACTGCTGGCAGAGGAACTGCCAGAGTCCCTTAATGTTACAGTCAGAAAACCGGAAACTGTCAGTGAAACAGACAGTGCAGAGAAATCTCTTGACTATGCTGTGATACAGAAACTTCTGGAAGCAGAATTTGACCGCAGAATGCAGGAAAAAGTCCGTGAGAAACTGGAAACAAAGAAAGCAGAATATAAGAAGAATGTGGAAGGTCTGAATGCTGCTGTTGCAAAACTCAGGATTATTTTCAAGGGCGAAGAGACTTATGAAAAAATGAAAGGTCAGGCAGGAGAAATAGAAAAAGAAGAAAAGAATGACTTGTGCAATATGTTGATTAATCTGATTAAGCCGGAAGATGTAAAAAAAGAAGCGATTAAAGAAATGCAGCAGTATTACCGTCTGGCATCTGAAACACCTGAGAATGAAGATAAGTTATATGAAAAAATGTCTGAGGTTCTTTGCAAAGATCCATATAAAGACGTATACAAAGCTTACCTCGCAGAACTGAAATATTTTGTGAAAATTGCAGCTAAGGAAGGAGAACACTGATCATGAATGGAATATTAAAGAGAAAAGTATTTTTTGTCAGGATCCGTTTTACATCTCCTTTGAGCATTTCATCAGGAGAGGATGAATGGACAGATTCAGATATACTGAAAGATTGTGACGGTACGCCGTTTGTTCCGGGAAGCTCCCTTGCAGGAAGTATGCGTGCTTATCTGGAAAAAGAGAAAAACGCACCTTGTATGATGGGATATACGGACAGAGAAGATACAGGGAAAATGAGTTCTCTTTTTATTTCAGATCTGACCCTGGATAAGGAATTTACGATCGGAATCAGAGATGGCGTGGCACTGGATGAAAATAAAGTCGCAAAAACAGGCAGCAAATATGATATGGAAATCCTGGAGGGAAATGCAGAAGGCCATTTCTATCTGGAACTTGCAGTAAGGGAGAATGACGCGCAGGAAGAGGAGGAATGGGAACAGGAACTTGCCTGCGTATTTCAGGGAATCCAGAGCGGAGAGATCCGTCTTGGAAGTAAGAAAACAAGAGGATTTGGAGAATTTGAAATCCTTTCTCTGGCAGTGAAGACCTTTGGGAAAGAGAATTATCTGGAATATGCAGATGCCTACGAAGAGAGCGCATGGACAGAAGCTCCGGATGAAAAGGATACATGGCTTCAGAGAAACACAGAGAGAAAAATGATCCATATCACAGTACCGCTTCGCTTAAAAGGCGGCATCAGCATCCGTCAGTATGCAGCTAAGAAAGATGAACCGGATTTTGTTCATCTGACCGATCATAAAATGCCTGTGATACCTGGCAGCAGTATGGCAGGTGCAATCAGACACAGAATTGAAAGAATTCTCAGGGAACTTGAGGAAAACGGAGTGGAAATCCCGGTATCTGTGGGGAAAATCATAGACACAGCTTTTGGTTATGTGGACAAAACACAGGCCTGCACATCGAATATCATTATCAGTGAAACTGAAATTCACAATGCAGGATTCCTGACGATGGCAAGAACCGGAATCAGCCGTTTCGAATCAGCTGCGAGAGATGGAGCACTCTACAAAGAGCGTACCTGTGTGGATGGAGATATAAACCTGAATCTTATCGTTCGAAAGAATGGAGAGCATAAAGATGAGGAATGGATCATAGGAATTCTGCTGCTTGCATTAAGAGATCTGCAGAATGGATTCCTGGCAGTAGGTGGACAGACTGCGATCGGAAGAGGCGTTTTTTCACCAAATGGTCCGATACTGATTGATGGAGAACAGGGCAGAGAAGAGGAATACATCCGAAACGCATTCAGATCTCTTGCCAGAAGTGGAGGGAAACAGTGATGAATCTTTTAAATGCACCGCAACAGGGAATCATGTATGCCATTTATACAGATAGAGTTGAATATAAGAAATATAATCTGCAGGAGCTGTCAGAAGAAAGCCTTGCAAAAAACCTTCTGGAACTGCATTTATTCAACGAGACAGAAGAATACCGTTATGTAAAAACCAGAAGAGGAGAAATGGAAACCAGAATCAGCGACGAGACAGTGCCATATGAAGACTGCTATACAGAGCGGATTTTTGATTGGGATAAGGGAAAAGTAGAAGTGGTAAACTACATCACTTATGATGAGAATGACCTTATGCGAATTGATAATTACAGACTGAAAGAGGTGAAATGACCATGGCAGAAGATAAATCCGTATTCCTGAATCCATATAACTTTATCAGCTTTCCACAGAAAAAGGCAGAAGCCTATACAGATACAGATAAACACACCGGTGTGATCGAATATACGATCACAACTAAAACACCACTGTTTATACCAAATTCCAGCTCTGACAAGGCATTCAAAGAGTCTGAAAAAGTGACAGATCACAAGTCTTATGATTTTTTTTCCTACACGAATCTGAATTCTAAGAAAACATACGAAAATGAATACCATCTTCCGGTGATTCCGGGCAGTGAGATGCGAGGCGTAGTGCGAAATGTCTACGAAACATTGACAGACTCCTGTATGGGATTGTTAAATGAAGAGGAACATCCGGTAAAGAGATCGGCGGAAAGTTTTAAACCAGCGTTACTGTACAGAAAAAATGAAAAACTGGTTCTGTATGAGGCCGATTCCCTGAGAATCGAAAAACAAGAAGAGAAAGAGTCAAAATCAAAAGAAAAAGGATCAAAACCAGCAGGCTTTGATCAGTATCGAAATGGTTCAGAAGTTTACTTTGAGGATACAAATGGAGACAAGAATACAATTGTTGAAGAAACAAGTCCGGAAAAACATGCACAAAAGGGCTATCTTCTGAAATGGGGAATGGGAGTAAAAAAAGCAAGGTATCATGTGCTGGTTGCAAAAAATGAAATAAGAGGAATTTCTTTCACCAGAGAGGAAGTAGAAAGTAAACTGATGACAATTGTCAGATCTTATATGGATCAGCCGGCTGTTTCAGCTGATAATATGGGTGCATATAAGGAATATGCAGATGATCTGCAGAAATTTTTGAAAGGAAATATGCCGTATTTTCCTGTAAATTATTCTGTTTTGGATGGACAGACAGTATATCTTGCGCCGGCAACATATTCAAAAGAAGTTTACAATAATACGATAGGAAAACTGGCAGGAGAATTTGCACCATGCAAAAATAATTTCTGCCCGGCATGTGATTTATTTGGTCATATTGGAAAAAATAATGAAACATCCAAAAGTTCAAAAATACGTCTTACTGATTTATATGTAACAGAAGAAAAGAAACCGGAGAAGTATAGAGAATATTATCTGAAAAATAAAGTTACACTCCAGACACTGGGAGGACCGAAACTGGGAAACGTGGATTTCTATCTGAAGAAACCGAAAAATGCTACTTTCTGGACATATGACTATTACGTAGTCAATGGAAAGATACAGATCAAAGATGGAGAATTAAGAGGAAGAAAATATTACTGGCACCACCCACAGGTACACCTGGAAGAAGCGGAAGCTACACGACTGAATAAAACAGTAAGACCGTTGAAAAAAAACGTAGAGTTCAGAGGAAAACTGTATTTTGAATCTATTTCAGAAAAACAGTTAAGACAACTGATCTGGATTTTGAATAGTGGTTCGGAAGAACTGGGATTGAAACTTGGCGCAGGAAAACCTTTGGGATTAGGCAGTATCAGCTGCGTTGTTAATCAGGTGCAGGAAAGAAAAATAAATCTGACAGGGGGAAGTCTGGAATATTCAGTTGAAGAAATTCCGTTTGATGGTATTACTTACGAACAGGCAGAATTCAGTGAATATGTAAAAGAAGAATTCTATAAGATTGCCGGACTCAACAGTGTTCCAAAAGATATGCAGATTACATATCCGAGAACTCTGGAACAGAAAGATGGAAAGATGAAAGAAGGATTTAAATGGTTTGGAAAGAATCATTGGTCGATTTCTAAGAAGAGGACAGGAGTGATACCTGAGGATCGTAAGGATATGGAAATTCTTCGAACCTTGCCTGCCCTTACATCTCCGAATGTAGGACTTCCATATGATATACCGAAGAAGATTACCAGCTCAAATAACACAAAAACCACTAATTCACAGAAACCAAAAAATCAGGGCAAGGGCTTTGTGAAAAAGAATAATAACAATAAAAATAAGAATAAGAAGAAAAATAGCAGTTTTGGAGGCGATTGGAAAAATCAGCTTGGCAATATTAATTTGAATTGAGGGTTGTGGTAAATAAAAAATTTGAGTGGAACTAAGCTTTGAAACATTGACAATTATATTGTCAAAATAAATCGCAATCGTCTTCCAGTAATAATCCGATTGTTCATGATATAGTTAAAGGAAATTGTCCATATGTAACTAATAGTGCTGATCCAACTTCGCCAGATGCATCGGACATTATGATGTTGTCGAAAGAAATTAGACAGTTATTTGACAGAGCATTTAAGTATATAGCGGTGGAGCAGGCGTATATCGGGCAAGTATAAGCAATGCTTATGGATTTTCTGGAACAGGAAATAAGGGATTTAATATTAGTCGTGAATCTTGGCCGCTCTGGCTGACATGTATTTTGGTTGGAATGATCAGCGGTCCTTTTATGGCTCGTTTTTTTGTTCCGATGTGTTATAAATCTCTCAACATTACGTTATCGTATAAAACTGCGTATGTAATTTTGGCTATTATAGGTGGCGTTTTAGGCATAGTGATCGCACATTACGGACAGGAACGATATCAAAAAGCACGCAATGCGCGACCGTGGCTGTTGCTAGGGTTGTTAGTACCATTTGGAACAGCTCTTGCAACAGCAGTAATTATATGGGCACTTCATCTTGTTATTCTCGTTGTAACTGCTGTTTTGTACATAGTCGGTATTGTTATTGCTATTTCATGTGTTTGTGGTCTCTGTTTGGGTGATTGATATGGAGAACAGAAATAAAGCTAATTTGAAGAAAGTGCTGTTTGTTTTATTAGGTATTATATTCGCAATTCTACTGTCTGTTCCTTATATTATGTGTAGAAAACAGATACAGCAAATGATGTTTGTTGGATATTTGAGTGTTGTGGCTGCATGTGCAATTTCAAATAGTTCCATTCTTCTTCTATCTAGTTCTACTTTGATTGTTGTTGCAGCTGCATCCAGTCTTAACCCTGCATTATGTGTGCTGATGGGAGGATTAGGGACAGCTATGGGAGAACAGACATCATATTTTTGTGGGAGGATTGGGCGAAAAGGATTTGATGGCAATAATGGTGAAGAGAAGAAAGTCTTGAGATGGCTAAAGAAACATGAGGCTTTGACAGTTTTTGTTTTTGCATTTTTGCCGCTTCCTATATTTGATATAGTTGGTATGGCGGCGGGCGCTTTGCGAATGAATTGGGGAAAGTTCCTGGTGGCGGCAGTTCTGGGGAAAACCCTGAAATTCTTTCTGGCAGTTATAGGTGTTTACCGTGTACTGCCGGCCATATTGCCATTTATAGATGGACCAGGGCATATTATTATTGAAAAACTGCTTGAGCAATTTGAAATTATTCATTAGAGAGCTTGAGTACAATTTTTTCTACTTAATTATAAGAATATGAAAAATATACGAGAATAGAGAGGGAACACATTTGTGTTACGGAGCAGAAAATGTTAGGTTATTTGCATCCACAATTAAAAAAATCCAATCCAAAGATTAAAGAGCAATACCGTGCTTTGTATTGCGGTTTGTGTCATAGTTTGAAGAAAAACTATGGCTATAGAGGAGTTGCCTGCTTAAATTATGAAGTTACATTTTTATTATTGCTGATTATTGCTGTGAGTGAGAGCGGAAATGAAATATTTTACGGTTCATGTAGTGTAACACCGTTTATCAGAGTACCGTTTGTTGACTATTTAAATACGAATGTGAAAACTGCTGCTAATTTGTCGATTATTGTATCTGGATTTGAAATAGAAGATAACGTAACCGATGGTGGGACTTTTATTTGGAAAATTTTTGGTCATCTTCTGGATAGATTAAACGAAAAGGCTACGAAAGAACTATCAGAGTTTGAAATACAGATAAAATCTAAACTGATTATATTTTATAATTTGGAAAAATCAAAAGACTACGCATTAGATGAAATGTTAAAAGCTTGTGGGAAGCTTGTTGAAAGCATTACAGGGCCGTTACTTTCGTCTGTTGATGGTCCGATTGCAGCAATAATATCAAAAATAGCTAATAGCATTGGACAGTGGATTTATTTAATAGATGCATGTGATGATTTTCAAAAAGATATGGCTGTTCATAATTATAATCCGTTGCTGGATATGGATAATTATCAGGTGGTCCGTGAGAAGCTGAATGAGATACAAGGATATATAAGTGAACTAATATCTATGCTTCCACTAAATGAGTATGGAGACCTTTTGCGATATTTTTCCGAGGAATGTATTCCGCAAAGAAGCAATGAAATATTTGAAAAATATAAAAGAGACTGGTATTGCAACGGGAATTGAGAAAGTTACTGTTCTGGCAGAATTGACTTCGGAAACCAAATGAAAGGACGGAGTGAGGATAGAACTTTAATAGCGCTGTTTTTTATAAAAAAGTCTTCCAGGTTTATTGACAGAATACTATATTTAATCGTATAATACAAATGTATATATGGTTTAACATTTTTTTACGAGCACAAAAAATGAGGTGAAAATGCTAATTTACAGAAAATTCTGTTAATTACTTGTAAAATCAGCTCTCGGAAGCCAGTAAAATCAAGGCTTCCGAGAGGCTACCGTAGAAATGGATAGAAGCCCGTTGAGGGCATTGACACACGCACCTCCGGGTCTCTAGTAAGTCTTCCCATTAAAATGTAGAAATGGATAGAAGCCCGTTGAGGGCATTGACACAGCCAAAACGGAATCTGATTTATAAGGAACTGTACCTGTAGAAATGGATAGAAGCCCGTTGAGGGCATTGACACGTCTGAATACGTCCGGAAATTAAAATCTTAGTTCCGTAGAAATGGATAGAAGCCCGTTGAGGGCATTGACACATTGATGAGCCGAACATAGCGACGTAACGGCCATCTTGTAGAAATGGATAGAAGCCCGTTGAGGGCATTGACACTGTGCAAGTAATGCCACCATAACCTCTGCGAATTGTCGTAGAAATGGATAGAAGCCCGTTGAGGGCATTGACACACTAGAATAATTTTGTTACATCTACCAGATATTTTGTAGAAATGGATAGAAGCCCGTTGAGGGCATTGACACATACGGTAGCTGCTGCATACACCACCTGCGGTAATTGGTAGAAATGGATAGAAGCCCGTTGAGGGCATTGATGAATGAAAAAGAATTTAAGAAAGCAAACTATTGGAAATTATTTGGATAAGAATGGATTTGTAATAAAACAAATATTCATTCTTTTTTTGTACAATGGTTCTTGGATATTGTAATATTTGACATATGCCGCCAGAGCGGCTATGATTGAAAAAAAGTTCAAAGGACAAAATACATATGGATGAGAGACGTTTATCAATATTATATATAAAACTACAGTTCAGCCTGGTTTTTCAGGAGAATACAGTCTTGCCGGAAGAGAAGGTTTCGGCGCTGCGTGGTGGGTTGGGGGAGATGCTTTTGAGACAGAATTGTGTGAGCGACAGGATCTGTGAGGAATGTATTTTTGAATCAGCCTGTATTGTCAGAAAAACGATGTATACGCATATGGAAAAGAAGCCTTCTTTTATGCAGGGGAATGACAGTATTGGATATCTGATTGAATGCGAAGACTACCGAACGAATATAAAAGCAGGGGATACGGTCGGGTTTTCTCTAACATTATTTGGAAATAATATTGTATATTTTGGCCAGTATCTTCAGGCATTTTCTTCACTTGGCATGTATGGATTGGGAAAGAATCATTCCAGATATGAGATACAGGAAATCAGAAATATGTATGGTCAGTCGATTCTGAAGGAAGATATGATGCAGATGGAGTATTTTACACCGGAATATGTTTCTGATTATGTAGAAAGAAGAAGAGAGGATTTATATTTTTCAGAGTGTCAGAATACGATCATTTTCCATACTCCATTATCCCTGAAATTTCATGGTGAATATTTGCAGAAATATTCTGCGGAAGCAGTCATGACAGCGATTTTGCGGCGTATTATGATGCTTGATTATTTCTGTGGGATATATGAAGACTATCCGGAATGCGAGGAATTCCCTGAAATCGTAGTGCAAAGAGCAAGAAAGAAAAGAGTCTATAGGTATTCTTCAACGCAGGATTCTAAAGTCTGTCTGACCGGAATAGAAGGATTTATGGTGTTGGACGAGATACCCGGCGAATATCTGGACTATATTCTGGCAGGTGAGCTTCTGCATATAGGGAAGAACAGTAGTTTTGGATTTGGAAGATATGAATTGAGGTAAGAATATGAGAAAAGAAAAAATTAATAAATTAATCGAATCATGGAAAGACGATAAGGAAGTATTGGATATTATTCAGGCAGATGTACTGGCATTGGGAGAGTACACACAGGCAGTATATTATATGGAATTTTCTGTAGCAATTATTAAAGCGAAGTACGAAGGCGAAGAGGTCAGAGATGCTCTGGGAAAGAATGATCAGAGCAGACATGATGCTCATGAACGTGCGATTATGGGAGTGAAACGTCTGAACAGATTTGCGTTAATGAAAGGACTTGAGCCAATTTTTGAGGGTGATATAGATAACAGATATGAAGTTGCTGATTTTTGTTGTGCAACTGTGAAGGAATATTTTGATAACAGAACGTTATAATGAAACGAGCCTTGGCATTACGCCAAGGCTCATTCTATTTACTGATACCATCTGTTTAATTTGGTCTGCTTTATATTTTTAAATTTAAAGTGACCAGAAGAACGTTTTAAGGTAATCTGATACTTTGCCATAAGAGGTCCGCGAGTGTTGTAAAACTCATCTATAATGTATACATTATAGTTTACAATATAGTTGGAACCTGATTTTACAACTTTGGTGACATATCCCCTGGGATATTCACCACCCCAGTCACCACCACGATAAGTGACTCTTCCGTTTTTGTTGCAAAAAACATATGCAGGATTATTTGACTGTGGTGTTGAAGATTTTACTAATCGAATTTTTCCGGAAGTAAAATAGTATTTCATTTTGGGTGTCAGTTTTTTTACAGCAGATTTTACAGTATCATTTGTTCTTACCCAGCTATGAGCATATAACAGCATAGTTGTTTTGGTATAATCGTCATATTTAAATTTTTGGTTTGTTGTATAGGCAGAGTAACCGAGAAAACCATCAAATTCTCTTAGAAATTTTGTGACAGAGGTTTTATATTTTGAAGTAACATCGGTTTGTGCTGCAGAAACGGAAACAGTATTGAAAAGTAAACATACTGTAATTAGGATAATACCAAATTTTCTGATAAATTTTTTCATGTTTATTTTCCTTTCTTCAAATAAAATACAGTCTGTAACTGAGACTTATTTTTTCCTGACCAGACTTCCGCCACCGCTGTATCCGGCATTGTTGTTGGGTTTACCATTTCCCATACTCTGTAAAGTTTTTTTATCTTTTGCGTATAATCTGTAACCGCTATAATACCCACGTCCCAGAGGAATTCTAAAATAATACCCATAGCTGGTTTTATAAATTTTGTCAATTTTATATGTATAGCATACTTTGGATGATCCATGGGCATACTCTTTTATGGTTTTTCCGGAAAATACAACTTTATAATGAGAAGGTGTACCTCCCATAGTATACCAGGTGCCTTTAACAAGTTTTAAGGCTTTCTTCTCCTGGGACTTGGAGAGGACATAAGTTTTCTTGGTAGCAGCCTGCACGTTCTGTGTAGCTGCCGGAACTGCTGTGATGCAGATTGCGCAGGCGCATACAGCAATTAAGAGTTTGACAAGTTTGCTTTTCAATGTTTTCATTCTGCATTTCTCCTTTGCATAACAAGTGTGTTATATAGTTATATATGAATGAACTGTCACAGTCTGACAGGCACTGTAGGCAGTTATTCGCTGTACTAGATATCTGCCTCAGCACTCCAGTGTTTCTGTCTTGGCTTGGACTGCTTGTCGAAAGTGTGTCCTGCTTTTGCGACAGGGATGCGCTGGAGACTGTTCAGCATTTTCTGTTTTTTCTTAGGGAGTTTACGAAATTCAGCTTTTGCCATTCTTTCCATTTTTGTCATATACATTTTCCTCCATACCGGGTGATGAAGAACATACGCCGCGGCTTCTGTTAAAAGTGTTATCCGGAAGCTACAGTTATATAATAAAAGATAAGAATGTTATTGCTTTCGAACGTTTGTTAAAACAACTCCACGATATCTTCCGCATCAAGAACAAAGCGTTTTTCCTCAACAGAATTATTGATGAAGTTCACTGCATGTTTTCTGTAAGACTGCTCGAAAATATTTCGGACAGTCCGGGCGTTTCCGAAGTTCGGGAGCGTTTTCAGTTTTGTTATGATCTCAATGAATTTTGCTAATCCGTCATCGCTGACTGTGAATTTATATTTCTCACAGAGAGAGAGGAAAATCTCCGTCAGCTCAGAGATAGAGTAATCGTCAAAGTGTACAGTGACAGGAAATCTTGATTTTAATCCCTGGTTCTGATTCAGAAACAGATTCATTTCCTGATCGTATCCTGCCAGAATGACGGTGATGTTGTCTCTTTCTTTCTCCATAATATCCAGAAGAACCGGAATACAGTAAGGAGAGAGCTCGTATGCTTCATCGATAAACAGGACACCACCGAATGCCTTGGTACAATAATCTTTCAAAGCTTCTACAGAGTTCACTCTTCCAATCAGGTCACTGGCTGCAATGGAAACACAGTTTGGTGACTTGGCAGCACCGATACTGAAAAGCATCTGACAGAATAAACCTGCGACAGTACTTTTTCCTGTACCTGCATTTCCGAGGAAAAGCATATGTCTGGAAATAGGGATATCTATTTTGCTTTCTTTTGAGAAACGGCAGGTAGCGATAGCGCGCTGGACTTCTGATTTGGCATCGTTTAGTCCGATCATGGAATTTAGTTCTGCACTGAGTGTCTGGTAATCACGTAAAGTTGTTTCGAGCGTGATATGTCTGGATTCAATAACCCGGTCGCCATCCATTCCTTTTTCCTGGCGGTAGTTTTTCTTTGCGTCGATAAAGACGTTTCTTACAGTACGGGCATTTCCGAAGTCTCTGGAGTAGCGTTGTGTCACAAGCTTGAGGCGGACTTTCTCTCTGGCAAAACGGGTGAGAGAATATCCGTCTTTTTTGCAGAAGTTGTCAAAAATCTCCATAAGCTGGTCATCAGAGTAATCTTCGAACGGAACAACCTTATAAAGACGTGAGGCGAAACCAGAGTTACTGTTGTGCAGGAAATCGTCCATTTCTTTAGGATAGCCGGCAAATATTACGACCAGGCGGTCACGGTTATTCTCCATTTCCTGAAGCAGAGTACCGATACATTCCTGGCGGTACTGGTCATTACCACTTTGTTCCCTGGAAGGAGAGATCAGGTAAGCTTCATCTATAAAGAGGATACCGCCATATGCTTTCTCACAGTAGGAACGTGTTACGCCTGAAGTTTGTCCTACATATTTGCCAAGCAGGTCAAGGGCTGAAACGGTGATAACTTTATCTGTGCGGATCACACCCATGGAATATAATAAATCAGCGGTCATTTGTGCAACGGTAGTTTTACCGGTTCCGGGATTTCCGACAAAGGCCATATGCAGGGCCGGAACAGTAGATTTGCCGGATTCCTGAATCATATATTGAAGCTCTGCGAATACTTCCTTGACAGATTCCAGTCCGGTAAGATCATCGAAGGCACGGATGGCTTCTTCAAAAGTTTTTGTCTTTCGATAATAAGGAATATGTCTGGTGGTAAGACCGTCTGATAATTCTTCGGAAGCATAATATTGAACGAGAATGTTTTCCAGAAGATCAGAGATGAAACGGTCATTCTTTAAGTCTGCTTTAGGATATACACAGTAAACATAGTCGTGCAGAGCTGCGGTAAAATCTGAAGAAAATGGAATCTGTTGGTTTTCTAACTGTTTAACTAATTCTGAATAAACTTCAGATACAGACATATCGCTGATGTAAATATGATTTCTGAATACTCTATAATATAAGTGTGAGTTTTCTTTGAATTTATTCCGAATCACAGATTCTGGAGCAGTGATGATCTTAGATGTATCAGGACTCTGTTCACAGGTCTGTATAAAGGATTCAGTAAAATCACTGTTCCACAGAGGTTGTGAACGGCAGTCATATAAAACAAAAACATTGTATTTACTAATATCATCTTCAAGAATATTTTGGGAATTGAGAAAATCATGCTCACTCATGTAATGAGATGTAAAATCATTGTTGTCATTTTCCACATCTGATTCAGCGTAGTTTTCCAAAATTAATTTCTTGATATATTCGTCAATTGTTTTTATTCCTTTAGTGATGTAGTCAATAAAGGTTCTTGCACGGCGAGGATCATCACAGTGTATCATAAGATTATTGGAAAGATAAAGATACTTATCTTTTGTCTGTAGTAAAAATCTGAAGAAATTATACAAGTTTTTTTTCGAAATTTTTCCTAAATGATAGACTGAAAAGGGAGACATGATTTCAGCGAGGATATCATCAGGAGAATTTTTGACTTTTATTTTTTCTGATAAGTAAATGATTTTTTTTTCGGCGTTGGGATGCTGGAGACGTGCGGCTTCTTTGTATAGTCTTAAGGCTTCATTAAGATCACAGGAAACCCCTATTCCTTGTTCATAGCAATAGGCAAGATTCGCGAAGCCGTATGGATCTGAGTTCTGACATGCATGTTCAAAACAGTCGATAGCCTTTTTTTTATCAACGTCAGTTCCGAGTCCATCGCGATACAAAACCCCTAAATTATTAAATGCCCTAACATAACCCTGTGAGATAGCCTTGTTATATAGCGTAAATGCTTTTTCATAATTCTTTCTAGTGCCGTGTCCGAGGTGATAATTAGAAGCCAGACAGAATTGGGACCATGGGTCATTCATATCGGCAGCAATCTGGAGCCAGTGGTTAGCCTTTTCGTAATCTTTTTTAAAATCTCCACGGCCAAACTGGTATACATCTGCAACGCGCCAGGCAGCAGAAACATCATAAGGTGCGTATTTTGTTAAAGTGTCTACTGTTATTGAGTCGTATTTTTTCTGATCATATTGCTCTATTGCAGCATGAATCAGATCGTGATCAAATTCAGTTAAATTTTTTTTCGTTTCTTCGGACATTCTGTCACCTCTTTTTTGTCAATAATATATTTCATTATGCAGCATTCCCCAGGCAATTTCAAGTACCTTGTAGTTTATGTTTTTAACAGCAAAAACGTGATACGATAAATACTGGAAGAATGTTCGAAAACCACAACACAACTCTCATATAGAATATAAATCAAGCAAGGGGAAAACAAATCACTGGTTGAACAAGAAACATTAGTCTGGTTCTGAAGGGAGAATTGGAAGATGAGAAATTATAAAGAAAAATTTGATAAAAAAATGAGAGAAAGCTTCGGGAAAGAGAAATCCCATAAGGCCTTTCATGCGGGATACGGCAGAGTTTATGACTGGCTTGCTGACATCCCGATATGGAAGAAACTCATGGATGTGATAATCAATGTTGCACTGTGGTTTGTGATCGTAAAGATCTTCAATCATATCGACCCGATAGATGAAGGCCTTTACAAGGGACCGAATAACCTGGTTTACCTGGCGAAAAGTCTTCCCCTGACTCTGGCGTTTTACCCTATCGGGGCGTATTTCAGCCGCTGTCTTCTGATGCTGAATTACGACAGATACACCCAGAGATTTGGAGTATGGCCCAAAATGCTTCTCTTCTCCGCAATGTGGATTGGAATAATCGCACAGATGGATGCCTATGCACCCAGACCTGCGTATTATTTCTTTATCTGCATCCCGGTCACGGTGCAGTTCTGGCCGGAGATCATGGCATGCAAGAGGGGAGTGTGCCGCCTGATTGCTCTGGCACAGGAAGGAAAGAAATAACAACCGGTACACCGGAAACGGTGTACTGTCAACTTGGAACCTGCGAAAGCAGGAGATGAAACAGGAGGAAAAAACATGGATGGTTTACAGATGGCAATGGACAATATCGGAGGAACACTTCAGAATATCGGATATGCACTGGACAGCAGAAATGCCTGGCTGATCGCCACATTTGTACTGTTCATTCCACTGGCACTGTGGGGATATGCCATGTTCTGCAGTAACAACCAGGCATTTTTTCCTGTCAGGGTCATGGCTGTTGCTGTCGTATCCTTTGGAATCAGCTTTGGAGCATCAAAACTGATTCTGACAGCAGTTGGTGTAGTGTTTGTTATTCTTTCAGGAATTGTGTACATGATAGGCCAGTGGGTTTATCTCATGGCACTGTTGATTGTTCTGCTTATTAGGATAATCATGGAGGCCTTTGCACCAAAATAAAATGTTCGAAAGAAGCCGCAATAGTTACTGGTACACTGTAAGAGAAGTCAGGAGGGAACAATATGATAGAAGAAATCAGAGAAAATATTGACGCAACAGCGACCGGAAGGAGAATCCGGGAGCTTCGTGACCTGAATGGTCTTCGGATCACTGATATCAGTGATGCTCTTGGGTTTTATGAACCGCAGGCAGTTTACAAGTGGATGCGGGGTGAATGCCTCCCCACACTGCGGAATATGTACAGACTCAGCATCTTATTTAATACAACAATCGACGACATCGTCCGGGGAGCAGAGGACGGAGAGGAGTGAGAGTATGATGGGAGATGGCATTTTAAATTTCATAGTTGGCATACCGACTTTCTGTGAAAATGTAGCGGATTTTTTCGCAGGCAAAACAGGATACCGGACAGTACTGGTAATTTTGTTTGTCATAATGGCTGTCATGGTATGTTGGGGAATTCACGAAAATGAAAAGGAGGAAAAGTCTACCACAACTGAAAAACTGATCATCATGGGGCTCATGCTTGGTGTTGCGCTTATTGTCAGTGCAATTCTGGCAAAAGTAATTACATTTGTGCTCATGGTTCTCTTTCTGATCGCCTATAACCTTGGAATGCTGGGGATTTGCATTCTCGTAATGTCATGTATTGGCTTCATGTCATGGCTGATATGTGTATTCACACCGTTGTAACAGCAATGACCTTTACTGGTCATTGCTAAAGAACACGAAAAAGTAACGAGATATCATGTTCGAAAGAACAGACACCAGGCGATGATACACTATTTATAACGAATCAGATAACGATTAACATCAGGAGGTAACGATGATGAAGAATTTTAAAATAAGCGTTGCGAAGTTCATAGTGGAAAGAAACAGCCTGGTTGCAACCGGCGGTGCGATCTACGCCTGCTTTAAAATTGGCAGTGCGATACTGAGAAATGCAATAGATCCGCTGTCTCTCATCTTTGTGCTTTTGCTGATGAAATTCTTCTATCCGCTGATTCATCTGGTAGCAGGCATAATCGCCAGAGCTCTCAAGGTCGTAGCTTCTGCGTATCTGAGAAACTGTGGGGAATTCGTTGATGATGATACAGAAAGCGACTTTTCCGGACAGGGCTACAACAGTTGGGAAAGTGAAAATACATATCATAAGGAAAGGAGTAACACATACGGAGGAAAAACTGAATATGGAAAAACCGAAGGCAGTAATACCGATAACGGCAGAACAGGAGGTAATGCCGGACAGGCTGCCAGCGATTATGACGCAGCACTGAAGTTCTTTGGACTGCAGGTTCCTTTCACCCAGGAGCAGCTGAAGGCAAAACGCCGCAGTTTTATGAAGACTGCGCATCCGGATGCCGGGGGCAATGCGGAGGATGCCAAAAAGATCAATAGCTACTATGACGTGCTGAAACGGTATGCTGCATAGACAAGACCGGATATGTGGTGAACCGTAGGGCATAGTCTGGAAATCCTGCGCAAAGGAGGTGATTAAACTGGCAGTTCATAGGAATCGGAACAGAGAAATTGTATGATACCTGTAGTTTTTGATAAATAGAAAATAAGGAAAAAAGGAGAGAACTATTTATGAAGAATAAAGTGGTAAAATGTTTATCAATTATGCTTTCCCTGTGTATGTTAGGAAGTTCAGCAGCAGAAGCAGCTGAGTTTTCATCAGGTGTAGAGAATGTGGCTGAAGTACCTGAGACAACAGAAGTACCGGAAAATGCCCAGGCTGGCGGGACATCCGGAATTTCCGGGGGCGAATCTGAACTATCAGAAGAAGGAGAGGTTTTCAGCGAACAGAAAGAGGAAGAGCCATTTTCCGATTCTGATCAGGTGGCTGAATTTTCAGCTGATGAGGGGACAGATGAAATTCCGGAAGCACAAGACCCGGGAAGTATTGACAGTACCCTTGCTGCCAGGTACAAAAATGCTGTGGTAGAGGCGGAACTGGAAGCAGATCCCAATGTGAAAACAACCTGTAAGGTTTATAACGGCAGCAATCTGGAAAATCAGGATTATTCCACATTTGGGTCCTGTATAGATTCCTATGAATGTACCAGTCCGGATGGGGGCATCATGCGTGTACAGTTTGGTGCTGTTGATGGAAAAACGCTGGTAGAGTACTATGATACCGATTACAATATCCAGAAGACAGTGACGGTACCTCTGGCACTTCCCAAATATGGTGCCTTCTATGAGAGTGGAAATCATTATTATATCCTTACAGGACAGGATAATCCTGACAACAATGATGCAGTTGAAGTATATCGTGTGACAAAGTATTCCAAAGACTGGAAGGTACAGGGGTCTGCAAGTCTTTACGGAGAAAATACAAAGAAAGCTTTTGATTTTGGCTCAGCGAGAATGACAATGAACGGAAATATCCTCTATGTAAGAACCTGTCATGTGATGTACGGCGGACATCAGGCAAATGTTACTTTTTCTGTGAACACAGATAATATGACAGTAGTGGATAAGAAAACCGATATCAGCAATGCAAGCACAGGCTATGTAAGTCATTCTTTTAACCAGTTTATACAGATTGATCAGGGGAAGATGACAGCCCTGGATCAGTGCGATGCTTTTCCAAGCAGGGCACTTGTAATGCTGAAGTACAGTGCAGATCTTAGCGAAGGTAAATTTGTTCCGGATTTTAATTACGTCTCCAGTGAAGAGATGGAAAGACGTAAATGTGCCCAGACAGATATTATGAAGGTAGGCGGTAATGTAGGTGACAACTATACAGGAACTTCAGCCGGAGGATTTGAATATTCTGATTCCTGCTGGCTTGTGGCCGGAAACTTTGATACAGATGGTGCCGATTCATCCAGAAATGCATTCATTGCAGCAGTGCCCAAGAATGGTGGTGATCCGGTAGTCAGATATTTTACCAATTATGGGGGAACAGATGACAGTGCGTCAACTCCCCATCTGGTGAAAACAGGCAGCAACAGTTTTATCCTGCTGTGGTCCAGTCAGGGAAAGGTTTATTATACAGCAGTGGATGGAAACGGACAGCAGTCCGGCCAGACCTACAGTATGGATGGAAACCTGTCAGGCTGTCAGCCCACAGTGATCAATGGAAAATTATGCTGGTACACCTGGAAAAATAATGTAAATGTTTTCTATGAGATCAATCTGTCGGATCTTTCCGGTACACGTGCAGTGAAGATTGTAAACGGACATAAGTTCTCTTATGGAAAAGAAGTGACAAACGGAACAGTTACAAGAACCTGTACAGTATGCGGTGAGAGCCAGGACAATGTGGCTGTGCCTACATCCATGGAACCGGTATATACCAAAGCAGACGGCTACCTGGCTTATTTGCGCGGAAATATTGAGCTAGATCCGGGAACCTATCAAATGGTATGTGGACCATGCTTTACAGCTTCCGGTGATCATCTCAGTGACTGTCAGGTGACCAGTTCAGATCCGGATGTAGTATCTGTAAAAATGTTGGGATCTACAGATGCTCAGATTACAGTACACAAATCAGGAAGTGCAGTTTTGACTATTCAGTCCAAATATAATCCGGATGCTGTGGAAACTGCAAATATTTCTGTGGGAATTTTGGATAGCAGTCATTATGATATGTCAGTTTCAGAGGAAAGCTTTGTGTATGATGGAACAGAGCACAGACCTGTTGTGAAATTGTACAAAAAAGGCCTGGCGCAGGAGGTCAGCACAGATAATTATACAGTAGAGTATGAAGGAGATCTGGTAAATGCAGGTACTGTCAATGTAAATGTGAAGGGAACAGGAACTCTTGAGGGCAGTATCAGCAAAGCATTTGTCATTAAACCGGCAGAGCTTTCCGGATGCCAGGTTACAGTGTCGGAGAAACCGGTCAGCTTCGTGGAAGGTAAGAAATCTGTCGTGGAATATAGTGTCAAAGACGGAGACAGAATTCTGACAGAGGGCAAAGATTTTACAGTATCTTATAAGAATAATGACCGTCCGGGAACTGCACAGCTCATCCTCAGTGGAACAGGTAATTATCAGGGAGAGATAAGAAAAAGCTTTACGATTGTCCGTGAAGAGAAAGAAGATAAGGATAATACCGAGAATAAAGACAATACCGAAAACAAGAATGACAGCGGGAATAAAGACAATACCGGAGACAAGAACAACACTGAAAATAAAGACAATACCGGAGACAAGAACAACACTGAGAATAAAGACAATACCGGAGACAAGAACGACACTGAAAATAAGGATAATAGCGGTGACAAAAACAATACTGAGAACAAGGGAGATGATGAAAACAAAAAGGATAATGTAGATAATAAAGACAATACCAATAATAAGGAAGACAGCGAAGAAAAAGATAATACAGATAAGAAAGATGATACAAATAAAAAAGATGACACGAATAAAAAAGATGATACAGAGAACAAAGATAACACCAATGACAAAGATGATGTAAATAAGAAGGACGATACAGCGACTCACACAATGGATGAATGTACCATCCAGGTTGCTGCTGAAAAACTTATTTACAACGGAACAGCCCAGACACCGGGAGTAACAATTACATATGAAGGCAAGACTCTGACAGAAGGACAGGACTATACGCTTTCTTATGAGGGAAACACAGATGCCGGAATCGCCAATGTAGTGATCCAGGGGAAAGGCACATATACAGGAAAAGTATATAAAACCTTTGAGATTGCCCGCGCAGATGCATCCGTAAGTGTATCCTCCAAAACGGTAACTGTGGGAAAGAAAAAACTGACTCTGGCAGACTGGATGACTACAGACGGAAATGTTACTTATAAATCATCAGATCCCAAAACTGTAAAAATCTCCGGTAATCAGTTTATTGCACTGAAACCTGGCAAAGCAGTCATCACGATTTCTGCAAAACAGGGACAGAACTACAATGCACTGCCGGCTACAAAGGTTACTATCACAGTCAGACCACTGAATACTACAGGAGTTACCCTGAAACCGGGCAGAACAGCCCAGGTAAAAGTATCCTGGAAGCCTGTGAAATCCATAAGTGGCTATCAGATTCAGTACAGTACTTCTGCAAACATGAAAAAAGCAAAATCTGTCATGGCAAAGAGCAGTGCAAAGAATGTAACTCTGAAAAAGCTTTCTTCTAAAAAGAACTGTTACGTTCGCATCCGTACTTATAAGACTGTAAAAGGAAAGAAATATTATTCTGGATGGAGCACAGTAAAGAGAGTAAAAACGAGATAGGAAAAAGATGTACTGGTGATTCTATGTAAAACGGAACGTAATAAAAAAATATATAGTAAATAGCTTCTGTTATCTGAAAAAGGAGGAAATGAGCATGAAAAACAAAGTGGTCAAAACTTTATCAATTTTACTTTCTATGTGTATGCTGGGAAGCTCGGGTGTGGATGCGGCAGAGTTTTCATCCGGTATGGAAAATGTAACTGAATTGCCTGAACAGGAAGCGACAACAGAAATTTCCGAAGTAGCAGACGGTTTTGAATCATCAGAGGAACTTCCGGAAGCAGCAGATGATACAGATGTATTTAGTGCACAGGAGGATACAGTCCCCTTCTCTGATTCGGAAACCTCGGATGAGTTTTCGGCAGAAGAAGAAACAGAAGAGATTCCGGGAGCAGAAGATCCGGAAAGTATTGACAGTACCCTTGCTGCCAGATACAAAAATTCTATTGTAGAAGCTCAGTTAGAAGCGGATCCGTCAGTGAAAACAAACTGTAAATTTTATAATATTTCCAATCTTGAAGTCCAGGATTATCCTACTTTTGGACTGCGTGTATCCTCCTATCTGACCACCAGTCCGGATGGAAGGATCATGCGTGTACAGTTTGGTGCGATTGAAGGAAAGGCTCTGGTAGAATATTATGATACTTCCTATAATATACAGAGCACAGTTACTGTACCGCTGGCGCTTCCTGAGTTTGGTGCATTTTATGAAAGTGGAAACAGTTATTACATTCTTACAGGACAGAGCAACCCGGACAAGAACGATTCAGCAGAGGTTTATCGTGTGACAAAATATTCCAAGGACTGGAAGGTGCAGGGCTCTGCCAGCCTGTACGGAGAACATACACAATATCCATTTGGGTTCGGTTCAGCGAGAATGACCATGGATGGAAGTTATCTTTATGTGCGGACCTGTCATGTTATGTACAACAGTCATCAGGCAAATCTGTCTTTCTCAGTTAATACAGATTCCATGTCCATTGTGGATAAGCTGACAGATGTAAGATTCTGGCAGGAAGGCTATGCAAGTCATTCTTTTAATCAGTTTGTACAGATCGATCAGGGGAAGATGGTCACACTGGATCAGTGTGATGCGTATCCTTCCAGGGCACTTGTACTTTATAAATACAATACAGATCTCAGTGGTGGAAAATTTGCCCCCAAATATAACTCCTGGGAACCGTCCAAACCAGATCCAACCTACTGTACAAAAACAGATATTTTGAAAGTGAGTGGAATGAGTGGGGATAATTATACCGGAACCTCAGCCGGTGCACTGGAATATTCTGATTCCAACTGGCTGGCCGCCGGAAACTTTGATACAGATGGTTCCGGTTCTTCACGTAATGTATTTGTAGCGGCAGTACCGAAAGACGGAGGCAGTCCTGTTGTCAGATATTTCAGTAACTATGCAGGAACCAATGACAGTGCAGCTACCCCGCATCTGGTAAAGACCGGAAGTAACAGTTTTGTTCTGCTGTGGTCCAGCAAGGGAAAGGTTTACTATACAGCAATAGACGGAAGCGGGCAGCAGACAGGCAAAACCTACAGTATGGACGGAAACCTGTCAGATTGTGTGCCATCAGTGATCAATGGAAAATTAATCTGGTACACAGTAAGAAGGAATGTAAATGTTTTCTATGAGATTAACTTATCTGATCTTTCCGGTGCAAAGGCAGTAAAAATCGTAAATGGACACAAGTATTCCTATGGAAAAGAAGTGACCAATGGAACAGTAACCAGAACCTGTACAGTATGCGGGGAAAGCCAGGGAACTGCAGCAGTACCTGTTTCTTTAGATCCTACGTTGAATTCAGGTGCAAACTATTCATATATACGGGAAAATGTAACTGTGGATCCGGGTTCTACTTATCGGGTAAACTGCAATCCTGCTTTTAAAGCATCAGAAAACCGTCTGGATGAGTGTGAGGTGATCAGTTCAGATCCCTCTGTAGTATCTGTGAATATGGTCAACAATACCAGTGCAGATATTACAGTACATAAATCAGGAACAGCAACACTTACCATACGTTCCAAATACAATCCTGACGTATCATATACAACTAACATTTCTGCCGGTATCCTGAACAGCAATCAATACCAGATTTCACTTTCCGCATCCAGCTTTGTGTATGATGGAACGGAACACAAGCCCACAGTAACCTTATATAAGAAAGGGAAAGCAGTTGATGAGAAGAATTATACGGTAACCTATAAGGGTGACCTGGTAAATGCAGGAACAGTGCAAGCTGTTGTGACTGCAAAAGGAGAGATCACCGGGACTATGACGAAAAATTTCGAAATCACTCCTGCTGATTTTTCAAAATGTAATGTGTCCATTGCGAAAGATACGGTTTATTTATCAAATGAGAAAGCATGTATACCGGAATTTACAGTAAAAGACGGAGATAAAATCCTCACAGAGGGAAAAGATTTCTCTGTTTCTTATCTGAATAATGACAGGCCTGGAACAGCAATGGCAACCTTCAAAGGTCTGGGAAATTATGCGGGAAATATCACAAAAACATTTACTATTGTGAAAAAAACGGAGCAGGCAAAAGACATCGGTAAATGCAGTATTTCACTTTCTAAAACCGCTTTTGAGGCTGATGGAACAGAAAAGAAACCGGCAGTAACAGTAAAGGACGGTAATACAGTGCTGAAAGAGGGCACAGATTACAGCGTTTCCTACAGTGATAATATAAAAGCAGGAACAGCAACAGTAACTGTGAAAGGAAAGGGAAAATATTCCGGAACAGTAACGGAAAAATTTGAAATCACAGAGGCTGTCAAAGGTTCAGATATCAGTGATGCGCGTATTATCCTCTCCAAAATCTATTATGAATATGATGGAAAGGAACATAAACCGGAGGTTTCAAAGTTATATATAAAGGGAAAAGAGGTTGACAGCAAAAATTATACGGTCACCTATTCAGATGACTTGGTAAATGCGGGAAGTCCAAAGGTAACAGTTACCGGAAAAGGAAGCTTTACCGGAACATGTAGCACTACTTATACAATAGCACCGCGTACATTTGAAAATTGTACAGTTATCGTGCCTGAAGGACCATTTTATTATTATGAAGGTTCTGTTTATGAGGCGGATTATATTGTGAAAGATGGCGATAAAATACTGGTAAAGGGTAAAGACTATACAGTTGATTATAAATATAATAATAAGCCGGGGCATACCTGGGATACGCTTCGTGGTATGGGAAACTACAGAAATGATGCCATTCAGAAGCAGATTTATATTATTGGGCCAAGCTTTGATCAATCTGTGGTAACTCTGGAAAATGATACGGTTATTTATGACGGACATCCGGCTGAACCCAAGGTAGTCATGACCTTTGGCGAGAAGAAATTGAAGCTGAACCAGGATTACACAGTCAAATATGATTTAAATGATGAACCGGGAACGGCGGTTGCATATGTCAATGGACTTGGAGAATATGTTGGTTTTAAAATGTTATTTTTCACAATTAAAGAAGAAGGCGTTAAAAATATAGATATCAGTAAAGCGAAGGTTTCCGTATCAGGGGATGCAGTGAGAAACGGGAAGAAAGTGAATATGCCGGAAGTGAATCTGGAACTTAACGGAAAGAGGCTGAATCCGGATAAAGACTTTTATGTAAACTGTTTAAGTACCCTGAAGGGAGAGACAGGAACTATGATCATTACCGGAAAAGGAATTTATACAGGTGTGATTCAGCAGACGATCAGGATCCTCCCGGAAAAAACAAAAGATGATACGGATAAAAACGATACCAATAAAAACGATACCGAAAACAAGGATAACATAGGGGATAAGAACAACACGGAAAATAATACTGATAATAAAGGAGACAAGGAGAATACAGAAAATAAGAAAGACGACATAGATAAGAAAGAAGATACAGACAAGAAAGAGGACACAGACAAGAAAGAGGATACGGATAAAAAAGAGGACACAGATAAGAAAGAGGATACAGACAAAAAAGACGATACCAACAATAGCGGAAATACCGAAAAACCAGATACTTCCCATCGTGAAGAGGTTTCTGTAAGTGTATCCTCCATAGCAGTAACTATGGGAAATAAAAAACAGACACTTAAAGATTTGGTTCATACAGATGGAAAAATTACTTGCAAATCTTCAAATCCTAAAGTTGTAAAAATTGCCGGAAATAAAATCATTGCATTGAAACCGGGTAAAGCAGTTATTACAATTTCTGCTAAACCAGGTAAAAACTATGATGCTCTTCCGGAAACAAAGATTACAGTTACAGTCAGACCGCAGAATACGGCAGAGATTACTGCTAAACCCAGTGGAAAAGGAACTGTGAAGATATCTTGGAAACCGGTTAAATCCGTCAGTGGATACCAGATCCAGTACAGCAGTTCTGCTAATATGAAAAAAGCGAAATCTGTCAATGCTAAGAGCAGTGCAAAGAATATAACTGTCAAAAAACTTTCTTCAAAGAAAAAATGTTATATTCGTATCCGTACTTATAAAACTATAAAAGGCAAAAAATATTATTCTGACTGGAGTAAAGTAAAGAAAGTAAAAGTCAGATAGAAAAACCTTGCAAATTCATATATAACAGCACATAATAGTAGAAAAACGAAACATATTATCTTGTTATCCGGAATAAGGAGGACTAAAAATGAGAGAATGGAAAAACAAATTAGCTAGATTTTTACTCGTATTATCTGTTCTTTGTATGGCGGTAAATCTGGGAAGTGTACGGAATGTACAGGCAGCGGAAGGACTTAATTTATACAAAAGAGTTCCGTTTTATAATTCACAAAAGGTAGGTGGATCAATATATTCTCTGAAATATAATGACAATACAAAAAGATATAACATATATGTAGAGAAAAATGGTAAAAAAAGTGTTCTTGCGAAAAACTGTATCAGCGGAACAATTGTTACAAACGGGAAATATATATATTATGAAAGCGGTTCATTTGCTCAGAGAGGCAGTTTTGGATATTCATATAAAGGGCGCAAAATAATCTGTATGAAAATTAGCACTAAAAAGGTAACAAGAATTACTAATTTCAGAGATGCTGGACGAGCTCACAGTATGATGGGGTGTGATGGAAGATATCTTTATATAGGTGAACAGACACAGTATGGAGATGGATTTGGCAATTTTTCTGTACTTGATTTGAAAACAAAGAGTATAAAGCAGACCAATAAAGACAGTTCGGCGGTACAGTCTGTTAAAGGTAAAGTTCTGGTTAATTCGGTAGGATTTCCTCATGGTGGACCGGTTTATCTGGTAAATAAGGATGGAAGCAATCTCAAAGTTATTTGTGATAGAGCTATTAAGGTTTCTGTTAAGGGAAATTATATTTATTATACCGAAGCTACTTATGACTGGAGAACAAGAAAATGCAGATGTGATTTAAATGGAAATAAGAAAAAAGCACTTACTGCCTGGAGTGGTGGGGTAGCTGCGTGACACGATTGCTGAAGTATATTGATAAAGCAGGTCAGATTTGTAATGAATATATTAGTTTATAGTCTGTCAGATTTGAGTTAAGTAAAATAAGATAGCGAAGAGTTTTTGTCGAAAGATGGGAACTTTTCGCTTTTTCAATATAGGTGTGTCTGACGAGACTGGGCCGCACTAATCGTTGAATATCCAGTTACGATCATCTATATATTCCATTATATGGAAGAGGCAGAGCAGATGATCAGGACAGGGAAAATCCTGTTTTAACTGCGAAACAGACAAATTTATTTGTTTGACTGGAAATTTCCAGAAAACTGGAAGAGGCAGGCTGCAGAGTAATCTATGGA
>UMHS01005051.1_pt1 | contig 37373 bp, 29 predicted proteins | sample 1965611 | NCBI WGS metagenome assembly UMHS01 (sample SAMEA4836106, study PRJEB28245) | human gut metagenome | biome: gut microbiome; material: fecal sample | place: Denmark | collected 2008
TCGGTCTGAAATTCTTAATTTGTTTTGGAAATTTCAACAGAACTGTCAAGATTTAATTATCGCAGTGCAGGTATCAGAAAGCTATCGTTCGCGGACTGGTCAATAGCTGCCTAAGTTCTTTCCGATCCTAACTTTACCTATATGAGTTTAACAGTCCGCCGCATTAATGTCAACCATCTATAATTTTTTTGTCCAGAGGATTTACACAGCTTTGAAATACCGTTACAATAGTTGTATTTGAAATATACTGATCACTGTTACCAGGAGGTTTTTTATGGAGATTACAAGACCTGATTATTATAAAGAGTTTTCCTGTATTGCAGGTGCCTGTCCCGACACCTGCTGTGCCGGCTGGCAGATCGTCATTGATGACAAAAGCCTGAAAAAATATAAGCGTGTGAAGGGTACTTTCCGGAATCGCCTTCATAATGATATTGACTGGAAGGAGAAGATTTTCCGTCAGTATGATAAGCGGTGCGCATTTTTAAATGAGGACAGCCTTTGCGACATCTACAGCGAGGTTGGAAAACGAATGCTTTGCGACACCTGTCGGAAATATCCGCGACACATCGAAGAATTTGAAGGTCTGCGGGAATATTCCCTGTCTCTTTCCTGTCCGGAGGCAGCCAGGATTCTGCTTGGCAGAAGGGAAAAGGTAACCTTCCAGACAGCGGAGGTTCCCTCCCCGGAAGAAACTTATGATGATTTTGACTATATGCTTTTCACTGCCCTTGAAGATACCAGGGAATACTTTCTTGAGGTGCTGCAGAACCGGCAGATTCCCATGCGGCTTCGTATGTGGAAGATACTGGCTGCAGCCAGTGATTTCCAGCGCTGCGTAGACCGGAATCAGTTTTTCAAATGGGAAGAGATCCGGGAGCGCCATAAAGCCTCCGGATATGGCGAAGCCTTTACCTCCAAGGTGCAGAAGCACATGAATACAAAGGATGCGCCAGATGAACTTCTGAAGGCCATGTGGAAGGCGGTTATTCCCAAAATGGAGGTTCTCAGACCGGGCTGGCAGGAATTTCTGAAGAAAAATTTACAGTCGCTTTATGGCAGCGCAGAGTCTTCCGGTGTCTTCCCCGATTCCGTTTACTCTCAGAACCGTGCCGATTTCGAAAAAGCTTACCCGGACTGGAATATTCAGGAAGAGCAGCTGCTTGTGTATTGGATTTACACATATTTCTGCGGTGCTGTTTACGACGGCGAAGTTTTCGCCAAGGTAAAAATGGCTGTGGTCTGCACCCTGCTGATTCATGAGCTAGATATGGGAGCTTACCTGAAAAACGGACGGGTGTTCTGTCTGGAAGACCAGATAGATATTTGTTACCGCTTCTCCAGAGAGCTGGAGCATTCAGATCTGAACCTGAATGCGTTTGAAGATTTACTTGCTGCTGATAAGCTGTTTGCTCTGGAAAACATGCTGAAAATCTGTTAAAACGAAATTTACGAAAATAAGACTGCACTTCATCATATGTGCTATAATACAGCTAAAATTTTCGTTTGCAACTACAAAGGAGGAATCCTGCCATGTCATTACCAGTTACTATCCGCCCGGCAGCCCCAGAGGATGCAGAGGCGCTCCTTTCCATTTATGCACCTTATGTAAAGCACACTGCAATTACCTTCGAATATAAAGTTCCCTCTGTAGAAGAATTCCGGAAGCGAATTGCACACACACTACAGCATTATCCTTATCTTGTAGCCGAACGGGGAATAAACAGCTCCGCACCAGGCATCAAGGATGAAGCGGACTGCAGTGCATGTACCGAAATCGCAGGCTACGCCTACGCAGGACCGCTCCACGCCCGGGCTGCCTATGCCTGGTCTGTGGAAACTTCCATCTATGTAAGAGAATCCGAAAGGAAATCCGGAATCGGCAAGGCGCTTTACGCTTCTCTGGAAAAAGCGCTTGCCGCCCAGAATATGACCAATCTGAATGCCTGCATCGCCAGTCCTGTAGTGGATGACGAATATCTGAACCATAACAGCATTCAGTTTCATCAGCATCTGGGGTATTCCATGGTAGGGGAATTTCACAAATGTGCTTACAAGTTCGGGCGTTGGTACAATATGGTCTGGATGGAGAAGATCATCGCAGATCACCCTGACAGGCAGCCCGATGTGATTCCCTTTGCACAGATTCCGCCTGAAATTTACTGCTGATTTTAAATGCTCAACAGATTGAAAAATACTTCAATGCTGTATACTGACTGTTTTCCCCTTAAATAACAGCTTATTAAAACACCCGGGAGCAAATACTCCCGGGCTTTTTACTGTCTTTAATGTTCTATATATTACTCTATCGCAGTCAAAATCTCTCCCACTGCTCCAACAATTCCTTCTTCCGGATGCATTGCGGTAAGCTGGGTGAGTTTGGCGGCATTGGAAATCTTCTTGTCCAGGATTTCCATGATAGCTACTTTCTCCATGTATGGGATTTCAGCCTGGTTGAGAAGGTTAAATACCTGAGCTTTCACATCATTCTCACGCAGCGCCGGAATTCCCAGAGTAATGATGATTTCAGATGTTACAGAAGCTTCCGGAACACTTACCTTCAGGCAGCCAAGTGCTTCATCATACTCTTTAGAAGCTTCTACCACTGTACCTTCCACTTCGACGGTAACCTCAGTGTCCTTCACACCCCAGAACTCTACAGTCCAGGTTCTCTTCTGCGGGATCAGTTCCAGCCTGCCTGCTGCCTTTTGGATGACGAAGCGGCCAGTACTCCACTTCAGATCCATGTCTGTGAGAACGCACTCGTCTTTCAGGTAAGCGTTGGACTCGTTGTCGTCTTCGTAAAGCTGGAAGCTGCCGTCTGCACCGCCGTATACACGGATGGTCATAGTTTCCGGATTTCTGGCTGCTTCCTGTCCAAAGATTTCCTCAGTCATCGGCACAATGGCACCTGCTTTTGCCAGAACCGGTATGGAATGAAGGTCACGGTACATATCCATCTCTCTGTCGCCGGAATATACCAGACCTGTGAAGGAATCAATGTAAGTACCCTCTGGCAGCCATACATGAGTCCTGGCTCTTCCAACGCCCTGGACAGATTTCTCCGTAACAGGTGCTACAATAAATGCGGTTCCATACTCATATTCATTCTTCACTGTGTAAGCCACCTGCTCTGCCGGATATGTGTAGTACATTGGCAGGATCAGAGGCGTGTTCTCTTTATATGCTCTGTGGTTCATGGTATACAGATACGGAAGCATCTGGTGACGGAGTCTTAAGAACTCCTTCATGACCTCACCGATCTCCATAGGGAACTGCCACGGTTCTTTTCCCATAAACTCATTCTTGCTGCTGTGCAGACGGTTAATTGGGGAAAATACGCCAAGCTGTACCCAGCGAAGTGCCAACTCATTGTCACGATAGCCAAACATATGTCCGCCGATATCGTGACTCCACCAGCCATATCCAATATTGGAAGCTGTGCTGGTAAAATAAGGCTGGAAATTCAGGGACTCCCAGGTTACGATACTGTCACCGGAGAAGCCTACCGGATATCTGTGTGAACCAGGTCCTGCATATCTGGAAAAAGTAAGAGAACGTTTTCCATCGCGGGCATTGTCCAGGTAATGATAGTGGTTCAGCATCCACAAAGGATCCAGCCCGGGGACCTTCGTGATATTGCCCTGCTGCCAGTCGATCCACCAGAAATCAACGCCTTTATTTTCTTCTGGATGAAGCACACATTTGAAATATGCTTCCAGGAATTTGCGGCTTGTGATGTCAAAATCGATGGGGGCTTCGTGTTCGGTATCTACATCTCCCAGCTCCTTCGCCATAGCCGGATATGCTTCCTCGAAGGCGCGGATTCCACCAGCCGGATGAAGGTTTACAGAGATTTTCATTCCATGGTCATGAAGCCAGTTCATAAAACGCTCCGGATCCGGATAGTACTTTTTGTTCCAGGTATATCCGGTCCAGCCACTGCCATATTTGGGATCCACTTCCTCTACCAGATGCCAGTCCATGTCCAGAACACCTACAGAAAATGGGATTTTCTCTTTCTCAAAGCGGGTTACAAGCGCCTTATAGCTGTCTTCTGTGTAAGCGTAATAACGGCTCCACCAGTTTCCAAGGGCATATCTTGGGAGCATAGGTGTTTTGCCGGTGAGACGGTAAAAGTCATTCAAAGCTTCTTTGTAATCATTTCCATAAGCGAAAACATAAATGTCTACCCCATCTCCTGTACGAACCTGAGTCCAGCCGTTTTCATCCAGAACCAGAGAATGGCTGTCATCAATCTGAGAGCAGCCGCTTCTGGACATAATTCCCTCCTGAAGCGGGCATTCCCCATCTACCTCATCCAAAGTTCTTGCGGTTCCGCCAAGATTGTCACCTTTTTCCCCATAATACCATACTGCACCATAAGCGTTCTGACCGCCTACTGCGTTTAAGTTCAGACTGTTTTTGGTAAAAGGTCCGCCGGCGTAGGTAACATGCATTCTACTGGTAAAAAGCTCGAAGCCTTCCCCCTTCTTTTCCACACGGAAATCTACCGGATCAAATTTACGGTTCCACACGACCTGGGTAGGACGGTCTTCGAATTTGCCGTCTTCCCTGTATTCCATTCGGATCAGACAGGGAGTCAGCAGGGTGAAGCGGTATTTATCCCCCTGGATGGTGTTCTCCGGTCTGCCAACTGGTTCCATCGTCCACAGATTATTCTCAAACATATGTGTATCCTCTCAAATATACGAATTGCTTAGTCAGTCCGCCGCTCAGAATACACGTCCACAAAAAACAGCCAACAACAACTTTTCAGTTCAGATATCAGGCGACGAATTGACAGCAATTTACAATTTTAAGTATTTTTAGATGATTAAATTCATTATAGAATCTGTATTTCCATTTCGTGACGCTTTACTGCTTTTTCAGCCAGTAGAATCCATAAGCCGGGATATTCACACCCGCAGCTTCCATCACCTTGCCAGTGATCAGGTCTTTATACAGACCGTCTCTCTCATTGATCCATGCGGTTTTGTCAGACTCACTGAAATTAAACAGACCGTAGATCTTATCTCCGTCATAATAGCGTCCGATACAAAGGACACTGTTATCCCAGGTTTCAACCGTCCAGGTGTCCGCATTTGTCATAAATACTTTCTCGGACTTACGGATCTTCTCCAGCTTATTCAGCTGTCTGAATAACTGGCCTTCCACAGTTCTCGGATTATCGCACTGCGCAGCGCGGTCCCAGTGCATAACGCCTCTGTGGATGTAACGGGAATCCGGAGCCTTGTCAGGGTCATTTTTGTAAGAATAATCGTTTACCTGTCCGATCTCATCTCCACTGTAAAGAACCGGGATTCCGGACTGCATAAACATGTAAGCGTGAAGCATTACATCCATCTGAATTGCTTTCTTCATCGCTGCTTTATCCTTCTCGAAGCCAGCTTTCTCAATACCGCACATTGAGGCTGTAGTGCCGCAGAATCTTGCATCACCGGTAACCGGATCTTCGTTGTAAAGCACGCCGCGGCTGTTGCTGTCTCCTGCAAAGCCCTGGAAATAATCGTTCAGGTATTTCTTATGTGCACGCTCCTCAATACCCTCCTGCTGAAGAGTTGCATAATCCAGTCCCCAGCCGATATCATCATGGCAGCGCAGGTAGTTCAGGAATACATAATCCTTCGGCAGACTGTTCACAATGTCCAGCTGTTTTTTCAGAAGACGGACATCTCTGGTAGCAACGGTGTGCCAGGTGGTTGCCATTGTGGTTACATTGTAAAGCATGTGGCATTCTGGTTTCTCGACCGTTCCGAAGTAAGGCACAACCTTCTCCGGCTCCATAACAACCTCGCCCAGAAGAAGGATTCCCGGGCAGACGATTTCACCGATCAGCCGCATCATACGCACAATGGTATGCACCTGCGGCAGATTACGGCAGGAGGTATTAAGCTCCTTCCAGATGTATGGAACTGCATCAATACGGATAATATCGATTCCCTTATTTGCCAGGAAAAGGAAGTTATACATCATCTCGTTAAATACCCGCGGGTTCTTGTAATTCAGATCCCACTGGTATGGATAGAAGGTCGTCATAACATAATGGCTGATTTCCGGAAGCCAGGTAAAATTGCCTGGCGCTGTGGTTGGAAATACCTGCGGTACGGTTTTCTCATAAAGAGAAGGAATGTACGGATTGTCGAAAAAGAAGTATCTGCTCATGTACTCCCCGTCACCTTGGCGGGCTTTTTTTGCCCATTCATGGTCCTCGGAAGTATGGTTCATGACAAAGTCCATGCACACGCTGATTCCCTTCTTATGGCAGGCTTCAGTCAGCTCCTTCAGGTCATCCATAGTGCCAAGATTTTCCTGCACCTTGCGGAAATCAGCTACTGCATAGCCACCATCGGATCGTCCTTTCGGCGTCTCCAGAAATGGCATAAGGTGAATATAGTTCACATTATTTTTTTCCAGATAATCCAGCTTGCCTTCCACACCTTTCATATTTCCGGCAAAATTGTCAATATAAAACATCATACCCAGCATGTCATTTTTTTTGTACCATTCCGGGTCTGCCTCTCTCTTCTCATCAAGTGCTTTCAGCGCATCCTCACGCTGCTGGTAGAAGGACTTCATCTGGTCACATAATTCTGCAAACATGGAGTCATTTCCATAAAGCTCCATGTAAAGCCAGCGCAGTTCATCCACCTTTTTTTCAAATCTGATCTCATACAGGCTCTTTGTGTCTGCTGCTACACTTTTCTTTCTGCCCCTCTGATTTGCCATGGTCAACCTCCTGAATTACAGATTTTCTCCGTTTGTTTCGATAATATTTTTGTAGAAATATGCGGAATCCTTCCAGGTCCGCTTCTGTGTATTGTAGTCTGTGTAAACAAGTCCGAATCTCTGGGAATATCCGTATGCCCACTCGAAATTGTCCATTACGGACCATGCGAAATATCCTGCCAGATCCACACCGTCCTCAGCTGCACGCTTGTAAGCGCCAAGATAACGAGCCATAAAATCTACGCGGGCCTGGTCGTGAACCTTTCCGTCCACACCTACCCAGTCATGGGAAGCCATGCCATTCTCTGTGATCATAAACGGCTTCTTATAACGCTCCTGCATAAATTTTGGCGCCCAGTACAGAACCTCAGGAGTTACCGGCCAGCCAATTGCAGTCTGTGGGAATCCATCATAACGTGCTGCGCGGACTGCTTTTCCATCCTCACCGGCACGAACGGTTACGGCATTGTAAATGTTCTGTCCGTAAAAATCAAGTGGCTGTGAAATCAGCTTCATATCAGCATCTGTTACTTTCGGGAAAAACTGTCCGAACTCTTTCAGAATGTCCTCCGGATACTGTCCCAGATAAACCGGATCACAGCAAAGAGCAACGTCCCAGCTGCAGGCTCCGATGGAGTTCTCCGGGAGACTGAAGTTTGCTTTTCTTGCGGCTTCAATGTCTTCCAGCTTGTCTGTCTCCGGAACATAAAGGGCTCCACATGGTGCCATACTGATCTTTACAGGCTGTTTGCTGAACTCACGAAGCGCTTCTACTGCACGGCCATGGGCTTTCAGTACGTTGTGCCAGATACGGAAATAATCGGATGGACCAACCTTCAGGCCTGGTGCATGCTCACCGGTCTGATATCCAAGGCCAACTACGCACTGTGGCTCATTGATGGTGAAGAAATTCTTTACTCTGTCTGAGAAATGCTCTGCCACTACTTTTGCATACTCGTAAAACCAGGATGGAGAATTTGGATTCATCCAGCCCCCCTGTAAATGAAGGTCGTATGGAAGATCCCAGTGATATAAGGTAACAAATGGCTCAATTCCGTTGTCCAGAAGTTCATTGATCAGGTTGTCGTAGTATTCCAAACCTTTTTCATTGACTGCGCCTGTGCCTTCCGGCATGATGCGCGCCCAGGAAAGAGAAAAGCGGTATGCTTTCATGCCCATTTCTTTCATGATCTGAACGTCTTCTTTGTAGCGGTGATACTGGTCGCAGGCTACATCGCCTGTCTGGTTCTCATAAATGTGTCCACCGTCTTTGCAGAAAATATCCCAGATGTTCAGGCCTTTTCCGTCTTCATAAGCAGCGCCTTCTACCTGGTAGGAAGCGGTTGCACCGCCCCAGATAAAATCTTTCTTAAATCCCATGGTGTAATTCCTTTCTCGATTATGTGTGATTTCCACAAACTTCTGTCTGCCAGCAAAAATTAAGTATCTGACGTTTTGATGCGGAATGCGATTCGTATGTACTACTATTTTCGGACGCACTTTATTAATGATATGTATGATAAATATCGTAAATCCGAACGCCGTCTTTGGAAATCTTCTGGTCTTTTACCGGCACAAGTGTGACTGCTTCCTTGTCTGTAAATGCAACCACATTCTCGTTCCAGATGGTATCCGCGCTGATTCCCTCTAGCATGCAATACGGAACAAAAGTATCTGTCTGAATGGAAACGCTTCCGTCTGCATTCTCAGTTACCTTAAATGCAGGATCTTTCAGTTCCAGATATTTGACTGGGACAAATGTCTCAAATTCTTTCTTGGAAACCTTCTGTCCATTCTGTTCATACTCATATTCAGCAACAAAGAATACGCTGTCATCACGACCTGCGATCAATTCCTTGTATTCTTTCTCAAACAGGCATTCCGCACTGAGTGCAGGTACTTCTTTGGATACTTCCTGCTCCTCGATCACCTGGAAATCCAGTGTTTTCACAGCGATTTTCGCTTTTACCGTTACCGGGTCAAGTGTCTCGTTTGAAATCCAGAAGCCCATGTGAGTCTCTTTTTTCTCAATGCTTCCTGCCACATTGTCGCAGAAGCCTTTTGCCATATAATGGAGGGCCTTGTATCTTCCGTAATAGTCCATACTGGACCAGGACGCAACCGGCCAGTTATCATTGAACTGCCAGTAAATACTTCCCATACATCTGCCGCGGTTTCTTCTCCAATGCTCCGTCGCTTCCTTCATGGCGTATCCCTGAAGGATCTGGCTTAAGAAGATCAGGCTTTCCAGGTCTTTCGGGTAGCGGAAGGTCTCGGATAAATAATACAGGATCTTGCCGTTTGCTGCCGGGTTTTTCTGATGGCTCTCCATAACTCTTGAGAAAAGGTTTCGGTCTTTTTCCTCAGTAAAGGTCTCTACTGTCTTGATAGATGGAAGGGACTGGAAGCCGAACTCGGAGCAGAAACGGAAATAGTGCTTCATGTACTCACTGAATGGTTTCTGACCATGCCATACATCCCAGTAATGGCAATCGCCGCGGTTCTCATCACATGGATTGTCGAAGCTTCCTCCTGATGATGGGGAAGACGGCCAGTAGAATGCATCTGGTGCGTTTTCTTTTACCACATCTGCAAGGAGGAATTCGAACTGATACAGGTAGTCTCTCTTAAGCGACGGTGCATGTCCCTGAGCATCCTTCCAGTCTGTCCATGCGCATTCTAGCTCATTGTTTCCACAGATCAGGCCAAGGCAGGCGTGATTGCGGAAACGGAGGATATTTTCTTTTGCTTCAATTGCAATATTCTCTGCAAAGTCCGGTGTTACGTCGTAAATGTTGCAGGCGTACATCAGATCTTCCCAAAGGAGAATTCCGTATTCATCGCAGAGATCATAGAATTCGTCGGATGGGTAATATCCACCGCCCCATACGCGAAGACAGTTAAAGTTTGCAAATACGCAAGCTTTTACATCGCGCTCCAGGATTTCGCTGGTAATTCTTGGGTAGAAGCAGTCATCCGGAATATAATCTGCACCTCGGGCAAAAATCTTTATGCCGTTTACCATGATGGCAAATTCCTGGCCCCACTGGTCATCCTCACGGGATACCGTAACTGTTCGCAGACCGATACGGTACTCCCTGGTATCAAGAACAGTCTCGCCGGCTTTCAGCTGGATCGTCAGGGTGTATAAAGGCTGTTTGCCGTAGCCGTTTGGCCACCACAAAGCAGGGTTTGTTACTTTTATATCAGAGTCAGTGCCAGTATAGAGGAGAGCGCCGGATGGATCACGAAGTTCGTAGAAAAGCTGTAAGCCGCTGACTCCGGACTGTACGCTGTCGCCAGATTCTGGCTGTGCTGCTGAATTTTCATTTGACTGCATAGCAGTATTTCCAGCTTTTACAACCTGTCCATCTGCTTTCTCAATTTCACTTCCAATATGAAGTGTCACTGCTCCGTCCACATGCTCCTGGCGGATCAGGGATTCACCCAATCTTGCAGTATCAAAGCAGCAAAGCTCCACACCGCGGAAAAGTCCGGCATCTGGAAGCTTTGGGCCCCAATCCCAGCCAAACATGGAGTGTGCTTTACGAATGTACTGGCTTCCAGGAGTAGTTCCGGTGTTGGTAAGATGAATCTCTCTTCCTTTCTCCGGCTTGTAAGCCTCAATAAATTTTACCGGGGAGGCGATATGGAGTTCCAGAAGGTTCTCCCCTTCTTTTGCCAGCTCTTTCACCTGGTAGACCCAGGTACGGTGCATGTTCTCAGTATGTCCAAGCTTCTTTCCATTTAAAAAGACATCTGCTACAGTATCAATTCCGTAGAAGGTAAGAAGAATCTCCTCGCTGGCAATCTCTTCTGCGCTTACGGAAAAGGTGCTTCTGATGTCAAAATCATTTTTCCAGAATTCTGTCCATGTGTACTCATTCATTCCATAATATGGATCCGGAAGAATTCCTTCTTTGCAAAAAGTATCCATAGCAGAGCCGGGCACACTCATGTCATACCAGGTATCCTGACCGCTGATGGATATCTGAAAGTTGTCTTTTAAGTCTCGTTTTATCATGTAATTATCCTTTCTCATCTGCGTGAAATATCTACGGATTGCTCCGCTGCCCGTGAAAAAAACAGAGGCACTGCATAATCCATAATCCTCATTGGCTGGATTGTGCGGCACCTCCTTTTCGTTCATGGTAATACCTGTGCAGGCAGATATATTCTCATTACTGTTCACTCCGTTCACAGTAACACGCTTCGCAATGCACAGAAAGACAAACCTTCTTGCGACAAGCACAAGAAGCAGCGTTTGCTGCGCAAACTTAATTCTCGGGTTTTCTGTGAACTTTGTTCACAAAAAACACCTCGCGGAATGTTACCAGTGAACAGTAACCAGTAAACAGCAATAAATCCGTTATCGGTGAATATGTGCCTCTGTATAAGAAATTCCTATGGTATGATAATTATATAAAATTTTATATCCCTTATCAAGCGGTATTTTCTCACCGATTCCAGGATTTTCCAGGATATCCTCTGCGGCCTTGCGGTAATCCTCCAGACAGGAGGCGTCCATAGGGCACTCATGATGTCCCGGCCAAATCTGGGTGTATTCTGCTTTTCTTGCCAACAGTTTCTCATCTGAAAGCTTCACGTCTTCTACAGTAGCAGAATGGTCGAAGTATACCAGAATTTCCCGGTTACATCCTGTATCACCGGCAAACAGACAGCCATTTGTCACATCCAGAAAACATACACAGCCATGGGTGTGTCCTGGTGTTTCAATTACTTCCAGAACCCGGTTTCCCAGATCGATTTTCTGACCTTCCGTAAGATATTCCAGATTCTCAGGCTCTCTTGCATTCACAAGATATGTAATCTCCTCGTCAGGTAATGTGAGATCAAAAATCTCGCTGAACCTTTTCACCTGATATTTACGTGTTTCTCTGTCAAAGCCCTGGGAAAGCACCGGCACGTCTGCCTTATGGATCAGACATTTCCCAAATTCAGCCGCAGCCCCTGTATGGTCGAAATGACCATGGGTGAGAGCTACAGTTACCGGCTTGTCAGTGAGGGAAGCGACCACTTCCTTCAAGCCGGAAAAACCATTTCCGGCATCAATAAGCAGCGCTTCTTTTTCCCCTTCCAGCAGATACAGATAGGTACGGAAAGGATCCTCAAGCTGCCAGGTATGATTGTCAATTTTACGAATTTGATAATTTTCCATTTGAATCAACCTTTAACGCTTCCTGCCACAATACCTTCGATGATGTATTTCTGTCCAAGCAGGTAAAGAATCAATACCGGAAGCATTGTCAACACAAGTCCTGCCATCATCGGCGCATAATCTGCTGAATGGGTATTAAGGAAAGCATACGTCATAAGCGGCAAAGTCTTAACCTCCTTCAAGGACAGGAAGGTACTTGCAAGGATATAGTCGTTCCAGATAGAAAGTGCCGTAAATACAATACAGGTAATCGTAATCGGTTTCAGTAGTGGGAAAATAATTTTGAAAAATGTTCGTTCTACTGACGCTCCATCAATCAAAGCCGCTTCATCAAGCTCCACTGGAATTCCACCCATAAATCCACAATACAGGAATGTTGGAAATGGAATATTTAGTCCAATATGAAGGAACGTAACAAGCCAAATATTATTGGTAAGTCCCAGACCAGCACCATACATTTTTACCAACGGAATCATAATTACCTGAAATGGAATAACCATCGCTGCTACAAGAATCATATACACTGCTTTCGTAACTTTATTTTTTCTGCGGGAAAGTACATACGCATTCATCGCGCTTAAAGTAGCACTGATAGCAGTCGCAATCACACATATGATGATAGAATTCTTAAATGCATTGGTAAAATTCATCGTCTGAAATGCATTAACATAATTATCCCACTTCGGATGTAATGTGAAGCTGAACGGGTTTGCCACGAATGCACTTGACTCTTTCAAACTATTTAATATAACCAGAAAAAAAGGAACTGCAAACAACAGTGCCAGTAACAGCACTAGTATGAAAACAAGAACCGTATTTATTGTTTTATGCTCTTTCATTATGCTGAAACCTCCTTCTTTCTAGATGTAGTTACCTGAATAATAGAAATTACTGCCACAATCACAAACAGTATTACTGCTTCTGCCTGACCTTTTCCATACTCAAAGTTGCTAAAAGCTGTCTGATAAATCTTGAATGCCAGCAATTCTGTGCTCTTATATGGGCCACCAGCGGTCAGAGACAGATTGACATCAAAAGACATAAATGCTTTTGAAATTGCCATAAATGTACAAATTGTGATGGACGAGCGAATCATTGGCAATTTTATAAAACGGAACAGCTGCCATTTTGTAGCACCATCAATTGCTGCCGCTTCAATCATTTCACTTGAAATATTTGTAAAACCTGCGACATAAATAACCATCAAATATCCACTCATCTGCCATACCGTGACAAGAATCAGCGCTAACATAGCAGTTTCAGGGCTTGTAAGCCAAGACGTACGAAAAATTCCCCATCCAGTCACTTCTCCAACCTTAGTAAGTGCAAATGAAAAAATGTAATTCCAGATGTATCCCATGATAATGCCACCTATCATATTGGCTGCAAAAAAGCAGGTACGGAATACCCCCTGAAGCTTAATTCCATAAGTTAACAGCAATGCCAGAACAATTCCCAAAACATTGCTTAAAATAACAACAAAAAATACATATATAAAAGTCTTGCCTAAAGATGTCAGGAAAGTTTTGTCCGTAAATACATCTACATAATTTTTCAATCCTATCAAATTGTAGTTGTTTGATAATCCATTCCAGTCGGTAAACGTAAGATATAATCCATATATCAGTGGTAATATAACAACCAATGCCCATATCAGCATTGGTGGAACAACAAATTCTATAAATAGCCGGATTCCTTTTTTCTTCTTATTCATATTATTCACCTATTAAAAATGTGTTTTTGCCAAATATGGAGATGGGATGCTTCCCATCTCCATAACCAGGATACCTATCCAATTTTAAGGGGTTACATAATTATTAGTTCTGACTTTCCCAATAAGCCTGAATTGCATTTGCTGCATCTTCTCTTGAACACTGTCCTGCAAGGTACTGCTGCATAGTAGCACCATTTTCTGACCAGAAATCAGAAGGAAGAAGACGGCTGAATGCGTATGTACTGTAAGTTGATCCACTCTCAATATAAGACTGAGTTGACTGTATAATCGGGCTTGAGTAGGTTACATTTGCATTCTTGAACGGAATTGCCACACCTACTAAATCTGCAAGTGCCTGCTGATTGCCAAAGCACAGGAACTCTACAAAACGCTTGGAAGCTTCCTGCTCTGCTTCAGAGCTCTGGCTTGCATCAATACAAAAACCTTTTGCGGTAAATACACCCAGCTGCTGATTGATTGCATCCTCTGCATTATGTGTAAGCGGGCATGCCATAACACCATACTCATCATCACCTGTTGCAACTTCTTTGATGTAATCCCATCCCCAGTCGCCCATAAACCACATAGCAACTTTACCTTCTGCCATAGCCTGTCCATCTACGTCTGTATTTCCAACTAATGGATCTGCTGAATTATAATTGTATTTAGCAATCAGATCAAAAAGATCCATAACATTATTCCAGCCTTCATCTGCCTTCAAATCAACATTTCCAGCTTTTACATCCTCAATATAGGATTTCTGTGCTTCTGCATCACCACGGATTCCAGTAAATACCTGGCTTAGGAAGTGAGAACCTAAAGACCAGTCAACACCTGTAAACATTGCAGGACTCACACCTCCATCCTGAATCTTCTGGAAAAGTGCCTCTAAATCATCAATGGTTTTAATGGTGGAAGGATCAAAAGTTTCTCCTGTTGCCTTTTCAATAGTCGTTTTATTATAAAGAAGTCCCATTGCCTGTACAGTATCCGGAATACCATAAATCTGACCATCGTCTCCTTTGAATACATCAAGGTATGTTGAATCAACTTCACTCATCCAGCCTAATTCCTCTGGGTCGTAAGCCAGCATATTCTCCTGATTATCCATAATGTCTACTGCATCCATGATAGATACATTTGGAGCCTCTCCACTTGCATATAAAGACATCCATTTCTGTTTTTCACCGCTGTCATATGCGATGTAATCTACATTGATATCTGGATTCTTCTCCATGAACTCTGCAATCAGAGCTTCAAATTCTGCATCCTTACCAGGCAATGTTGTATACAGAGAAATTGTTGTCTGTTCTCCAGTTGCAAAAACATCTGCTGTCATAGATAGCAGCATGGATGCCGCAAGCATACCTGTCATTAATTTTGTAACTTTGTTTTTTCTCATTTTTTTACCCTCCTAATTCTTTTCTGCCTTTGGCAGTTATATTTCCCATTTTTTTGTCGAATTTCTTCGAAGTACTCGATATGGATAGTAAATCCATTTTTTTTGTTTTCCCTGATTTTCCTTAAATAGCTGTTCGCATAGGATTTTACCTCTGTCATAGCTGCGAACCGTGGACAATGGTATTTCAAAAACATTTGATACGGAATCATCGTAGCCAAACACTGAGATATCTTCTGGTACTCTAATTTTCACTGTTTTCAAATATCGAATAATCCCCACCGCAATCGTATCGCTGCCTGCCACAATTGCCGTTGGAAGTTCTAGATTGTTTTCATAAATCTGTTGCATCCCTTCCATTCCGGCCTTTATGGAAAAATCTCCTTGTATTACATAGGATTCCGGTACCGACAAATCATTTTCCTTCATCGCATCCATAAATCCACGCAAGCGCAACTTTCCATTGGTGCAGTCCTGCTCTTTTCCGCCTATGTAAGCCATTCTGGTATGTCCTTCTGTCACCAGAAAATTCGTCACATCCCTGGCAGCATGATAGCTGTCATCTGTAACAGTCGTAAACTCACACTGCTCCGCTTCTACACCCTGTTGCGCCAAAATCACTGGGCACGAAAACTCTCTTAGCTTTGAAAGGATTCTCTCCTCTAGCTGGACTCCCATGAAAATTAGGCCATCCACCTGCCGTTCCAGCAAATTATTCAGAATCCTTACTGCTTTCGCATTGTCATAATCATAATCACAGACCATCAGAACTTTGTTCTGCTTTCCGCAATAGTTATCAATTTCCTTGATAATTGCCGTAGTTGTTGTGTTGTTCAGGTCTGCTTGAACAACAGCAATCACATCCGTTTTTTTTGTAATTAAGCTTCTTGCTGCCGCATTGGGTTTGTAGTGCAATTTTTTCACACTATGTAAAACCTTAGCTTTCAACTCATCACTAACTGCTTTTGAGTCATTCATTACTCGCGATACAGTCGACACAGACACTCCGCAATCATTTGCAATATCCGCGATTGTAATCGCCATGCATCTTCTCACCTCCAGTCAGAAAACGTTTTCCTCTTGTTGTCATCATAGTATCCCTCTTTTTATTTTTGTCAATGTTTTTTTGCTATTTACTATGCATTTCGTCATTTTATAATAACTACAAAACATATTTTTGTACTATTTTCACATATATTTCATAGGAAAAGGTTTTCCTAGCATAGAATCTTAATTTATAATGAGTTTTCCGAAGCCAAAATCAAAACCCTATTATATATGTGAACTTCCAGAAATTTTACAACTAAATCCAGCCTATATCCATTCATCGGCATTCCGAATCAAGTCAATGATTTCATCCAATGAACGCTCGCTTTCCACGTATGCATCATACAACGCCTGTTTTGCCCTCTCGATTTTCCGTTCCGGATGTCGTTCATCCAGCAGTGTGGAAAGTTCCTCAGCAAAAAACAGCTTTTAAAATTTCTTCATTCAAAATCGCTTTTTTCTTTTTATGCAGGTCTTCCAGTTCCGCTGTCAGGCGGTCATACTGTTCACGTTTCCGGCTGATTGCCTTCTCTGTTTTTGCTATTTTCTGTTCAAGTGTTTCCCTGTTCATGTTTCTTGCCATCACTGTACTCCCTTCAAGATTTTGCTGATATTTTCTGCACGGTATTTCACATGATTCCAATCCATGCCAAAAGCACTTAAGATCACTTTCTGGGTTTTGGTTACTGCATGATCAAGCCGGTACACCTTATCCAGTTGGCGTGTCATCTCGATCTTTTCCAGTTCCCTGATTGCTGCCGGAACTGTAAGATAATTCGGTTTTTTTTCCAGTTCTTTTGCCTTCTCCTTTAAAGCTGTATATATCCTGCACCGGATGATCAGTGCAAGAAAACCAATGAATATCTTATTTGATGCCGCCTCTTCTGATGCCACTCTCAGACAATGGTTTCCAAGATAAGATTTATCTGCCCGGAATACTTTTTCCGATACATCCCTGCTCTTGTAAAGGTTTATCGCATCCTTTGCATCCATCTTTTCAGATGAGATGATAGCAAAATATCCACAGAGCTCCAGCTCATCCTGGATCACCGGCAGCCTGGGTTCGCCATAAACAAAATGTCCGTTTTCCTTGTTATAATGCATATGAAAATACTTATGGAATGCCGGTCCGAATTCATACTCATTATCTTCATGCAGTTCCATAAATCTCTGCATTTCATGGATTTTTTCTTCCAGTCTTGCACGTTCGCCAACCGCTTTGGCAGCACTGTAATAAATATGTATGTATCGTTTCTTTGTGTCACTGGTATACACAAAAGTATGGACTGTTTTTCCATACACTTCGAATTCCTCGATCCGATTTCCCCAGTCGTTTTCAAAAGTGCCTTTCAGTTTTCTTACCTGACTGCTTATAAAATCTTTTATTCCTTTTACCATAATGATAAAAGAAAATCCACTGTTGTCCATGTAGCTAAGATTATCTTTGCTGAAATATCCCCGATCCAGGATAAATCCGATATTTTTATAACCATAGCCTTTTATCTTATCAACCATAAACTGTAACTGGGAGACATCATTGATGCTTCCGGAATATTTTTCATACATGAGAGGCTCCCGATTGTTTACATCATAGCCAACCGCATAATTGAATATCGGAAGTCCTGCATCCACCTTTGCTGCTCCGAATTCCACTATATCTATATCTCCGGCCTGACAGTTCTTATTTGTTGAATCATACGATATATAAATACGTTCGCGTTTGCATCTGTCCGCATTCCACTGATCCAGAAAATCCTGCCTCTGGTCTTCTTTTATTGACCTCAGAAAATCTGAAATAAACGAATCACTGTAACATTTCATATCCGGAGTAAAAAGCGGGTGATTATAAGCATAATCAGGATAATACTGCGCAGCATTCCCTTCTGTAATAATGGAATAGGCTGCCAGGTCAAGCATGATCCCGGCTGCTTTTGCCCCAAATGAATCCTGCAGTTTTGTATCCAGTTCAAGATCTTTTGCAGCTTTATCGATGATCATATATGCTCCTGTCTTCAAACAGCTGCTCCTGCATGAAACTGTTTTTTCCTCGGGCTGCTCAACCTCCGGAAAATATTTCCTGAAATTTTCATTAGGCCTCATTTTATTTTCATCTTCCGGTAAAATCTTACCGATAGTAACCCTTTTTACATTTGTATACTGTTTGGATGGATCGTACTCACGGCTGTACTCATAATAAACATAGCGTGCCTGACCTTTGGTTCGAAATGTGATTTTTCCTTTTACATCAGGTATATCAACAACATAATCCAGATACATGAACATCCCTCTTCTTTATAGTTGTATTTACGACTAAATATGGTATAGCATAAAAACCTGCATTTCTGCAATAAAAAAATGCAGGTTTTTCCTTATTTTTTCAGTATTTTCAGGGCATTCTCAATCCGTATGATTCACTTGAGTTGCACTTTATTATGGAAGTTCACAATATAAGAAAGCTATCTGGGCCATCTCTCCTCTTTTGTCATAAGAACATCAAATTCAGCATGAGGTTCTGTCTGGTACCAGTATGCCACGCTGGACACATCGTCTTGCCGTTCAAACAATCCTTTATGGCCTACTCCAATCTGTTGTACGGTTACTTTCAGATTTTCATCAAAGCAAACTGGATCTAAAATGTGCCACCGGTACAACCCACGCATCGGAGGGCAGTCGTCATTATGATATGCATTGTAAAGTCCTTCATCATGTGCCGAATAGAATGGATACCCAAGATAAGCCGTATTATAATTTTGTTCAATAGTCTTGCCATCTATGTGTGTTGCAAAACTCCATGCACCTCCAAAATAATCTTCCGTTCCAGTGCCACAAATTGTTGGATATTCTTCATCTCCATCAATGTAGAATTTCACTTCTCCTTCCCCCCACCAGTAACGTTCCAACGTCGAGATGGCAAGATAAGTTCCCACATAATGTCCCTTTCCCTGCACTTTATCGAGAATAATATAATCCTCTTTCAATTTCGTCAGTCTTTGTCTTCTCCACTGCGCATGAAAATATGAAATCCTTTCCGGCAATTCATCTTCTAGGCAATAATCTATCTGATAAAAAAAGGCCGGTATCTCATTTTCATGCTGATTCTCCAATGTGATTTTTGCCTTTTTTCGAAATGGCATCTGGAAATAACTATTGAAACCACGGTTTGGTGCCACAATAATGGGTACGGAGTTCACAAAAGTTTCCTTTGCAAAACCGCAACAAAAGAAATCTCCCAACGGGCTCTCCACGGAAGGTTCCGTCTCATCCTCCCAATACATACGCAATACCAAATCACGTAGCACAAATCTGTCTGCATCTGAAGTTCGATCATCTACAGTCATCCAGATATGTGTAATCACTCCCATTCCATCAATTTCAGCAAGTGTAACCGTCTCTCCCGGCTGTATATGATTCAGACATGGCTTTCCCTTTCTCGAAGCGCCTAATGTGCCTACTGCCATTCCTCCTCTTCCCTTTTCTCCTGTCGGGTTCTCTGCATTAATCGCTCTGGACTTTCCACTGCGTTGACTTATAAGTCCTTCTAATCCACTACCAAACATATTTTCCTCCTTTTGGATTTTTTGTTTTTTATTGAACCAAATCACACACGCTGGTGTGTGATAGCCCTTTCTTATTTTTCTCTGCCGGTATTGTACTGGCAGATTTTTTGTTTTACAATTATCTCATCTTAAATAAAGGAGTAGCCCCACAAATGAGTGCTTTGTTTTGCCGACGCAGTCTCTCATTCCGTAAGGCCCCTACGTGTATGAGTATATCGTTTTTTTACTTTTTGACAAGTCCATTCGTGCTCCGCCTGTAAACTTTTTTTATAACCTTACAACAAAACTTATTTTACAGGGGGACTCATTCCATGAATGAACGAAATACAAACTATCTGAAACAGCATATCGACATTCTTTCTTTCCGTGACCTTGCTCCCGGTACTGTTGCAACTTACACTTCCTACATGACTCAGTACATTGACTGGATAGAAACTAATCTAGAGACCAGACAGCTTCCCGATGTCACATGCCCTATGAATCCACTCTGAGAAAATTGATTCTACACGCGGCATAATCGATTACCTATTATAACCGATTTCTTAAGGCATAGCGACAGTTATGTCTGTTTCTCATACTCTTTTTTCAAAAAATATTTCATTTTGGATAATATTCACTTTTCAATGTTCTGTTACCAGCAAAGCTGGCATGATCAATCAGGATTCCGAGAGATCATTTGTTTCCCAGCTTTGCCGTGGAATATATTTAATTAGCTTGATTTATTGGTTTATCGCCAGAACCTGTTTGAAAAAGATGCTAGGCGTTAATCCTCCTTGTTGAGCTGCGACGGACAATCTGGTATGGAAAATAATTCCATTTACTGGTGTTCTTTCCTGCTTCTTTGTCTCCGAAGAGAGCATCGTAAAAAAGCTTGCCCTGGTCAAACATTTTTACTGTAGATAGCTGAGGCTCGTAGATATCTGAAATAGAATCATCGAAGCCTGCTACGGAAATATCTTCCGGAACTTTCAGCTTGTGAGCTTTCAGACATCGGATCACACCTACGGCAATAATGTCCGAGCCCGCAATTACTGCGGTGGGAAGATCCAGGCTATTTTCATAAATCTGGTTCATTCCTTTTTCCCCGTCTTCCGGGGTGAAACCGCCTTGATATATATAGGAATCCTGTACTGGAAGATCAGCTTCCTTCATGGCATCTAAAAAGCCTCGAAGTCTCAGAGTTCCGTTTGTGTAGTCCTCTTTGTTTCCGCCTACATAAGCGATATGCTTGTGACCTTCACTGATCAGGAATTTTGTCATGTCCTTGGCTGTATTGTAACTGTCTACGGTAACGGCTGGAAATTCACAAGACATGTCTTCCGGCGGTCCCTGGTTTCCAAGCACTACCGGGCATTCGAAACGCCGAAGTTTTTTCAGAATTTCATCGGTAAGATGTACTCCTTGGAAAATAAGACCGTCTATGTTTCGCTCCAGCATGTTATCCATAAGGAGAAGAGCTTTTTCCTGGTTAAAATCGTAGTCACAGACAATAACCACTTTGTTATGTTTCATACAGACCTCGCTGATCTGTTTCAAATGGATTGCTGTAATTGGGTTCCGCACATCGGCTTCCAGTACTGCTACCAGACCGGTATTCTTGGTAACCAGGCTTCGGGCGGCTGCGTTTGGGCGGAAATGGAATTTTTCGATGCTTGCCATAACTCTCTTCTTCAGCTCTGGGCTTACGGATTTGGAATCATTCATGACCCTGGATACGGTAGATACGGATACGCCAGCGTCAGTAGCTATATCTTTGATCGTTACTTCCATTTCTTCACCGTCCTTTCTTCAGTATTGTAAAATGTTGCGGTTTGCGCTTCTCCTGATAATGTCAGGATAGCTTCTGCAAATCGTAACTTTAAAAATTCTGATTGATAAATTGCTTTCTTATGGGAAATGTCTCCTGCGGTAACATTTCCTGGTTTAGAGGGGGTGCCGCCGGTTCCGGTTCGGTTTTGTAAGGGTTCCTTTTGGTGGAACCAGCGGCTGGTATGGGATAACGTTTTCCTACGCATTTATTGGGTTTGTAACTATTATTTCAAGGTTTAAAGGAATGTATTTCATGTTGTTGTGAAAACATTTTCCTGTTGTGGTTTTATAGTAGCACTGAGTGATTCATTTTTCAACTGTTTTGTGGGTTTTTACCGAATTGAGGTTAGGAAAAGATTTTCCTATATTTTTCAATTTATCATAACAGCCGATTCTATATTCTTCAGGGATTAAAACACAGATATTAGAAAAGAAAGAGCTGTCTATTTGAGCATATCAATTTCCCCGGATATGATATGCTCCCGACAGCCCCTTTTGTTTTATATTTTCACTTTTACATCCACCCGGTATCCATGTCGCTGCATGCCAACACCACGCAGTCGATTCCAAGAAGGATCAGATAACAGCCAATAATAAAGCCCGTTGAAAACAACGCTACCCACGGCCAGATGATCATCAGACAGCCAAGGATGATTCCAAGAATATTTACAATCAAGGTAAAGTAATAGTAAAATTTTCCTGCTAGACGGACCAGAGGGATGTGGGTCAATCTGGAAACAGAATGAGCGATGAACCAGATTGGGAGAAGCAGGGTCATAATCAGCTCTCCGGCATTTGGGTACATCAGGAGCATTAGTCCGGCAAGGAGACTTAAAATTCCAGTCACCAGAGCAATGGTAGGTCCGAAGCCGATATAGCGCTCTGTTTTTGCATAAAATACAATATCTGAAATTCCGGTGATGACAGCAAGAAAACCATACGCAAAGGTAATTCCGCGGAGCATGCCGCCTGGATTACACAACGTATAAATTCCAAGAAGGATCAACAGGATTCCCTCGATGAGTTCCAGCCAGCCATAACGTGAACGTCTTCTCATTTTTCCTCACTCTCCTCTTTGTTATTTAAAATTTTCATAAACTCTTCGCCAGTTATCGTTTCTTTTTCATAAAGGAACATAGCCAGTTCATCCAGTTTTTTGCGGTTGTCTGTCAGGATCTTTTTGGCTTTTTCATGTTCTCGTTTTACTAATTCTACGACCTTCTCATCGATTTCCTTCTGGGTATCTGCGGAGCAGGAAAGGGATGCATCGCCGCCAAGGTACTGGTTGGAAACAGTTTCCATAGCCACCATGTCGAACTCGTCGGTCATTCCGTAGCGGGTGATCATAGCTCTGGCAATCTTGGTTGCCTGCTCGATATCGTTGGAAGCGCCTGTGGTGATCTCGCCAAACACGATTTCCTCTGCAGCACGTCCGCCGGTGAAGGTTGCAATCTTATTTTCCAGTTCTTTCTTTGTCATCAGATACTTGTCACCAGTTTCTACCTGCATGGTATAGCCGAGTGCACCGGAAGTACGCGGAATAATAGTAATCTTCTGAACAGGAGCGGAATGGTTCTGAAGGGCTGCCACCAGGGCATGTCCGATTTCGTGATAGGAAACCACTTTTTTCTCCTGGTCAGAGAGAACTGCGTTTTTCTTCTGGTAACCAGCGATTACCACTTCAATACTCTCTTCCAGATCTGCTTCTGTAACGATTGTACGTCCGTCACGGACTGCACGAAGTGCTGCTTCGTTTACAATATTTGCCAGCTCGGCTCCGGATGCACCAGATGCCATACGTGCGATAGTGTGGAAATCCACGTCATCGGATGCTTTGATTTTTCTTGCATGAACCTTCAGAATTGCTTCACGTCCTGTAAGATCTGGAAGCTCAACTGGTACGCGGCGGTCGAAACGTCCTGGACGGGTAAGTGCCGGGTCAAGGGATTCCGGGCGGTTGGTAGCTGCCAGAATGATAACCCCATTGTTGCCTTCGAAACCATCCATCTCTGTAAGCAGCTGGTTCAGTGTCTGCTCACGCTCATCGTTACCACCAACCTGGCCATCACGTTTTTTACCGATGGCATCGATTTCATCAATGAATACAATACATGGGGCTTTCTCTTTCGCCTGCTTAAAAAGATCACGAACTTTGGAGGCACCCATACCTACAAACATTTCTACGAATTCAGAGCCGGACATGGAAAAGAATGGAACATTCGCTTCTCCGGCAACTGCTTTGGCAAGCATTGTTTTTCCAGTACCTGGAGGGCCTACAAGGAGAACGCCTTTCGGCATGGAGGCTCCCACGTCTGTGTATTTCTTCGGGTTGTGAAGGTAATCTACAATCTCTGCAAGGTTTTCCTTGGCTTCATCCTCTCCAGCTACATCTGAGAAACGGATTCCTTCACTGGACTGAACGTAAACCTTTGCATTGCTTTTTCCCATGCCAAATGCCATGGAGTTTTTGCCTCCAGCCTGCTCCATCAGCTTCTTCGCCATATAATTTCCAAGAACTATGAAAATGATCAACGGCAGAAGTCCGGTTACCAGGAAGCTGAGAATCGGAGAGGCCTGCTGGTCAATGTCTTTGGTAAAGGTGGCACCGCACTCATACAGACGGTCGGTGAGATCGGGGTCATTCATAAGACCGGTTTTATAAATTTTTTCGTTGTTCTTATCGGTAAAGACGATCTGGTTATCTTCTACTTCTACTTTACCGATGTTTTTGTCATTGATCATGCTCATGAAGGTACCGTAATCGGTTTCTTCTACCTGATGCTCCATTAAGATTGGGGAAACCACCAGGTTAAAGACGATCAGTACCAGAAGCACAATGCCGTAGTAATAGATCAACGGCTTTTTTGGGGTTTTTACTTCTTTCATGGTTGTAGTCCTTTCTTATGTAAACTAATAGTGTCTACTCACTCTTCTGCCTCTTTCTTCTCTTCTAGACGCTGGGCTTCAATAGCCTCCAGCGATACCAGAAGTGCCCGGTTTACTGCCTGCATTGCAAAATCAAGGGCGTATTCTGCGGTGAGGATTTTCTTCTCCGTTCCCGGGAGCACATTTCCAAATATTGGCTCCTTATTTTTCAAATTTATGTTTTCTGCCTCCAGCACTTTTCCAACTGCTGCCTCCACCTGGTCGTAGACGCCTGCCAGCTTCATTACACAGTCTGTCTTGGAATGGCGAAGTCTGTTTTCCAAAGTGATACGGCTTTCCTGACATTCCTGTCGAAGATTCTGGATCTGTTGGTGGAGTCTTTCCGTATCCATACTCTCCGCCAGCTGAATCCGACTGTGGGTCTGTTCCAGTTTTTTATCCAGCTCGTACATTTTTACGGATAAAATTTCATGTGCCATATATGGTTCCCTCCTCTCCTTGCGGATTACGTTATCATTTCCATCCTTCCTCAAACAGGCTCTAGAACATGTTTGAAAAAGGCTTTCTGCAAGATGTGCGTCACAATCACGCTCCGTAATCCTGATAATTTTATTCTAGTACAAGCAAAAGAAAGTGTCGATAGTCAGAAATTTCACCGTGTATAGACAAAACGGGCAAAGTGTAAAAAATACACCTCGCCCGTTTGATCCCTTGTTTAGTTTCCTCCATGTACTTGCAATCGGCCTCTGGATTCTATTCCCAGTCAGTCTCCGCCATATACCGCTATATCTATATCGCTTCTTTCTGTATTGTTTCCCCTTGCACGCGATCCAAACAATATAACTTTTCTGACAGAATACCTCTTAGCAAACGTTACAATATCTTTTACAACCCTTTCCGGAAGATCATAGCCCATACTTTGCCGCCTCCATTTCCTGTAAATACAGTCAAACGATATTTTATAGTTCTTCTGGAGCATTCTTTCCCATCATAATCAAATAGACTTCGTGTACGATCATATCCAGATTCTTCGTATCCTCCGGTGTCCAGTCCTGGAAAATACCAAAGATAGCATGGCTGTGGTAACGGAGGATCAGTTTCAGCTCCTGGCGGCTATAATTCTGGTACAGATTTTCTTCTTCCACAATGCTCTCAAACAGCTCGTAGGTTCCTTGCATAAGGGTTTGTTCCAATTCTTTTCCATAATTACTTTCTATTCCTTTTCGCACTTCGGGTATAGCATTGATGGCAAAAACAAACAGATACTTCAGCGCTGCTTCTGCGCCGCCCTGCTCTTTGCACGCCTCTAGCAGCCGCCTGGTTCCCTGCTTTATGCTCCACTGAATCATATCCGGTATTCCTTCGAAATGGTAGTAAAATGCCTGCCTAGTGATCTGGCACTCTTCCACAATATCCTTTACTGTAAGCTTCTTTACTTTTTTCTCCAGAACCAGCTTACGGGCTGCTTCTGTGATGATTTCTTTCATGTCCATATACTGTGGTTCTCTTTCCTTTATCCGGTGTTGAATCATAAACAATCTCTAATTCTTATACCTTAATAGCTACATGCAAATCATATTATTGGCAACAACGACTAACTACAGCTCATACAATTTCACAGGTTATATATCTTTAACAATTTTCCCACTGCATTTTCCTATGACGCTTATACCCACTACATTTTCCAATAATGCTTATATTCATACTTTGAGTTTCTAATTTGACTCTTCTGAATCTGCAATATTTTTCTCATCTACAGTATCTTGTTTCTCTGGTACCACTACATCTTCTCGCGCCTGCATAGCGGCTCTCTCACGAATGCTCTTCTTCGGGGCGGCCGGTTGAGATTGCTGGGAGGATTTCTTCCTGGCTGGGTCTACTGCAAATTTGCGTTCCGGATCAGCCTTGGCAACTTTGCCTAAACGGGTGGCACCCCAAAGTAAAAACAGCGGAAGTACAATGGCTGTAAAAAGAAGCCCCAGATTCATCAATCCAGTAAAAAACAGAATTACCTGCATGACAATCTCTGTTATAAGAAGAGATATGGCCAGTTTCACAGAAAATCTGCTCTTATCTACTCTGTTGGAATTTCTTACAGATAGAAATCCAACTACAGCTTCCCAGATTCCCACTGCAATAAAACAAATACCAATCCCTTTCAGAAGTCCACTTCCCACTCCGGCATTCTCAAGAAGTTCTACATACTCTGCAGTTCCCTTGTCTGCTTCCAGAGCTGTCATAAAGAAATTGATTCCATACATGATCGTGGAGGTAATGGCTGAAAACATCAGGAAAATACCACCAAACATCAGACACATCCTGCCATTCATCGCCTGCCGTGTCACCTTCATCCTCTCAAATTGATCCATAATCAAACCTTCCTCTCTTTTTTGTAAACCAACAAAAACACAATTTTAATATTAGTCTAACATATCATTTTTCGTTATTCAATGTACAGATTCCTGTTCGTGTAACAAACATTATGGGTTACGATTCTCGATCTTCGCCGAAACAGGCTCTAGCTTAATAATTACCTTTACTTTCCAGATTCAGCTTTATATAATGTATTAGAGTGTGTTTGACACACAAGTTACATGTGAAAGGCAGGTTTTACCAATGAACTGCAATAAAAAAGATCTTTTACTTTATGCCGTTACTGACCGCAGCTGGTTAAATGGCAGAACTTTATATGACCAGGTCGAAGAAGCCTTAAAAGGTGGGGCTACCTTCATTCAGCTACGCGAAAAAAATCTGGATACAGATAGTTTTCTCAAAGAAGCTGCGGAAATCAAAGAGTTATGTGCGCGCTATCATGTACCATTCGTGATCAATGACAATGTAGAAATTGCAAAAGAAATCAATGCCGATGGCGTTCATGTAGGGCAGGAGGATATGGCTGCTGGTAATGCCAGAGCCATCCTCGGTTCTGACAAAATCATCGGCGTTTCTGCGCATACAGTTGAAGAGGCTGTTCTTGCTGAAAAAAATGGCGCAGATTATCTGGGAGTAGGTGCCGCATTCCAAACCGGAACCAAAAAAGATGCCGGCAATATCAGCCATGAAACTATAAAACAAATATGTGAGGCTGTAAATATTCCCGTTATTGCTATCGGTGGAATTACACATGGCAATGTAATGGAGCTGGCTGGAAGCGGTATCTGCGGAATTGCAGTTGTAAGTGCCATCTTTGCAGCTGAAGATATTACAAAAGCAACCAGAGAGCTTAAAGAGCTTACTCTCAAAATGAAAGATTCTACTTGTATTTCCAAAGACAATGCATCTTCCAGGAAAGGAATTTCATGTTAAGGGGTGCCATCTGGGATCTGGATGGTACGATTCTGGATTCTATGTCAGCCTGGGATCATGTAGGCGAAAATTACCTGCGAAACCAGGGAATTGAACCTGAACCGGATCTGGATGAAGCAATCGCCACTATGAGTCTCCACCAGGCAGCTGACTATTTTATTGAGCACTATGGTGTAAAACAGACCCAAGATGAATTGATCAAGAGTGCTGTAGCAATTGTAGATGATTTCTACCGCTATGAAGCTCAGCTGAAGCCTCATCTGAAAGAATTTCTGGCTCAGCTTCATGAGACCGGAGTCAAAATGTGTATTGCCACTGCTACAGAGCGCTCCCTCGTGGAAGCTGCCCTGGCACGTTGCGGAGTGCTTGATTATTTCAGCGAAATCTTTACCTGCTCCTCTGTGGGTGCCGGAAAGGACGAACCAACCATTTATCGGGAAGCCTTGAACTTTCTTGGCACTGACCGAACCAATACCATGGTCTTTGAAGATTCTCTTCATGCCCTTACTACAGCTAAGAAAGATGGCTTCTATACCACTGCTGTGTACGACTCTCATGAAGAAAATCAAGAGGAAATACAGCGTCTGGCAAACTGTCGGATTCATGATTACGGTGAGTCGGAAGAGTTTATTAATTTTACAAAAAATCTATAGAACTTTTTATTTGTCGGGAAGCTTAATTGCTTCCCGATATTCTTTATTCAACCAAGTATCTACTACATTGACGCAGGATGATTTCTTCATATGCAAGGCGGAAGAAGGAGGCGTAGCGGTGGCTACGGCGACCGACGACAACGCAGCAGATGAAAAATCAGACAAGTCAATATGGCAGTTACTTAATATTCGATGTACTAGCTTATCTGCCACTTCACATGACTTCCCTTCTCGTCTTTGCTGACGATCAGCTGATCTTCAATCTCCTGCTTCAGCTCGGTCACATGAGAAATAATTCCAATCAGCTTGCTTCCTCCCGCCAGTTCCTGAAGAACCTTTACCGCCTGTTCTCTGGAATGCTCATCAAGGGAACCGAAGCCTTCATCCACAAACATTACATCAAGATGTATCGCTGCAGAGCTCTCCTGGATCTGATCTGCCATTCCAAGTGCCAATGCCAGGGCTGCCATAAAGGATTCTCCTCCGGAAAGGGTACGGACTTCACGCTCTTTGCCGGTAACATTAGAATATACCATAAGATCCAGACCACGATTCTTGCCTTTCCCCGCATTCTCCTCGTCTACCATACGAAGTTCAAACTGTCCGGCAGACATATTCGCAAAGCGGCGATTGGCCGCATAAAGAATCTTCTCCAGGTAATATCTCTGCACATAGGTTTCAAGATCCATACGGTTTCCGGACATATTTCCAGACAACAGCTTATAAAGAGTTTCCAGCTTGGTATGCTTTTCAATAATCTTACCTCGCTTCTCCATCTGAGGGCTAAGAATATCATATGCCTCTTTATCAGCTTTATACTGTTCTTTATAAAGTTCCAGTTTCGTCTGAGTCTGAAGCCGTACTTTCTCAGCTTCCTCCATCTGGGACTTGGCAGCTTCCATATCCGGCTTGCTCCTGCCATCTATGGCTTTTCCAGCTGTTTCTGCAGTGGTCTGTGCGGCTAGTTTTTTTCGCTGCCAGCTGTCTGCTTCTTTTTGCAAAAGCTCCGCTGTTTCACGGGTATAGTTCTCTGCTATGTCCGCCCATTCTGCCTCTGTCATATTTTTCTCATTCATCAGAGTCTGATAAAAGGCCTGCCGCTCCTGGTAAAGCTTCTGGTGATCTGGAAGTTCCCCTTCAAATCGTTTAATCAAGCTGGTACAGTTAACCAGCTCTTCAGAAGACGCTTTTTCTTTCTTTTCAGCTTCCTTGGAAGCAGCTTCTGCAGCTTTCCATTTTCCTTTTGCCTGGTTAAACTCTGTCATAGCCGCCTCTTCTGATGGATATTCCCGGGAATCATTCAACTGCTTCAGAAGAGCTTCTGCGCTCTTAGCTGACGCTGCTGCCTCAGTCAGCTTTTGTCCGCATTCCTCTACGGCAGTTTTTCCTGATTTCTTCCGCTCTTCTACCTGTCCCAGAGCATCCTGAAGATTACGCAATGTTTTCTGGGCTGTATTAAGTCTTGTACCCTCTTCCTGTAATAAAGTTTTCCAGGTTCCAAGAAGTGTCTGTATCTGCTTCAGCAAGGCATTCCAATTACACTCTTTATCCGCCATCTGATCCTGGGCTGCACCAGGGACTTCTGAATTTCTGCTCTCCTGGAAATTTTTTATATTGTCTCCCAAAGAATCAAATACTTCCAGCATTCCTGCTTCCGGGAACTGCTCATGATCATTTAAAATACGCGTGCACAGCTTCCTTCCTGTCTCTTCCAAAAGTCGTTCTTTTTCTGCAACTATATCCACAGCTGACCTTGCTTCACCGGCAGACTGTTCCTGCCTGTTTCGAAGCTCAGAAACTTCTTTTTCTGCCAGTTCCAATTGCTCACGGGTGAGATCTCTATGAAGGGTAGAAGCTATGCATGGATTCGGATGTTCTATTGCACCGCATACAGGACACGGTTTCCCTGGCTGAAGCTCGCGCGCCAGAAAACCAGCCTGCTCATCCAGAAAAATTCTCCGCATAGACTCATATTCCTGACTCTTTGCGTCATATCTGGTTCTATTCTTCTGGTATGTCTCTCGTGCTTTCTTCGCCAGTTTTTTCTGTGTTTCTACACCTTTAAGAAGATCTTCCGTTTCTTGTACTTCAATGCCAAGTACTTCCAGTTCCTGATTTTTCCCTTTCCAGACAGCAATTTTCTCATTAGTGTCGGTCAGCTTCTCTGACTGAGCCCTCCAGTCTGCTTCCTGCTTCTCCATTTTCTCCAGATCTTCTCTGGCTTTGCGGTCTGCGGCCTGCGCTGCGGTCAGATTTTGCTGGCTGGTCTTTACACTTTTTTCTGCTTCCTTGATCTGCTTAAGGAGCTTCACTTCTTTATTCACGCGCTCATAAATAGTGGTGTACGCCTTAAGCTCCTTCTCTGCCGTTTCTTTCACCGCCTTCGCTGTCTGAATGACAGATTGTGACTGTTCTTTTAATAAAGGAGCTCGTTCCTGCTGCTCCTTTAAGGCACTCTCACATGTCTGCATATTACGCAAGGCATCCTGACAGCGTGCGTATTCGCCTTTTATTTCGTATGCTTTCTTAATTTTCTCTGACAGAATGGTCTTTTCCCCTATTTGTGCTTCCACTTTCCCACATTCAGAAAGCTGAACCTCAGCGTTTTCCAGCTGCGCATATAAATTCGTCAGCTGAATGGAACTGTTGTAGATATCCCTTTTTTCGTCGCGGAGTTTTGATGCGGATTGTAATTCTTTCGAGGTAAAATTCACACTTTTCTCCAGTGTTCTGCATAACTCGCCCAGATGATCCAGAAAGCAATCCATCACTACAATTTCCCCATTCAAAACCTGCTTTTTTAGCCCTTCTATTTCCTGCCACTGGTCATATTCCTGGGGAATTACCACATGGGCAGCTTCAGTCTGACATGCAGTTTTGATCTGGGCAATCTCTTTTTCCAGGGAACGCTTGCGATTCATCAGCTCGTCCACAATATTCTGGTATAATTCAGTGTTAAACAGCTTCCGGAAGATGACTTTCTTATCATCAGATTTTGCACGAAGAAGCTCCATAAATTCTCCCTGAGCGATCATGGCAACCTGCATAAACTGGCTTTTGGTAAGACCGAGGATCTCCCCCAGCTTGCTGTCAGCTTCCTTCTGTGGATATTCGGTACCATCTGGCATGATCAGGCTGACAGCCCCCGGTACTTCACGACTTCCTGTATTTTTCCCCGCCCCTCTTGTCAGAAGCTTCAGATGTCTGGGAACACGGCGGACAGTATACAGCAGGCTATTTTCTCCTGTCCCTTCGGAAAAAACAAGCTCTACAAATGGTTCAACGTTCAACTCTGCATACTGGCTTTGCAGTACAACACCATCTTTCTTGTTTGTACTGGAGCTGGCTTCACCGTAAAGAGCAAATACAAGGGCATCAAATATAGTTGTTTTTCCTGCTCCGGTGTCTCCGGTCACAAGAAACAGATTCTGATTCGGCTCCTGAAAATCGATCTGTGTCAGTTTTCCGTAGGAACCAAACGCCTGCATGGTAAGTTTCACAGGTCTCATTTCGCCACCTCCTGTACTATATTGATAACCTCCTGAAGAATTTCCTGCTCTTCCGCATCTGCATTTCCGAGGAACTGGCAGCAAAGTTCAAATGGATTCAATTCACGCTCACTGTCTGCATGTCTGGTATAATCAGCCTGCCGCACAGTCTCACGGCGTATCTCTAAAAGCCCTGGAAAAGCCAGGCGCAGACGATCCTGCATATCAATTACGTCCAGATCCACCTTATCCGTAAGAATTACTGTCACATAATCTTTACAGCGCTGTGCCAGAACACTCTCTAAATCTCCCTTAATCACCTTTATCTGGCGCAGCGGTTCCAGTGGAATTACTTCTGTAGTGATTTCGCCCTTTTGTTTTATGTCAACCATTATAATTCCTTTATTCTGACCTGCTTCACTTACAGAGCATGCCAGCGGCGTTCCACAATAGCGATAAAACTCGCCGCCTGCTTTCATTGGCTTATGAATATGTCCCAATGCTGCATAGTCAAATTTCTGCAGAATATCGGCTGACACCTGGTCAATATTTCCTACTGTCCGGATCTCAGAGTCCATTCGTTCAATTTCTTCTGCATTCTCCCCCATGGGCAGATAGAATTGATGGCTGACCAGAATGTTTCTCTGGTCTATGTTGACCTGTTCACGTTCTATCAGTCTGTGGATCGTATCATTGTAAGAAAGATTATTTCCATTCTCATCTGTACCAGTGATCAGCTTCACCATGGAAGGCTTCACAAAGGGAAGCAAATAAAAATTCACCGGCCCATATTCATCCTGGAGTACCACTTTCTCAATATGATCTTCTTCTGTCTGAGGCGGCATTCCGATCATATAAATTTTCTGACGATCAAGCACGCTCCGAAAACAGTTCACACGAGGTGCACTGTCGTGATTTCCACTGATCATCATAATTACAGAATCCGGAACTGCATTTCGCAGCTTTCCGATAAAATGATCAAACACCTCCACTGCTTCTGCAGACGGAACTGCTTTGTCATAGATGTCCCCTGCGATCACGATCGCATCAGGCACTTTCTCTGCGGCCTTCTGAATTATTTGATCCAGTATATATTCCTGATCTTCTCTGAGATCACGATTGATTAATTTCAAGCCAATGTGTAAATCTGATAAGTGAAATATTCTCATAAACCGTTCCCCATTCTTATCTTCTCAAAATTCCAGTTAAACTATATATTTCATATACCTTACTATTACCGATTGTATATATAAAACCAACTTCATAGCCCTATGCATTTCTGTTATATTCTCTCTCAATCCATGCCATCAACACATCTACTATGTATTCCTGCTGCTCTTCTGTGAGCCGCACTCCTGCTGGAATTCTATGCCACTTATACAAGCATCCCCGACAGCAGCAGCCAGTAGCATGCTGAGCCAGGAATACAGGGTGCCCGCGCATTGGAGTTTGTTTGCCATCATTGGGAATCTGAGCCGGAGCCAGACGTGTTCGCACAAAATCTGAGGCATGACTGCGGATGGTATCCATTCCTTTCTCCCGGATATATTGTATATCCTTATCCTTCAGATGAAAACGACTGCGAAAATTCGAGCGGGACAGGCGGGCAAACAGATCACAAAACTGGTCCTGTTCCGGATTATATTTTCGCAAATACTTCTCATATCCATTCAATATTTCTGCAATTTTCAAATTAAGCTCTGAACTATTATACGTATAGTTCTCATCCTCTAAACGAAAATAGAAATCTATATTAACTTTCAGCTTATTGTTTCCACGCTTTATTCCTCTGCCGCTATTTCTGAAGTTACTACTATTCGTCGTATTATTAATTCCTTCATTTTTTTCATTTGTTCCACTGCCTTCTTCCTGCACCAGAAATTTCACCTGCGCTGCATGCCTCTTCAGAAGAGGAATAATGCAAAAATACAGCCGGTCATCTTCCATATGAAGATACCCCAATACCTGTTTGTCTTTATTCATAAGCTGAATCTGATTCCCATGGAAAGCTTTTGGAAACAGATATTCGCCAGACTGCAAACTTGCTATAAGCCTGCCTTCCGGGGATGCGGCTTCTGCCGCCAGAAATGCTTTAACCCGATAAATTTTCTGACCTTTTCTATCTGTGCTCTCTGATTTCATCAGGGAATCCAGAACCAGCAATGGGTTCACATATTGCATAGAAAGATATTCAAACAGCTTCGCCTGGATGCGAAAACGGTATTCCTTCAAATCTGGTACAGAAGATAAGTCTTCTGCGTTTACGGCATTCTCCGTTCTCTCAAGGAGGACTGCCGCTGCATGACGAATACTGGTAAGAAAAAGCGCGAAATCCTCTTCCTCCGGATCCCACATATATTTTCCACAGGCAGCCTGATAATACAGTTTCCCCTGGGCTTCCTTTCGTTCTTCTTCAGAAAGATTCATACTATAGTGCAGATAAATATTCCTTGGTATAAAAGCAGCCTCGTTCCATTCACCAGACCATTCCTGATGCTGTTCCCTCTTCCCAGATTTATGATTGTCTGTGCCATGAGCCTCTGTTCCATAAGCTTCCGTTCCATATGCGTTCTGCATTTCCCGGCTATCGCTCTGGCTCAGTATCCGGTACGCTTCATTTATCTCCTGTGCACGCTGAATATGAGCTTTCCTTACTTCATTCAATGAGTCCGGATGAAAACGGCTGATCATCTTATGATATTTTCGCTTAATTTCTCTTTCATCATCTTCTGGGACAATCCCCAGAAGTTCTATTGCATCTTGTGTATTCATTATATATTCCCGATATTTTTATTTCGTTTTTGTCTTCATATTCTTTCAGTATACATTATTTCAAGTAAAAGGGCTATAAATTTCCAATTTAACTTACTCTGAGTAGATGTCATTATAAATGGGAATCGGTTAGATATTGTTATGATTTATGGCTGGGAAACTAGTTCCCAGCCATTTTTTCTGATGTGTCTTGTTATAATTTTATCGGATGTGTTTCGAAAATCTTTCGTTTTCTTATTGATCTTAGGTATTTTGGTTGATCTTTAGCGGCTTATGAATCTTTAGTAATTTACAAATCTTTGGTGAAACACAGAACTTTCGTACTTCTAAGTTCTTTTGTATTTTCAGATTCTTTTGTGCTTTATTGCTTTCTTTCGTATTTCAGATTTCTTAAGTGTTTTTCGTATTTCTCTTTCGTTGATGTATCTATACTACCATATCTGTCGCTTTTTGTCATCTGGCAAAGTGAACATATTTTCGATTGTATTTTCATCTATTTTTTATTCTAGCAATATATTACATCAATACCAGCATGATAATCCCAACTATCACAAGAAGGGGAAGTGCTATGTAGATCAAACCTCCCAGGACTAATCCGATCAAGACAAGGGGAAGGAATATCAGGCGAAAAAAGATTTTCGTAATTCCCCAGGTTGCGCGGAAGGCAAGTCCGATCATTTTGCCAAATATACCAAACATTAAAATGATAAATAACAGCGTCAGCATAAATTGTCACCTCGTTTTCTTTTCAAGCATTATACAATATGGTCTGCCCTTTACTGTAATCAACGACTTAATGGGGATTTTCACTTCAAATAAAGAAAAAATTTACAAACAGCGCAAAAAGCCCCCTGCAGAATCATTCCGCAAGGGGCGATTATTCACTATACGATTATATACTTCGCTTAAGCCTTAAGCCATCATCGGCTCCAATGCCTTAGCCAGCTTCTCTTCCTCAGCTTCTGCCTCTGCAAGATCTTTACCCAGTGTAGTGTAATAAATCTTAATCTTCGGCTCTGTTCCGGATGGACGAACAACTACTGTCTCGTTATTCTCCAGTTTGTAAATGAGAACATTTGCTGCTGGAAGACCGGTCTCCTCAGGCTTCTTATAATCGGTAACCTTCACTACCTTGTAGCCTGCAATGTCTGCCGGCGGGTTGTCACGGAATTTCTGCATGATTCCTGCCATAGTGTCCATTCCGCTGAGTCCCGGGAATTCAAAGCTGTCAACCTTGTTCAGGTAACGGCCATACTGTGCGTAAATCTCCTCAAGTCTCTGCTTCAGGGAGCTTCCAATGCTTCTGTAGTATGCAGCCATCTCGCAGATCAGCATGGATCCGATAATGGCATCCTTATCACGTACATACGGTCCTGCAAGGTATCCGTAGCTCTCTTCAAATCCGAAGATGAAACGGTCCACTTCACCGGCAGCCTCGAGCTGTGCGATCTGGTCACCGATCCACTTAAATCCGGTAAGTACGCTTCTAAGCTCTACACCGTAGTGCTCTGCAACTGCGTCTGCAAGAGGTGTAGAAACGATAGATTTCACTGCAACCGGGTTCTTCGGCATTGTGCCTTTCTCGATACGGCCAGCTGCAATATAGTCAAGAAGAAGAACTCCCACTTCATTACCACTTACCAGCTCATAGGAACCGTCCGGGCATTTCATGGCAATACCAACACGGTCTGCATCCGGGTCAGTAGCAAGCATAAGATCTGCTCCTGTCTCCTTGGCAAGCTTCAGTCCCTGCTCCAGAGCTGCGAAAATCTCCGGATTCGGGTAGCTGCATGTGGTAAAATAGCCGTTCGGGTATTCCTGTTCCGGAACAATTGTTACATCTGTGATTCCGATATCCTTCAGGATCTGGGTTACCGGCACAAGTCCGGAACCATTCAGCGGGCTGTAAACCAGCTTCAGTCCTGCTGTCTTACAAAGACCTGGACGAACCTGGCGTGACTCGATTGCATCGTAAAGAGCACGTTTGCAATCGTCACCAACAAAGCGAATCAGGCCTTCCTCAACGCCCTCTGCAAAGGACATGTATTTCGTGCCTGTCAGAATGTCTGTCTTCTGGATCTCATCATAAACGATAGCTGCAGCATCATCTGTCATCTGGCAGCCATCCGGGCCGTAAGCCTTGTATCCATTATATTTAGCAGGGTTATGAGATGCGGTAACCATAATACCCGCGTTGCACTCATAGTAGCGTGTCGCAAAGGAAAGGGCCGGTACAGGCATTAATGCATCATAAATTCTGACCTTAATGTCATTGGCAGCCAGAACTCCTGCTGCTGTTTTCGCAAATATATCACTCTTCAGACGGCTGTCGTAGCTGATTGCAACGGTCTGAGTGCCGCCCTGAGTCTTCACCCAGTTAGCAAGCCCCTGTGTAGCCTGACGCACTACATAGATATTCATACGATTGGTACCTGCTCCAAGAACTCCACGGAGTCCTGCTGTACCAAATTTCAGAGCTACTGCAAAACGATCTTTAATTTCTTCGTCGTTTCCTTCAATCTTAGATAATTCTGGTTTCAGATCTGCATCCTCGAGATCCGCTGCCATCCAGCGCTTGTACTCTTCGTTATACATTTTAACCACTCCTGCCATTATTATTCTGTTTATTTTGTCTAATATTACTACAGATATTAATAATATACCACATTTTTCACGGAACGGCAATATAAGCGACAAATTTCTACCAGACATTTTTTCTCTGTTTTCCACTAATTTCCGACAATTATACATTTCAGCCGCAGTTCACAGGGAGTTACTGTTCACTGGTAACATTCCGCGAGGTGTTTTTTGTG
>UMHS01009662.1_pt1 | contig 37309 bp, 25 predicted proteins | sample 1965611 | NCBI WGS metagenome assembly UMHS01 (sample SAMEA4836106, study PRJEB28245) | human gut metagenome | biome: gut microbiome; material: fecal sample | place: Denmark | collected 2008
TTACATCGACATCGGCAGCCCTGTCGTACACGATGCCTTTAAAGGAATAGAGCGATGGGCCCATAGGCACCCATACCCTGATAACGATTTTTCCGTTACCAGCATCAAGCTTTTCAAACTCAAGTGCCGGTGGAACATTAAACAGCTTTGGATTGTTCGTAACGTTAACGATGTTGCGCTCTATCGAAACAGCTGATTCAGTGCTTATTCCGGCAACTGAGCCGTCATCAAGAACGCCAAGAAGAATGGAACCACCTTGCCTATTGGCAAAGGAACATATCGTTTCGAATGTATCGCTTTCGACTTGGGAGCCGCCGCAGCGCTTGAATTCAAGACTTATGCCTTCGCCCGCTTTTAAATACTTTGCCAGCTTTTCATCCATTGCCAGGCCCCAATCCCGTTGCGTCTTTTCTGGACATTTTATCCCATGTCCAGAAAATGTCCAGATTTTGTCCAGATTAGTGTCCAGAAAAAGGAAGATGGCCAGAATACAGGTCTTTAGATGGACGCAATCTGGTAAAAATCGACGGTAGCAATCGGATAAAACAGTGCACCAGATGACGCATCCAGAGGATAAACGCCCTACCGTACGTTAGTCTTCCGCATCGAGAAAAGGCTCAACCGCCCAAACCGCGACCCTCCACCCGCCTGGCTCCCAGTCGCAACGCAGTGTTCCGTCTTCCCCAAATCCAATGAGTAAAACCGATGCCGGCCTTTGCGCGCTTCCTTCAAAAGCCCAGCTCCTTAATGCGCTTGCGTTTCTTGGCCATGGTGGGCTCGGACATCTTTACTGCCACGCACAGCTCTTCAGTTGTTGCGCCGTTTTCCGAGAATAACGTGGCCTGAGCAAGGATAAACGCCACACGCCACAGGTCCGCATCCTCTTCCTCCGTTGCGATTGCGCGGTTCACCGCAGCAACGGCATCCGCTAAGTCGTTCTGCTTTTCCTGCAATGAATCGAGCATGCTTTCCATCGCGTCCACGATCAGTTCAGAAAACGAGATAAGGAACGGCGTCAAATCGCCCCTGTTCAGCGGGTGTTCACATAAGGAAAATCTCTTGTAGTACTTTCCGATTCCCTCCTTCACCAAATACGACAAACGATACCCAACAATCGGGTTAAAACTGCGCGAAAGCACATAACTGCTGATAAACCTGTTAGTGCGCCTATTTCCGTCATAGAATGGATAGATATAGGCAAACATGAAATGAAACACCAACACGCGCACCAGAACCGGTAGCTCGGTGTCGCCCAGAATCAATAAAGCCCGATTTATGAGCTCGATAATCTTCGCCTCAGGCTCAACGCCATGATGGATGGGCTCTGTGCAGCATCAAGAACGCTCCGGGGCCCGTGCTGAAAATCGCCCATCAGGAGCATGGTTTGGGTCTCCAGCCACCACTTCGTCAAGTATCAGCTCGTATCGCCGCAATAGACCAAAAAATTGCCTAATTTTTTGGTCTATTGGCTCGAAATCGGCTGATTGACCAAAATTCTTTGGTCAATTTTGGTCAATTTCAATGATATGAAAGCGTCAAGGACGACACCTTCTGGCGGCAATCAGCCCGCTAAGCGGCACCCATGCGACAATGTCGCGACAGTTTGGCGACATTGTCGCATGGGTGCCGTCACTGCCATGGCTGCCGCTACGAGCAATCCAACAGCCCCACTGATTCCACTTTCGCTCTGACATCCTCAGCAACATCGCGCGCCCAAGATTGCTTAAGGCCCGCCTTCACCCCTACGGCCAGCAAATCGGCAAGCTCTATCCCCTTGCCTTTGCCGTTCACTGTAGTAGCGCGTTCTCCATATGTACCAGGGTTTTGCGTCAGATCATACGCCGGCGATAGGGACCACTTCCCCGCTGTCTCGTTATACAAAAATGAGAAGTTCTTCGCATGGTCATCTCTGTTTCCAATGAAAACGTTAAAGCACATCAGCCGATAAAGCCGATCAATATCGCACGCCGAGTCAGTCAACAAAGATGTCAGCCGCATAAGCAGTTCGTATTCCAGATTTGGAACCCTATGAGACGATTCCAGCAACGCACCAGCTGAAGCCATATGAACTTTCCGGGAGGGGTCTGCGCCAACACGATCAAACCGCTTAACCCCAAAGTATCCCGAACACCGTTTTGAGGAGAACAAGCGAGTTTCAGGAACATCCAGGCCGCACCGCTTAGCAAGCTGGGCAATACAATATTCCTGCTCGCCAATGTTCTCCGTATCAAATGAAGAAGGGAATTTAACTATCCACTCTTCGCCGTCAACCTCCGTAAGCACTTTGGGTCGCGCACCGCCAGACGAACCACCCAGAGCAAGCAGTTCGTCAAAATCGTCCGACTCATTTGTCGCAAGAAGACGAGCGCACTCTTCCGCAATCACGTCGAAATCCAACTCACCGAACGAAGCAGCAATTGCGGTCTCTGGCTCATATTCCAACGCGCCCATGCCGCTTGCTCCAACGAATGATAAACGGGCAAGAAAACCAACCTCGCGCGGGTTCAGCCCGTGTTTAGCCAGCGCTCTGTCAACCAAGAGCTTCCCCCACCCATCGGGCAAGCTATCGTCGAAAATGCCAAAAACACCGTCGAACGGGCGCCACCGCGCAATAAAAACCCGTTTCTCCAAGGGCAGGCTGAACGGACTTATGCTGAATCCGCTGGCAAGCCACCCATCAGCATATTCGAACGCCATCAGACCCTCGGGAGTCGATGCAATGGTGCCAACTGTTTCTCCATGGAAGGAAACACGAACTCTGTCAATTTCAGGAACTTGCACAAGCTACCTCTTCCGCTTGCTTTCCGCGATCACATCTTCGATGGAAGCGTACTGCTTCTGCGCGAATAAACCAGTGAAATCCTCTTCGCAATGAAGAGCGAAAGCAATGTTTACCAACGATGCAAGTGAGATTTGGTGTAGACGCTCGAATCTTTTAATTGAGCCCAGGCTTACACCTGATTTTTCGGCAAGCTGCGCCTGCGTAAGCCCCTGCTCTTTGCGACGAGCCACTACACGATAAGCAATATCGGCCAGGACTTCGCCTGGAAGCTGATGTTCAAGAATGTTTATCATAGTTAATATATTAGCTAGTTATCAGTTAATATCGCAATTTAATTAATATATTAGCCGCAATTACAAGCCACAGCAACATCCCCAAATGCGACACTAATGCAACAATGGCGCATTAGTGTCGTCCAAGAGAGCGGGGCGTCTGCATCCCACTTCACGGAAATTGCCTGGGTACATAGGGGCAAAGGCCACGTTCCGACTTTCTGGACATCTTTGCCTTTGTCCAGAAAAGAAAAACCAGTAATCCCCGTTGTGTATAAAATAATTCCCCTTGAATCTTCAAATCAAATGCAACACTTCTGAGCAATGGACCCCGTACGGCGTCCGGTAGCCTAGGCGTTTGCGCGGCCTGCGGTTGAGCTTATCGTACACCTCCTGCACGCGCTTCTCGCTCACGCGCGCCAGCGACTCGCCCTTCGGGAAGTACTCCCGCAGGAGGCTGTTGGTGTTCTCGTTCGTGCCGCGCTGCCAAGGGTGGTGGGGCAGCGCGAAGTAGAACTCGACTCCGATCTCGTCCGTGACCCGGGCATGGTCGGCGAACTCCTTGCCGCGGTCGAGCTTGACGGATCCGAGCGGCTGGCCTTCGAGGGCCCTCGGCATCTTGTCCCGGATGCACTTGGCGGTCTTACGGCGGCACTTCCCGCCGACGAAGAAGCCGTCTTTGCGGTCGACGAGCGTCAGCAGGCAGGCGCCTCCGGCTTTGCCGGCAACCGTGTCGCCCTCCCAATGCCCGGGCTCGCCGCGCTCGTCGGCGGCCGCCGGCCGCTCCGAAATCTCGTGCGACACCTTGATTTTGCCACGCCGCTCCGACGGGCCGCGGCGGCGCTTGCCGCGATGGCGCAGCCTTCTCTTCGCCTTGCGCCCGCCGATGCAGCCGTCGAAGAGACCACCGCTTATGCCGCGGTAGATGGTCGTGTCGCTGACGGGGCTTCCACCCAACTCGAGCGCGAGCCTGCCCTCTATCTGCTCAGGAGACCACTGCTCTTTCAGGAACTTGTCCCTGACCAGCGAGAACACGTGCTCGTCGTCGAGCACGCGCCGCCTGCGGCACGCCTTCCTCCGCTCGGCGTAGCACCGCTGCGCGGTCGAGGCGCGGTGGAACCGCTCGCACGAGTTGCGCTTGAGCTCGCGCGACACCGTCGACTTGCTGCGCCCGATGGCGCGGGATATCTCGCAGACGCCCCTCCCGTCGCGTCGCATCAGCATGATGCCCTCGCGCTCATGCAGCGTAAGATGGACTTGGTGGCCCATGGCTCCCTCTTCCGTATGATGTTCTAGGCAAACACCATTCTACCGAGGGCCGTGGGCCGCTGCTCGTCGTAGCTTGTTGCGTTTAGAGTGAAGATTCAAATACTAAATGGCACTTTACGCAATTAGTTTGTACAAACTACTAAATAATTCGTACTAATAATTTAGTATTTAGTACGAATTGAGTGCTAATTCGTGATCTGGATTGCTAATTAAAGGGTAGTTTATACAAAATGCCACCAAGAATTACAAATTAGCGTTTCTGGAACTGTCAATTTGCAACCATACAAGAACAAAAATAGGTGGGAATATGGGGACAGGTCCCGTTTTCCAGTTTTGGAAATTTACGCACAAAGGAAGGGCCTCACTTGCGGAATCTATCGCAAGTAAGGCCCTCTTAAGAAACTGGGAAAACGGGACCTGTCCCCATATTCCCACCTATTTTCCCGCGGCTTTCAGTACTGCTTTGGGACCTGCCACCAGCAGATAGTACAAGCCCTTGCGCAGCGGCGTGGGATCGTTGGGGAAGAACTGCTCGAAGCGCTTTGGGTGCTCCATTAAATATCGCAGGTTCGCGTTCTGATAGTCGCTGAACAGCGAGCGATCATACGCACCGCCCCTGAACCCGGCGCGCAAATCCTCATGTATCTTAACCACAAATTCACGTCGCTGCTCCGGCGCCAAGCGCGCAAAGTTCCACATATAGCTGTCGTAACGCAGCCTGAACAGGACTTTTCTCAAATCATCGCAATCAGGGTCGTTCTTGATGAAGCGCTCGGCCATGTCGAATTCCTTGCACACGCACATCACTTTTTGCGCGTCATTCACAGAAGACGCCTCGTTGTCTTGGCGGTAATGCAGAATAGCCTCTTCGGACATAACAACCTTCTGCGCAGTTACCCACACCTTGAACTGAAAGCCTAGATCCTGGAAGCTTGCACCCGCCGTTTCAAGGAAACGCACGCCCTTTTCAACCAGCATTTCGCGACGATACAGCGCCGACCAAATAGAAGGAATGCAGTAGAACACTTCGCGAACATCGCGCGGATTGAAGGGGGCATCCGTCATAGGGGGCTTGCACACACTTATAAGCTGGTTGCGTTCCTTGGGCGTGCTCCAGTAGAACCAATAGTTGGCCTTAGCAACATCGACAGGAGCATCGGCGCTTGAGTTCCTCACCAGGCCGTACAGCAACTCCAGAGCATTCGGCTCAAAGAAATCGTCGGGCTCCAAAATGCCAATGTACTCGCCACGTGCGGTGTCGATGCCCAAGTTCATTGACGCGCCGTAACCGGAATTATCCTTATCAATCAGGCGAAAACGCTGGTCTTTTTCCATGTAACGCTTAATGATGTCCAAAGAACCATCGGTGCTGCCGTCGTTGATGCACAGTGCTTCGAAGTCGGTGAACGTCTGAGCAATCAGCGAATCAAGCGCCTGCTCCAAATACTGCTCGGAATTGCAAATGGGCACCAGCACCGAAATAGCAGGTGCGGGCCCTTCGGGTGCAGGGCTGATCTTCGCGCTCGCACGCGCTGCATTCGCACGCGCCTGTTGCTGAGAAATCTGGTTCTTGCCCTTTTTCTCGGTCTTTGTGGCAGCGTTTCCGCCACCAGCGCTCTTCGCGTTATTCTTCTTAGCCATTCCCTGCCCCTCTCAAATCAATTAGGTAAAAGTATACCGTTCATACAAGAAGCAACCACAGGGCATATTTCAGCTGCTGCGAATCACGTCAAACAGTCCGCGGGCCCGCGCGTCCCCGACAGCCGCGAATTACGTCGGACGTCCTTGGCTGCCGCGCTGCCACGGACGTCGCAATCGCGCTGAGCATCCCCAGGCTTCATACGGCCAGGGTCGGCACAAATCGCGCTGGACGCTCCACGTCTCCACCAACCCAAGCGTTCAACGACGCGCACGGACATTCGCCACCCCGCCCATCGCACCACGAACTTCACAGCAAAGCTTCAACGCTTAATTAATTCCTCGCAAACGAGGTGCTTTCCTCGAGCGTATGGCATAGAATCGATCTAATGTAAAACGCGTTCATAAAACAGCGCCAGCAGAGCGCAACATTATTCGCTTCAACGCGTTATTGAAGCCCGCCGCCAACAAGGAGGTTCTTATGAAACTTGGATTCATCGGATGCGGAAATATGGCCAAAGCCATGATCAAGGGAATTATCGCTAGCGGTGCTGTTGCGCCTGGTGAAATCTATGGTTCCAATGTCACGCCGGAGCACGCCGCTGCCGTAGCCGAAGAATTCGGCATTAACACTGGCACTAACAACATCACCGTCGCCGAAAACGCCGACATCCTGTTCCTTTCCGTAAAGCCCTATCAGTACGAGGCCGTTATTGCCGAAATCCGTGGAGCAATGCGCCCCGAGCAGACTGTTGTCACTATCGCCCCCGGTAAGACCATCGCCTGGCTGGAAGAACACTTCGGCGCGCCCGTCCGCATCGTACGCACTGCGCCGAACACACCCGCACACGTGCTGGCAGGCGTTACCGCCTACTGCCCCAACAGCTTGGCAACCGCTGAAGACGTCGCCGCCGTCGAATGCCTGCTTGCCAGCTTCGGCACCACCGTTGAACTGGAAGAATCGCAGCTCGATGCCGCAAGTGCCATCGGCGGCAGCTCACCCGCCTATGTATATATGTTCATCGAGGCCTTAGCAGACGCAGGTGTGGCCGAAGGCCTGAAGCGCCCGCAGGCTTACCAGCTTGCCGCGCAGGGCGTACTGGGTGCTGCAAAACTCGTGCTCGAATCCGGCAAGCATCCTGGCCAGCTGAAGGACGAGGTGTGCTCGCCTTCCGGATCCACCATCCGCGGCCTTGAGGTTCTGGAAAAAGGCGCATTCCGTGGCACCGTCATCGATGCACTGCGTACCACCATCGAAAAGGCACGCGCTCTGTAACGCAAACGGGCGCGGTTGGGTGCCTGCGGTGCCGATGCGCTGCGGCAAGCAGCGATTGGCGGAATCCAGAGCAAAACAATTCGACATCAAGGGCATTAGGGGCAGAGCAGCGGAACTGTTTCTGATTGACGACATCGATTAAGCCCGAAGGGAATATGCATGGTCCCTCTGCGCTGATTCTTCGGAAGGACCATGCCGACGCACAAATCGAACGTCTCTGACCAAAAAATAGCCGCACTTGCTTACGCAATCGCTGCGAATCATCACCCCCGCAAACGAGCCCTCGCTGCATGCGCCAGGGCGCACACCGCACCTACGCCCGCCCGCACAACACCGAACAAAGACGAAACCCCAAACCAGTGACAGCAGAGCGCGACATTTACCCGCCAGAATTCAACGTAAACGTACCTAAAATCCCATATAATTCATTATTTTTTTAACAATGTACCCAGGGGATACATTACGATGGGCTTATCCATACCAGTTCAAAGGACAAGCAGAAAGGCAAAGTGGGATCACATGGCAAAAGCGTCAGCAAAGAATAAAACGCTTTCCACTGCGGTAGCACTTGCGATGGCTGCTTCGCTGAGCGTTCCTTTCACGGCATATGCTGATGAAGATGCGAACGCTTCGTAAGAGGCAACCCAGCAAGAGGAAACGACAGCGGCAAACGACGAATCCGCAACCAACAACGAAGAAACTGCAACAGTTAAGGCAACCGGCAAAACTGAGGCAGACGCGAAAGGCGCAATTGCGCTGCATTCCAACGAATCCGCGCAGGCAGTGGCCGAGGTTGACGGCGTGAAGTACGCAAGCATCGCAGCGGCAATCGCAGCCATCGACGCTAAGGGCACCGTTACCCTCCTGGGTGATGTAACAGAGGACGTCACCATCCCTGAAGGCAAGGCCATCACGCTCGACCTAAACGGCAAGAAGCTCACCAACAAGGCAAGTCACACCATCACCAACAATGGAACGCTCACGGTAACGGACTCCATTGGCGGCGGCGTGGTTGACAACATCACCCATGCAAAGGCTGCGCTCTCCAACGCAGTAGGCGCAACGGCCACGCTTGAGGGCGGCAAGTTCATGCGCAGCAAGGAAGCCGGCAAGGACGGCAACAACAGTGGCGACAACAGCTACTACACCATCGAAAACTATGGCTCCATGAGCTTCGACTCTGGTGCATCGGTGGAAAACACTGGTCACTTCTCCAGCATGATCCGCAACGGCGGCAAGAATACCGCTGAAAGTCCCGCTAAAATGACCATCAAAGGCGGCAAGTTCAGCGGCGGCATCAACACCATCAAGAATGACGATTACGGCAACCTCACCATCAACAATGGCGACTTCGACAACACGTCCCAGTACGTAATCATGAACTGGAGTAAGGCCACCATCAATAACGGCACGTTCAAGACCTCCAGCAAAGCCACCTCTGCTGTTCTGTTCAATTCTTCGTACGGCAACGACCCCGCTGACACCGGAAGCCTGGAAGTAAACGGCGGCACGTTCACCACCAATTCCGCCGACCAGCCCGTGCTGAGGAACTACTACAACGCCAACAACACGGCAACGTTCACGGTGATAAACAACGGCATCTTCAACGGGGATTTGGTAAACGAGTCCGAGCATAAGGGCCCGCTTTCCGTTTCCGGTGGTACGTTCACGGATCCGGCAGTCGCAAAGCACCTCAAGAGCGGCAAGGCAATTTTGTTCAACGACGGCAAATATGCTGTCGGTGACAAGGACGCCGTGAAGGGCGATGCAACCTATTCCGTAACCAATACCGACGGAACGGTTGTTTACTTCACTGATGCTCAGGCTGCAAACGACTATGCTAAGGAATCGGGCGCTCAGGCTCCTGAGGTTTTGAAGGTTACCGTTACTTTTGATTCCAACCAGGGCACGGCAGTTGACTCTCAGCTTGTTGCCGTTGGTGGCAAAGTGGCAAAGCCGGCAGATCCTGCCAAGAAAGGCTATACCTTCTCGGGATGGTTCACTGACAAGGACTGCACCAAGGCTTACGACTTCAATGCTGCTGTAGACAACACACAACCTGAGTTCACCCTGTATGCCGGCTGGAAGGCAGCGGCTCCTTCTACCGTTCAGCCCGGTGCTGGCGACAACGGCAACAACTCCTCTGCCAATGCGAACGTAAACGTCAACACCGTTAACAACAACGGCGACAATGCCGCAAGCGAAGCAAAGGCGACTACCGTGAAGACGGGCGACAACCTCGCTCTTGTCGGTGGTGCAATTGCTGTGATTGCCGTTGCGGCTGCTGGTGTTGCTGCATTTGCACTGCGTCGCAGGAAGATGAACTAACTTTTTGCTCACTGCGTTTCACTGACTGCAAGGCAATACGGCGATAGCGTGTGCGGCAAAGGGTCGGGTCTGAGGAAATCTCGGACCCGACCCTTTTGTTTTGCTTTGGGACAATGGGGACGGGCACTGTTTTCTCGCGCATCCTTTCGCATTGGCCTTTTGAGCCCTGGAGAAATCCAGGGCTTTTTGCTTACCCGCCTAACAAGCAGAGCCCTGCTTGCAACCAATTACGCGAGCAGGGCTCTGCTTTTGTGCGTGTTGCCAAACAAAAAAAGGGCGGTCGCTTTTGCGAACGCCCTTAGTAAAGCTGGGAATTTGGTATCAGTCCCTATATTCCCACTTACGCCATGAATTTGTAGACGGCTTGGGTGTAGGCCACCGGGTCGTCGATAGGCAGGCCCTCGGTGATCAGCGCCTGATCGTACAGGATCGTGGCGTACAGGTGCACCTTTTCGGTATCGCCATCCTCGAACGCCTTCTGTACTGCCTTGAATACGGGATGCTCGGCGTTCAGTTCGAGCACTCGGTCGCTCTTTACGTGCTCGCCGTCGGGACCCTGCGCCAAGATCTTCTCCATTTCCAGCGTGATGGGACCTTCTGCGGTTACGCATGAAGGGGTATCGGTCAGGCGGGCGGAAACGGCAACGCGCTTAACCTTGCCATCGAGTGCCTTCTGCATTTCGGCGAACAGGCCCTCGTTTTCCTTCGTAATGGCCTCAGCTGCGCTCTTTTCGTCCTCGGTCTCCAGGCCCAAATCGCCACCGGCAACGTTCTTGAAGGGCTTTTCCTGGTACTCGTTCATCGACATGAAGCAGAACTCGTCAACATCCTGCGGGCACAGCAGCACATCGAAGCCCTTGCCCAGCACCGTGTTCACGATGGGGCGCTTCGCCAGACGGTCGATGGCTTCGCCTGTTGCGAAGAAGATCGACTTCTGGTCCTCCAGCATGGCCTCCACGTACTCGGCCAGCGTCACCATCTTCTGCTGCTTGGCGGAGTAGAACAGCAGCAGGTCAGCCAGCACATCCTTCTTCATGCCGTAACTGGTGTAGATGCCGTACTCCAGGTTGCGACCAAAGCCCTTGAAGAACTTTTCGTAACCGTCGCGGTCGTTCTTCAGGAACTTCTCCAGTTCGCTCTTGATCTTCTTTTCGAGTTTGCTGGCAATAGCGCGCAGTTGGCTGTTCTGCTGAAGCGTTTCGCGCGAGATGTTCAGCGAAAGGTCCTGCGAGTCCACCACGCCCTTCACGAAGCTGAAGTAGTCGGGCAGCAGATCGCCGCACTTTTCCATGATCAGCACATTCGAGCTGTACAGTGCCAGGCCCTTTTCGTAGTCCTTGTTGTAGAAGTCGTACGGCGGGCGCTTGGGGATGAACAGCAGCGCATCGTAGGTCAGCGCGCCTTCCGCGTGCACGGAAACGGTGCGGGCCGGGTCCTCGAAATCGTGGAAGTCGGTCTTGTAGAAGGTGGCGTATTCCTCGTCGGTTACCTCGGATTTGCGGCGCTTCCAGATGGGGATCATCGAGTTGATGGTCTTAACCTCGCGCACCGTTTCGAACTCGGGCTTGTAGTCGTCGCCGGCATCTTCGGGCTTGGGCAGGGGCTTGCGCTCCTCCATTTCCATGTGGATGGGGTAGCGCACGTAGTTGCTGTACTGCTTGATAAGGGCCTGGAGCTCATACTGGTCTAGGAATACGTCGTACTCTTCTTCGTCGGCGTTGTCCTTCAGGTGCAGGGTGATGCTGGTGCCGTGGTCGGCGCCCAGTGCGGCGGCCTCCTCAGCGGTGGCGGGCTCGATGGTGTAGCCCTCAATGCCGTCGGATTTCCAGGTGAACGCCTCGGCCTCACCGTATGCGCGGGAGGTTACGGTAACTTCCTTGGCAACCATGAACGAAGAATAGAAGCCCACGCCGAACTGGCCGATGATGTCCACATCTTCGCCCTGCTTTTCGGCGTTTTCAGTCTTGAACTCAAGGCTGCCGGAATGGGCGATGGTACCCAGGTTGGTTTCGAGCTCGTCGCGCGTCATGCCGATGCCAGTATCGGAAACGGTGATGGTGCGTGCGTCCTTGTCGAAGGCAACATCGATGGAAAGGTCGTCCTTCGAAACGGCGATAGAGGTATCGGTAAGGCTCTTGAAGTAGAGCTTGTCCACCGCGTCGGATGCGTTGGAGATAAGCTCGCGCAGGAAGATTTCCTTATTCGTGTAGATGGAGTTGATCATCAGATCGAGGAGCTTTTTGCTCTCAGTTTGGAACTGCTTCATTCAGATCCTTCCTTCTTTGGGCGAATGGCACGCGCCACACGGCACAGACGCGGCAACACCCTATTTATATTGTGGGCAAACGCAAATTAGCACTCCTGGAAGAGGAGTGCTAATACGAATTTTAGTATGGGAACTGCACCTGTCAAGGAAGGCAAAGGCCGCCCGCCCGTTTGTAACGCGGCTGTTGCCTTTCGGGCGGTTTGCGGCGAACGGGCGCGGGCGATGGTAGTGCGCAGCGCATCAATCACCGTGCCGCGGAACGCGCCCTTTTCCAGAACCACAACTCCGCGAATAGTGGAACCGAAAGGCGAGCACACCTCGTCCTTCAACTGGCCAGGATGCTTGCCCGATTCCAGCACCAGCCTCGCAGAACCCAAAACCGCCTGCGCGGCAATCTGCTGGGCCTGCGGGCGCTTCAGCCCTTCGGCCACGCCGGCGTCGCGGCCTTCGCCTATTACCAGCGAAAATAGCAGCAGCCCTAAGCGTTTTAGACGCTATTCCTTCTCTTCACCTTCTGCCGTCTCGGGCTCCTCCTCGAAGCGGACGTCAATCTTATCGATGCGCAGGCCGTCCATCACACGAGCCATCATCGTGATCTTCGTGCCCTCGTGATGCAGCTCGTACGAATCGCCCTCGACGGGGATCTTGTCCAGCAGGTCAAGCATCAAGCCGCCCGCGGTCTCATAGTCGAACACGGGCACGGGCTCAAATCCAATGAACTCAACGAACTGGTCAACAGGCAGCGAGCCGTCAACCAAGTAATGATGCTCGCCCACCTTCAGGATTTCGTCCTGATCATCGTGGAGATACTCGTCTTCCATGCGACCGATAATCTGCTCGACCACATCGGTCATGGTAACGATACCGGACGTGCCGCCATGCTCGTCAACCACCACGGCGATCTTCGTGTGCTTAGCCTGCAGCACCTGCAAAAGCTTCGCGATAGAAATGCTCTCCGGCACCGCCTGAATAGAGCGAATCTTCAGGTCCTTCATCGTGGAGCCCTCTGGCAACAGGTAAGCGTCCTTGATGTGCACGAAGCCCACAATGTTGTCCTTATCCTCGCGGAACACGGGATAGCGCGTGAATTTGTTCTTCCCCATGAAGTCGAGATTCGTTTCAAGATCATCGTCGTAGTCGATGGCCAGCACCTCGGTGCGAGGCGTCATGATTGCCTTCGCATCCTTGTCGTCCAAGTCAAAAATATTGTCCAGATACTGGTACTGATCTTGCTCGATAGATCCGCTCTCGGCGCTTTCTTCAAGCAGCAGCTTAATTTCTTCCTCGGAGTAAGCCTCGGTTTCGCTCTTGGTATCGTGGCCGGTCAGACGCATAACGCCATTGGTAGTGGCGTTGAAAAGCCACATGATGGGGTACGTAATGCGGTAGAACGCATGGAGCGGCCCCGCTGTGTGTAGCGCGTAGGTTTCCGTCTTCAGAATAGCCATGCTCTTAGGGATGAGCTCGCCGGCAACCACATGCAGCGTGGTCATGATGAAGTAGCCAATACCCACCGAAATAACAGTAACCGCCGTGTCGGGCAAGCCAAAGAACACGAAGATCGGATGAAGCAGCGCGGCGAACGCAGGCTCGCCCAACCAACCCAATGCCAGCGAAGCCAATGTAATACCAAGCTGACAAGCCGAAAGGTACTCGTTAACGTTGTCGGCCATTTCAAGCGCGCGCTTGGCACCCTTCTTGCCTTCTTCCACCAAAATCTCAATCTGCGATTTGCGTACGCGCACCAAGGAAAACTCGGCGATAACGAAAAATGCGTTCATCAGCAGAAACAGAACAACCAATATCAAACTTAACCAAATAGGCATCTAGGTACAAAACTCCTTGCGTAAGCGGGTGAGAAGCGGAATCGCCATCTCTCACTGCGGGGACGAGAAACAGATCGGCCATTTCTCATTGCGGGAATGGGATCGGAAAAGAGGTTCAAACCGCTTTTCCGCTAAAGGGGAATCGGTGCGCTTTGCACCCTTTCCGAGAAAACCGAAATTACACAGCCATCTCCCCCTTTGGGAAGGGCATAAGGCGCGTTACGTCCGCCAACAAGGAAAGGCACTTGCGCACGCTTGGGCACAAGCCATGTGCAAGGAAAGGCTGCGACGCCGTTTGCGCTGCGGCACCCGAAGGCGCTGCTTGCGCTGCAGCATCTGAATACAGAAACGCAGCCTTTTCTTCACACGAAGACAAAGACCGCGCGGGACAAATAAGGGAGTTATTGCATTGTTCGGTGCGTTTTCGGGTCGAGCAACATCGACCGCCGCCGTCGGAGTCGTTCACGACAGCTTCATCTCCTATTCTGATGGCCGCCGCCATCGTTGGTCCCACAACCCGTTTTGCGTAAACAGGCACGATATCTTTCAGAATAGTACCGCGGAACAACGGCAATTCAACGAAACACCATCACAGCGCCACGTTTTCTGCGGTAAATGACACAATCCCGCTGTTTCGGCCTCGTCGCGGACGCGACGACAGAGATGCGAGTGCCGGCCTCATGCGAAATCCCAACCAAATCAACAACGCGCGCCGCCGCGAAACGGACGCGCAGGGCAAAAGTCGCGTGGACGGCGAGGCGGGACATACCCAGCGACGCGAGGCGAATGCGCTTGCCCCGCGTGGGACGACGCGGAATGCACGCACACCTCACACGGGAGCAGCGGGCACGTCTCACGCGAAGGCGGGCGCGACAACAGGAGTATCTTGCGCGTGAGCGGGGAGCAGCTTGAAGCTGCATGTGAGCGAACCCACGAAACAGCCGCGCCACCCCGCACAAACGGGGACAGTGCGCGAAACACGAGCACCTAGGAATGGCAAGATCTGCGCGCCGTGCATGATTCGAGGGGTCCGTGCAGCGAAAGCGGGCCCTTCATGGCAAGAACTTCGCACGGTGTATTCCCAAACGGCTGTTTGCAGGGCTTTTCGGATGCATGGCGCGCATATCCTGCCAAAGCCAGCTCGTTTCGGATGCATGGCGCGCGAATCTTGCCACGAACTGGCGCTTTTCCCGTCTGAGGCACCTTTTGGGATACATGAAGCGCAAAACTTGCCACGGATTGCCGCCCGGGAACGCACCAGGGCGAAATATTGCCACTGCCAGCCAGGCCAAGAGCGCATTAGGGCGCAGTCCTGCCACCGTCGAATGCCGAAGAGCGCATCTCGCGAGCATTTTGCCATCGTCGAGCGCCCGGGAACGCATCAAGGCATAATCTTGCCATGGCAGGCAGCCCGAAAATGCACCGCGGCAACACCTTGCCACGGCAGTCTCCTTCAAGAATGCTTCTCGACGACATATTGTCAAGAAGGCCCTCGACTGCCCGGGTTTGCTGCGAAATCGCAGTGGTGCCACGGAGTCGAAAGACGCCACGCGAACGAAACATCGGCCAATTCAACACCGCATGCTGACACGTCCAAGAAACCATGAAAATATTTTGGTACCTTCCGCCAAGAAACGGCGCTGAAAACGTGCTCGCGTAGTATGGCGAACATGAGCAAAAAAGATACTTACATCAACGACACAGACGGGCGCGATGACGGCACCGAGCCATCCGGGCATGGCAGCGCGGCATCATCGGAACACGACGGCAACGAACCGTCCCAACGTGGCGACGCCGACTCATTGAAGCATGGCAACGCCGAACTGTCCGATCACGACAGCGCAGCCTCGCCGGAGCGCGACAACACCGCTTCGTCAGAGCATGGCGATACCGCCTCATCGGAACGCGAGAACGCCGCCATCGCCGACAAAGAAGCAGCAAGCCGCTCCAATCACGCAGAAGAGGCACCGCTCGATGAGCACAGCGCCGCCCACGCAGCAAAGACGGCATGTGGCAAGGACCGCGGCCCCCATGCAGCAAAGGCGGCATCCGCGTACCTCCAGAAAGCCGGAAATTTCCTCGGCCTACACAAAAAGGCTTCCGCCATCGCTGCAGCCATTGCGCTGTGCGCCGTAGTGGGCATCGGCGCAGCCGTGGCTTCGAGCAGCCGGCCCGCCCCTAACGGCATGCTCCTAAGCAGCAGCTTTGTGAACTACGCAGCAAACGCCGTTGCAACTACCACGAATACTGCCGCAGAAGAAGCGGCAGCGGGACTCGTCGCTCAACGTCTCACGCCCAACGCACTCAACAGCGTCGATTCCTTCACCACCGCCCCTGGCACGTTTTCCCTGATAGAAGGCGAAAATGCCACACCGCTTTCCGAAGAGCAGCAAGAATCCCTTGCAGCAGCCACCCAAAACATCGAAGGCGGCGGCTACACCGTTGGCTTCACGCTCATCAATTTGAACACCGGCAAGGGCATCGCCTACAACCTTGACTCGCGCGTTTACGGCGCCAGCTCGTTCAAGGGTCCCTACGCCGCCTTCCTGTGCCAACACCTGGGCGACAACGACGCTTCCTACCCATCCGGCAGTGAAGCGGCGGGCTCCGGCGTTTCGTCGTCCATATATTCCCTGATGCAACCCATGATCCTCTACTCGGATAACAGCGCCTTTAGCAGCTTGCGCAACACATACGACAGCGCAGGGTTCGCCGAGTGGCTCAATTCGTGCGGCGTGGATTCCGAGATCATGCACGACACGCACTTCCCGCGCTATTCCGCGCGCGAGTCCGCCTTGTTGTGGCTGCACGCGTATCAGTACCTCAAAACCAATACGCCCACTGCGCAAAACCTGGCATCTCTCTACGAGCAGACGAACGTATCGTTCATCCGTTCCGGCGTGAGCGACGATGAAGGAGTCGAAGCCGTGCTCAACAAAGCAGGCTGGTGCTCTGGCAGCGAACGTTTCACCGGTCTGTGCGATGCGGGGCTCATCAAGTGCACCGACGGCACCACCTACCTTATGAGCACTATGACCAATTCGCCGGACGGCGGCCTGTACACCGTCCGCTTGGCGAACCTGGCATCCGCTCTTTTTGAGTGTCGCGACGTGCTGGAATAGCACCTAGCAAACAGGCGGATGCAAAGCAGGAACTGCAGGGCAAAGGTCGCTTAACGGTGTAATTTTCCTGCCTCTTCCGCCCGCCGTGGGACGTAAAAGTTACAATGAACAATGCTGCGCAAATGCGCGTTGAGTGCATTGGGGCGAAACTACGCCACGCAAGGAAAGTCCTTGGCATGTCTGTGCGGCGGGCAACGCAGGAAAATCGCTTTCACACGATCCCTGCGCAACAGCCTCTCGCCTTTGCACGCGCCGACGCCGCTCCTGCAAAGGCGGCGCAGCACAAATGCGCATCGATTGCGCCGCGCCTCAAAGGAGGCCTCACACAACCGATACCGCACCAGCGTCGAACAGCACAGTACCCCCCCTAAAGGGAACCGCACTGCCAGCGAACTACAAACCCCGAACGAAAGGATTGCCGTGGTGGAACTTGCTCGCGAACTTAACCGTCATGCCGCTTCGGCAACCCACGAGCAAACGCATCTTGCCGAACACCCAGGACAGCTGGTGTGGATTTTCATGGGCATGTCCGTCGTTGGCCTTATGGGCGAAACGTTGCAGCACCTTGTGGCGTTCGGCGAATTGGAAAGCCGTGCCGGCTTCATCTGGGGTCCGTTTTCGCCCATCTACGGGCTGGCGGCAGTCCTGCTAACCATGCTGCTCGAACCCCTGCAGGACAAAGGGGTTCCACTGCTTTTGGCAGTAAGCGCCGTCGTGGGCGGCAGCCTTGAGTACTTTGCCAGCTGGGCCATGGAAACATTCTGGGGCGTGGTGGCATGGAGCTATCTGAACATCCCCCTCAATTTTGACGGGCGCACCGACGTTTTCCACTGCCTGATCTGGGGCACCATTGGCGTGCTGTGGGTAAAGGTTGGCCTGCAATTATGCCAACGCATCTTCAACCGTGTAAACACCACCGGCGCCCCGTATCGTGCGGCAACGGCAGCGCTTTCCGTCTTCATGGCGCTCGACATTGCCATGACCATCATCGTTTTGCTGCGCGCCGATGCCCGAACCGATGGCATTCCGCCGCAGAATCCCATCGAACAATTCTGCGATACCGCCTACCCCACCGACATGTTGCAGAAGCGCTTCCATAACATGGGCGGCCTCGGCATATAGGCAGGAAAAGGGACCAGCAGCAGATTCCCGCTTTATTGCTCGGGCAATTGTCTGCCGCAAATGGCAGAGTGCCAAGTGCTCTATACATCCTGTCTGGCAGGAACCTAGCACCTGCCCCATTTCCCTGTATTCGCAATAAGGCGCAAAAGTAGAGCCGCGCTCGCGATCTACACCGCAAGCGCGGCTCTACTCGCTAGATGGGAATCTGGTACCTTTCCTTTTTCCCGTCCTACTCGTAGAAGTCGGCGGCATCCTCAAGCAGCTCAATGATGTTGATGCCTTGCGGGCACATATCCTCGCAGGCACCGCATTGAATACAGGCAGAAGCGCGACCATCGCGGGTTTGCCAGGCGTACTGACTCTTCGCAAATTCGCGATTCTCGGTCATCTTTTCCAAGTTCAGCAAACCCAAGGCTTCGGGAATCTTCACGCCAGCGGGGCAGTCTTTCACGCAATAGCGACAGTTGGTGCAGGGTATAAGCCCTACGTTCTTCAAAGCATCGACTGCATCGCCCAGCGCCTTTTCTTCGAAGGCGGATAAGGGTTCGTTCGCCTTCCATTCGCGCACGTTTTCCTGAATCTGCTCCAACGTCGATACGCCCGAGAGCACACTGATAACATTGGGCAGGTTGTAGCAGAATCGATAAGCCCACGAAACCACGCTCTTGTCGGGGTCGGCTGCTTTAAGCACACTTGCACCGCGTTCCGGCAAGTCCGCCAAGCGACCACCGCGAGCGGGTTCCATAATCACCACGGGTACACCGTGCTTTTGCGCAACTTCCATGCATTTGCGCGATTCCACCACAGGATCTTCCCAGTCGAGGTAATTCACCTGCAACTGGACAAAATCCATATCGGGATGATCGGCGAGCAACTTGTCCAACGTTTCGGCGTTGTCATGCATCGAGAAACCCAAGTGCTTGATGACACCTTCGGCTTTCTTCTGCGCGGCCCATTCCCACATTCCGTACTCATCGAATTTCGCCGTGCGCGCACCGCCCATGTTATGCAGCAGGTAGAAATCGATGTAGTCAGTGCCCAGGCGTTTGAGCGAAGTATCCAAACATGCTTTAGCGTCTTCTGCGGTAGGCTGAGCCCAAGCCAAGCACTTGGTTGCAATGGTGAACGAATCGCGCGGATAGCGCTCCACCAGCGCCTTGCGCATAGCAACTTCTGATTCGCCTTCGTGGTAGACATAGGCAGTATCAAAGTACGTGCCGCCAGCCTCTATGAACGCATCGACCATCTTCTTCAAGTGCTCGATGTCGATGCTCTTCTGATCCTTGGGGTCAGTAAGGGGCAAACGCATGCAGCCAAAACCCAACTTAGGGGTATCCAAAAGATTGCTCATAGGGGGCTCCTTGCCTGTTCTTCCACAAATCCTCTGCGCCCATTGTAGCGGAAAACCAACTTTAGTAACGTGGCGTTACTTATTTTAAGAGAAAGCAATAACACGACACGATACACGAGCAAGCGCCCAAACCCGCGGCACCGCCCGTGTTTCGCAACGCCGCGCTCGGACCGCATCACGATGCCGCGCCCAAACAGCTCCCCAGCACGGCAGTGGGGCAACGTCACGATGCCGCACCCGGGCAATACCTTGGCGCTGCATCGAGTCAACCTGCCCCGCGCCAGATCCACCCCCGCTCCGCATCGGGCCCACAACATCCCAGCACTGCCTCGGGGGCCCTCCCAGGAGCCCAGAAACAAAGAATCGGTCCGAATTGCAACTTTTTTGTTTTTCGCAATGGGCCCGATCGTCGCAACAGGGCAAATCACGCGAAAACGCGCGGAGCATCATGACCAGCAAGCCAAAATCAGAAACAAGAAAGGCGCCCGCCATGCGGACGCCTCCAAAAAAACCAATTTGGCTGGAATCTACGCTTCCTTGGCACCATACTGCTCGTAATAAGCATCGAGCGCAGCCTTCAGCGTATCGTCGATCACTACTTCGCCCTGTACCTCATGGTTATACAGAAGCTCAGTCACTTCGGCCATGCTTACGATGGAAGCCACGGGGAAGCCATACTTTTCCTGGATTTCCTTCTGCGCAGTTTTCACGCCGCCCTTGCCAACTTCCATACGGTTCAGGGAGACAATCAGGCCCTTAACCTCAACATCAGCGGCGCCCTTCAGGATAGGGTAGGTCTCATCGATGGACTTGCCCGACGTGGTAACGTCTTCAACCATGATCACGCGGTCGCCGTCGTGAAGCTCGGCACCCAGCAGGTTGCCGGCATCGGCGCCGTGGTCCTTCACTTCCTTGCGGTTGCAGCAGTACTTAACTTCCTTGCCGTACAGCTCCTCCAAAGCAATGGCGGTAACAACAGCCAGCGGAATGCCCTTGTATGCGGGACCGAATACCATATCGAAATCCAGGCCAAAGTTGTCATGGATGGCGCGAGCGTAGTACTCGCCCAAGCGCTTCAGCTGACCACCCGTAACATAGGCGCCGGCATTCATGAAAAAGGGGGATTTGCGCCCGCTTTTAAGCGTGAATTCGCCGAACTTGAGCACCTGGCTTTCCACCATGAACTCGATGAATTCTTTCTTATATGCCTCCATGAGCGCACTCCTTTTCTAGTGAAACTACCCTTCCGATTCTACAGAACGAAACAAGCGAAACAAACTTCTTTCCGCTTGTTGTACATAGCTGTCTATTGTTGGTACACCTTACCCCAGCTGACACTACGCAAGCGATTCCCCTTGCTTTTCTTTAGGCAAGATTCCCTTATTTTCCTTGAAATCCCAGAATGCAAACAAAACGAAAAGAGGGAATGCCAAATGTAAGGAAAGCATATATCGGAAATCATTAGCGGGCGCCGCAAGGAGAAAAGTAGCCCAAAGGGCCGCAAAGGGAAGGAAAAAGATCGCGGATTTGCAACGTCCCTTAAGAAAAGCAACAAGCAACCCTCCGAGCATCGACCAAGCCATGAAGCCGATCGAATACAAGAACGGAAGCGCTCTTCTTACGGAATCAAAAGCAGCACCTAGGTCTTCCTCGGTCAGCAGATTGCAAAGATGGCTGTTTTTCTTCTCTCCATCTCCCAAATCGTACCCTGTATCCGCTATGTACCAAGTAGTTGACTCAAGGCTCCAATAATCATGCGTTTGAGCGATCCATGCACGGAAGTAAATCCCCGGATTCTCGAGCCCAATGGCAAACCAACGATAGATGAACTGCAGCCTATCTCCCTCAAGCGCGCCGTCGTTAAAATCAGCAGAAAACTTGACAGGATTCGGGCTAACCGGGTTATATAAATCATCCCACTCGTCTATCGGAAGAATCCCATCCAAATACTCTTCCTCTTCCGCCGAAAGAACGCCTCCATCATGGACAACTCTTGAAATCTGCTGCAGCGGAACCCCTACCGTTTCAGAAAAGTGAGCAGAAGAAACGCCTGCAATATGGTATACGGGACCGGTCACCACCAAATACACAACAATAATGAGCACCGTCGAAGCAATAGCAAACCTTCTAATCGGCTCGGAAGCGACAATGCAAACGACGACCAGGGCAACACCGACAGCAAGAAAACCGTTGCTCCGCAAAAGGGAACTGACCACGGCAAACAAAATCAACAATACGACATTCCGCCGCTTTGATAAAAATTCCGTTGGGCGCAAAACTACTTCAGCAAGAAGAAGAGCAAGGCACACAAACACGGCTGAAAAAATAACGTCCTTCCAGGCCGTTACCGAATACCAAACCAGCAATGGATCGAAAAGGAAAAATGCCCAGCAAAGAATAGCAACTATTTTCTTTCCAAAAAGCCTGTTTGCCCCACAAGCCACAAACCCGCAACAGCATGCCAAAGTAACCGCATGCATAAACGCAACAACGGAGGCACAGCCCATCTGGCCAAACCCCAGAATCTCGCCGATTCTGACGGCAACAAAGTTCAGAAAAATATAAAAAGCAGGATGGTGATTGTTAAGGCTATCGTAACGAAACCAATCCGATTCGAACGGGATACCCCAGATCATTTTCAGAATGTCGGTGCTATCAGTAGAAAAACAACCTGGAAATAAGACAAAAAATCCGACCGTCCAGACAACCATAAGGGAACCTGCGACGCAGCAAAACAGAACTAACGGATTTTTAAAGGCTTCATCATCAACATTCAACGAGACACACGATAGAAGGTAAACCACCACGTAAACCAATGCAGAAAAGGGTATTGCGGCAATACAGCAGTACGTAACACTTTTCCCTTCCAGAAGAAGAGGAATCGTCAACGACAAAGAACATGCAAGCGAGAATAGCAACAGGCAGAGATGCTTTAAACATCTCTGCCTAAGTTCTTCCCCCGGAAAAAACGGAGGGAGGAGTGAAGAAACCCTATTCACGGTAAAAGCCGTTCATCGCCTTGTACACGTCGATCTCCCACTGGCGGCGGTGGCTCTTGGCGACCGTGTCCAGGATCAGGCCCGTCACGAAGGAGAGGGCGCCGCAGCCGGCGAGCGCCAGGCTGCCGAGCATCGTGGGGATGCGGGGCACCAGGCCGGTGGCCGCGTACTCGGCGACGACGGGGATGCCCGCCACCACGGCCAGCACCAGCAGGATCAGGGCCAGCCAGCCGAAGAACGCCAGCGGGCGGTAGTCCTTGAACAGGCTCGTGATGGCCTTCAGCACCTTCGCGCCGTCGCCGAAGGTGGACAGCTTCGAGTAGCTGCCCTCGGGGCGGTCGCGGTAGTCGATCGGCACGTCCTCGATGCGCCAGCGCTTGTCGACGGCGTGGATGGAGATCTCCGTCTCGATCTGGAAGCCCTCGGAGAGCACCGGCATGGTCTTCACGAACACGCGGTTGAACGCGCGGTAGCCCGTCATGACGTCGTCGAAGGCGAAGCCGTAGATCTTCTTGATCAGCCAGCGCACCAGGTCGTTGCCGAAGCCGTGGAACGCGCGGTCGTTCTCCTCGCCGTAGGAGCCGTTGGACAGGCGGTCGCCCACCGTCATGTCGGCGCGGTCGGCGCGCAGCGGCTCCAGGAGCGCCGGCGCTGCCTCGGCGGGGTAGGTGTCGTCGCCGTCGACCATCAGGTAGTAGTCGGCGTCGATGTCGCGGAACATGGAGCGGACGACGTTGCCCTTGCCCTGGCGCCCCTCGAACTTCACGATGGCGCCGTGCTCGCGGGCGATGTCGGCCGTGCCGTCCTTGGAGTTGTTGTCGTAGACGTAGATGTCGGCGTCGGGCAGGACGCGCTTGAAGTCGTCCACCACCTTGCCGATGGTCACGGCTTCGTTGTAGCAGGGTATGAGTACTGCGACCTTGTCTGCCATTGGGCTCCCTTTCAAACAAGCAAACTGCAAGCGCAAAAGCGCGAAATGTATCAATTGCCGACTATGCACACGGCGCATACCGTCCAATACCCCTCAGGGCAGCAGCAGAAGCGCATAGCTACAAGCCACATTAGTTTACTCTCTTTTTACGTTGAATGAAATGGCTTCGGCAAGCGCATAAAACTCTCCACGAGCAGGCGGGAATATAGGGACAGGTACCGTTTTCCAGCCAGCGCACAGGGCCGCGCCCTCAATGAACGAACCGTCTCCCGCTTCTTGGACATAAAGAAACGGGAGGCGGTTCAAAACTCGCAAACGGGGCCCTGCTTTTGTGTACTATGGCGAAAGCGGGAATCCGATACCTGTCTCTATTTTCCCATTCGGTTAGTTGTGCGTACGATGATCGCGGTAATTAGCTAAATACGTTGCGAATTCAGCCGAGGTGTCAGAGTTGCCAGAACGCCACATTTTATGGTCGATGATGGTGCTTTCGCTGTCGTAATATGCATCGATATAGGCAATAAGCCCGTCAATCGCTTCAAGCTGCGTTTCGGGATAAGCGCCCTGGCCGCTCACGTGCACTATTTCGATACCGATAGAATACGAATTCATGCCGTAGTCGGTAATGCTCTTCGAAGGAGCTTTAGTGGTTCCCCTTTTGTCGTCGCGCCCATCTTCCGGCACACCATATTCGCTGTTGTGGCCCGCATCGCCATAACCAGCATGATGGGCTATGGCATCCATCGGCACACATTGCACAATAGAGCCGTCTTTATTCACGATGAACTGCGATGCCACTTTGTTGCCGCTGCTTTCCCATGAATTAACGATAGAAGCCGCGCTGCTATCCACTTCGGTGTCGTGCAGCACGATGTACTTCTGATAGCTGGCTCCTTTTTTGCCGTGGTTGAAGTCGGGACGATAGTCTTCCGTTATATCCAGCTTCGCGCGCAACTCACTTGCCGTCGGCTTAACTTCCTCCGCAGAAGAAACGCCCCCTTCGGCTCCTTCGCCACTTTGGGCACCGCCATCCGAAGAAACGCCCGCATCATTCACCTTGAGCGAAGAATGGTCGGGCTGCTGCTGAGGAGCTGCACAACCTGCCAGCGTGCACGCCAAAGCGGCGGCAACAAGTATCCCAATCAGTCTCATGCGCTTTCCTTTCAACTGAACGGTGCGTCCCGGCGCCCAGCGCAACGGCGTCGGCGCACTCTTCAAGCGGCACCCCCGCACTAAGAAAGGGCGCTGCCTCAAAGGATATGCTTGCCCTGAAGGGGCCTGGGGCAGACGCGTCAATTGGTCTGGGCTGGCCTCGGGAGCAGCTGAAACCCCAGCGGGTAGCCAAGGTGCGCTTCACCAACCAACAAACGCTCCGCCCCGCCACATCCTTCAACAGCAATCGAGACGCAAATCACAGCGAGCCTGGCCAGCTACCCTTTCGGCAACCATACCAGGCTCGCAACATATCAATGCAAGAAAATGGAGATCAATCCTATTTCCTCAGGTCAACGCCAAGTTCAGCATTCACCAAATCAAATGCCGCGTCGATGGCCTTGTCCATATCGTAGTACTTGTATCCACCCAAACGGCCAGCAAATACCACGTTGCCTTCCCGCTTGGCAAGTTCAACGTACTGCTCATACAGGGCGCTGTTGTGATCGTCGTTCAGAGGATAGTACGGCTCGTCGCCGCGCTCCCAGTTTGCGGGATACTCGCGCGTAATGATGGTGGTTGGCTGAGTGCCGTACTCGAAGTGCTTGTGCTCGATAATGCGTGTGAAGGGCACCTCGCGGTCGGTGTAGTTAACCACCGCGTTGCCCTGCCAGTTCTCGCATTCAATACGCTCGGACTCGAAGCGCAAAGAACGATACTCCAGCGCGCCAAGCTGATAATCGAAGTAAGCGTCAATGGTGCCGCAGTAAATAACGCGGTCGGCAATACCTTCGTTTTCAGCAACGAACTCACGATACTCGGTATTCAACAAAATTTCCGTATCGCCGAACATGCGCTCAACCATAGCAGTGTAGCCGCCCATGGGGATGCCCTGCCAACGGTCGTTGAAGTAGTTGTTGTCATAGATGAAGCGAACGGGCAGGCGCTTGATGATGGAAGCGGGCAGCTCGGTGCAGCTCTTGCCCCACTGCTTTTCGGTGTAGCCCTTGATCAGCTTCTCGAATACATCCTTGCCGATAAGCGAAAGCGCCTGTTCCTCGAGATTAGAGGGCTCGCCTTCGCCAATCTGCTCGGCTGCTTCCTGCTTCTGGCGCTCAATGATTTCCTTCGCTTCAGCGGGGGTCTTGATTCCCCACATCTTCGAGAAGGTGTTCATGTTGAACGGCAAGTTGTACAGCTCGTCCTTGTAGCTGGCAACAGGGCAGTTCACATAGTTGTTGAACTCGGCGAACTGATTTACGTAATCCCAAACGGGACGAAGCGACGTATGGAAGATATGGGCACCGTACTTATGCACGTTGATGCCATCGATTTCTTCCGTGTAGATGTTGCCTGCAATGTGATCGCGGCGGTCGATGACCAAGCAGGTCTTACCGATCTTGGCGGCTTCATGAGCAAAAACGGCGCTCGTGATGCCAGCGCCAACGATAAGGAAATCGTAATGGTTGCGCTGCATGCCATGCCTTTCTGTGTGTAACGTTTCAGCCAGCAGGTTGCTGGCCACTCTAGCGTGTTTAGAATGCACCGCACGGGCGCACTGCTTCCTATTTTAAACCAACCCGCACAAAACATCGAAAGACCAAGGGAGCACCCAAAGGGCGTTAACGAAAATCCGGGTATGCGCCAGTAAATCAGCGAGCGGGATTCTGGCGAGTGCGGAGGAAGCGAAAGGCCCGCAGGGCAGGCCTTCGCGCCGCCCTACGGGCCTTGAGGTTTCCCTGTGCCGCCAGAATCCCGCGCAGCATCGTCGCGTCTCAGGAGCATGTTGCGCTGATCGTAGATCAGCGCAACTGACTAATCCTGCTTTACAACAAGAACGTCGCAGCGAAGGTTCCTGATCAGATAGGTGGAAACGCTGCCAACGAATACGTAGGTGATGTTCGAAAGACCGCGCTCACCACAGATAACCAGCTCGGGCTCAAATGGCTTGATCATCAGATTGTGAATGGTTTCCTGAATGCGACCAACCTTAACAACAACCTCTACGGAAGGAATGTCCGGATCTTCCTCGGCTGCCTTCAACGTATCGCCCAAGGAATCGACCAAGCGGTTGCGAACCGTTTCAGCAAGCTCTTTGTAGTCGGTGCCCGTCAAAGAATCAGGAACCGAATCTACTACATGGCCGAACATCAATTCTGCATGGTTGAGCTTCGCAATCTGAATTGCGCGCTCGGCTACTTCCTGCTGAGTGCTGCCGCCATCGAGTGCTGCAAATACGCGCCTGTACTGCTTCATAGCTCTCGCCCCTCTTTCTCCTTCGCCATACGGCAAAGGCCCCAGTATCGAAGCGCCCCTGCGCCTCGCTTATTATCTTTCTTTATTCTAGCAGGATGCCCAAGCAAAAACGCCACAATGCTGTAACACGTTCATTCCTTCTTCCCCAAAGAAACCCCAAATGATGAGGGGATTGTGAATGGTTGCCTCTGCGAAAGCCATGCCCGTCACGAAGCTGTTCCGGCACTCCCTCCCGAACCTGCATTGGCCACTCTTGGCTTAACTCCAGCTAAAGCACGGGCGTTCTGCATTGCCTCCAAATATGCTTGAGCATCGCCTGGATCGTCGTCGATAGACTCATCGCCCAAATCAACCTCGCGAGGAACGCGACGATACAGGATGTCATACATAACCGGCACCACATACAGCGTCATGAACGTGGCGTACAGCAAGCCGCCCACAACCACAACCGCCATGCCGCGCTGCATCGACGATCCCACCGCATCGCTGAACACCATCGGCAACATGGCGAAGATAGTGGTAATTGCCGTCATCATGATGGGGCGCATGCGGGTACGTCCCGCAGCCACCAGGGCATCGTGCTTCGACAGGCCACCACGGCGCAGCTGGTTCACATAGTCAACGAACACGATACCGTTATTCACCACCGTGCCCATAAGCACCGCGAAGCCCAGCAGCGAAAGCATGCTCAACTGTTCGCCAGCTGCCACCAAACCGAACAAACCGCCGGTAAAGGCAAGGGGAACAGTCAAGATCACGATGAAAGGAGAAAGCAGGCTCTGGAACTGCGCCACCATAACAAGGTAAATCAGCACAAAGCCCAAAATCAGAAGAAGCATCATTTGAGAAAGCATTGTGTTGATGTTTTCCAGTTCGCCAGTGGTTTGAATGGTGTAGCCCTCGGGCAGCTGATAATCCTTGAGCTTGGTCTGCAGATCGCGCGCAAGCAAAGCATTGTTGTAACCATCTTCGACATCGGCCGTCACCGTAATAGCACGGGTTGAGTTCACGTGAATCATCGTGGGAGAGGCAACTCCCTGCTCAACCGTAGCGAACTCGCGAAGCTTGTGCGTGGTGGTATCGCCCGTCTGCTGATTGGTTATCTCAATCTCGGTATCAAGAAGATTGTCTGCCGTAACAGGGTTTGTCTTATCCACTACAGACACATTCATCTTGCCGCCATCGAGCGTCATGGAAGGCGCATCGACACTTTCGGAAAGCTTTTTCGCCAAATCACTATACAACTGAGCAACCGTATAGCCGTCCTTGGTAAGCTTGTCACGATCGACAACCAGGTGAAGCTCGGTCGCAGCATCTTCCATGCCGTTTTCGATTTCGGTATAGCCCTCCACCTGGCCAACGATCCCCATCACATCTTCGCTGATACGCACCAGCTCATCCTGATCGGGACCTTGGATCCTCAGCGAAAGCCCACTGCCGGTCATAGAGCTCATCGCCTCGGAAGAAGAAGCGTCGGTAATCACTTCGCAGTTCAGGCCAGAAGTACGCTGCTGCAGCTGATCCAAAATCGAAAGCACCTGGCCTTCGGTGGTCACTGAACTGTCGGTCTGCACGTAGAACGTGAACACCTGGTGGAACTTGTCGCTGCTGCTACTGCTGGAAATATCGCTCGCAACCATCGAGGTCGAAGACGTTCCGTCCATAGCGCCAACGAATTCCACTCCGTCGATGCCCATGGCTTCGTCCATTACCTTATCCGCCGTAGAGTACGCCGTCTCCTTGTCGGTATCCTCAGGCATGGTCACCGTCACCGTTGCCGTTTTCGAGGTCATGGTGGGGATCATAGTGATACCCATGTTCACCACGCCAATCACTGCAACAACCAAAAGCACTACCGACACCACAAGAGGCAACGCCTTATGACGCAAGAAGAATACCAGCGAATGAGCATATTTCGTTTGCAGCGCCTCAAACCAGTTGTTGCGGCGAGGAATATAGTTCTTGAACAGGAACGAAGAAGCAGCGGGAACCATGGTCAACGCGATAAGCAGCGACGCGGTGAGCACGTAGGCAATGGTCAGCGCGAAGGGCAGCATCAGCTGGTTCACCATGCCCGTAGTAAACACGATGGGCAAGAATACGCAAATGGTGGTGAGCGTGGAAGCAATTACCGCGCCCGAGATCTGCTTCGCACCCTGAACGGCTGCGCGAGCAGGAGGAATGCCGCGGCTGCGCAGGCGATAGATATTCTCCAGCACAACAATCGAATTATCTACCAGCATGCCAATAGCGATGGAAATACCGCCAAGCGACATAATGTTCAGCGAGATGCCCGAGAAGTACATCACCACCAAGGCGCAGAGCACTGAGAAGGGGATACTGAAAGCCATGATGAGTGTGGGGCGCCAATCGCGAAGGAAAACGATGAGCACCACCACGGCAAGAAGCGCGCCCAAAAGCAGCGACTGCAAAATAGAGTTGATGTACAGCGCAATGAAAGACCCCTGGTCGCTCACCACGGTTAGATGCAATCCGGGATTGGCCTGCTCAATTTTGGTAAGCGCTGCTCGGGTATCTGCAGAGACTTCGCTCGTAGAAGCAGTGGAATTCTTGAACACCGAAAGCAATACGCCATCTTTGGCGTTGATACGCATGTACTGATCTCCGACATTGTCGACTTCGGTGATGTCGGCAACATCGGCAAGGCGGATTTCACCCACGCCATCGATGTCGGCAAGCAAAAGCGAGCGCAGGTCGGAAATGGAAGAGATGTTGTCGCCAACACGCAACAGCCACTGATCGTCCGAGCCGCTATCAAGATAGCCAGCCGGCATCGAAAAATCCTGGGCCTTAATAATGCCTGCTAGCGTTTCCTTGTCCACCAAGGCATCGACATTCGCCTTGGAAAGAGCCTCTTCGCGCGAGCTTTCGTACTGAGAACGGGCATCCGCCAGCTGTTGTTTATTGGAATCGATGGTCTGTTGGGCGCTGGCAAGCTGAGCGCTGGCGCTGCCGAACTGCGTTGCTGCGGTAATAGAGCCCGACTGCACTTCGGCAAGCTGCTTTTGATAGGCTTCAAGTTCTCCCGTTACCATTTGCGCCTTCTGCGCAAGCTGCCCAATTTGTGCCTGAATCTGGGGGTTTGCGCCGCTAGGATCGACGGCCTTCAGCGCTCCGATCTCCGCCTGCAGCGAAGTGATCTCGCTAGTTTTCCCGGAAATTGCCAGCGTTAAGCCAGAGCTTGCCTGACCAAGCTGGTCGCTTGTTTCCTGCTGCTTCTGCTCGAGCGTTTCTTTCTGGCTGTTTAGCTGGCTCTCCGCTTCAGCCAGCTTCGCCTCACCTTCATCGATGCTTTTCTTGGCATCGTAGAGCTGGGAATTGACGCTGGCCAGCAGCTTGTTGTTGATGTCTTCGATCTTGCTGTCGGAAAGGCGCACCTCTACCGATTTTTCCGCCGCCCCAACCGTAGAAACGTCGGCAACACCGTCAATGCGCTCCAATTCAGGAACCGCTTTGTCTTTCACCAGCGAAGTGGTGTCGAAAATATCATGGTCGTCGTAGGATGCGGCAACATACAAGGTTGCCATCATATCCATGCTGATTTCCATGTAGTTAGGGCTGCCAGCGGTTTCAGGCAGTTGGGAAGAAACCTCGTTTACCGCAGACGAGGCCTTCACCATGGCGGAATCCATATCGCTTCCGTCCTCGAACTCGAGGAATATCATGGAATAGTTATCAGCACTTTGGCTTTGGACGGAGGAAACACCGCTTACCTTCGAAAGCGAGCCTTCCAATACATCGGTAACTTCGGATTCCACCTTTTCAGCGCTAGCGCCAGGGTCGGTGGTGATAACCGCCAGATAGGGCAAATCCATATCGGGCAGCAAATCGGTCTTCATTTTGGTGAGCGAAACACCACCCAGAATCAGGATGATGATCACCGCAACCGTAACGATATATGGCTTCTTTACGCTAAAGCGGCTAAGCACAGCAACTCCCTTAATAGTGCAGTTGAGGTAGGTTTCGGGCGAGTGCCAGAGAAAGCCTATTGACTCCCGTATGTTTTATTTAGTAAACATTGTGATTTTATGCCGCATCACCACAGATCTCGGCCACGAATCCGCGAAGAAAGCTCCATACACGCCGATTCCACACTATGCAACGAAAAGTCGAACGATCTGCCCTGATTGCTGAAACGGCAAAGTAGGAATATAGGGACAGGTACCGTTTCCCACTTTAGCTTTGAGGCGCCGCCCGCACTAATCGCATGGAGTTGCCGGGCGACCTCCCCAACCCTGCCTAGCGGGGAAACAGCGTCTGTCCCCATATCCCACTAATAAAGCTCCGGCCTACGATGCTCAAGGACGGGCATGGCTGCGCGAACTCCGTCAATCGCCGAAAGGTCTATGCGGGCAGCAACCAGCTCTTCGCGGACGCTGCCACTGGCCAGCATCACACCATCAGGCCCAAACACGGCGCTTTGCCCGATGTAGCCCTTATCAACGCGACTTAAGCCCGCAACGAAGATCTCGTTTTCGATAGCACGCGCCGAAAGAAGGGTGCGCCATTGCTCCGCCTTCAAGCGGCCATCCACCCAGGCAGCAGGATTGATTAACAGCTGGCACCCACGTGTTGCCGCGAAGCGCGCCGCCTCCGGAAAACGCAAGTCGTAGCAAATGGAAAGGCCGATGCGGCCGAAGGGAGTATCAATAGGCTCGAACAACGCAGGGCCCGCCGCCATACGATCGGACTCCTTGGTGAAATCGGTGTCAAACAGGTGCACCTTCCGATACACCCCGCGCTTTACACCGTCGCTGCCCGTTATGACCGCCGTATTAAAGGGATTCCCTTCAGCGTTTCGCTCATTCACGGTGTATACAAGCCACAGGCCATAACGCGCCGCAAGCGCATCCATTCCACAGCAAAACGGCCCATCGATTGGCTCAGCCTCGGAAGCGAACGACTGTCTATCCAGTTCATAGCGGGTCATAAGCGACTCGGGGAACACCAAGATATCCACCCCACGAAGAGAAGCTTCGGCACACCATTGTTCGGCCATTTCCAAAACAGCTTCTGTACCGCCTTCTTCAGAATGACGGCACTGAGCCAGCCCGAGGACAAAAGTCATGGCAACTCCCTTCACGCGCGATGCGGTCAAACGCAAGCTCAAATACGGGTTTGCTTCATTTTCCCACTAAAAAACGAATGGACCGGGAATAACCCAGTCCATTCGCCTGCTAGTACCTCTGTCTCATACAGACAGCGTATGCATTAATTAGTTGTTGCGACGGCGACGAAGCAGTGCGGCAGCGGCAGCCAAGAGGCCCGCGATGCCGCCAATACCAGCGACTGCAGCAACGTTGGTAGCGTCACCGGTCTGAGGAGCAATGCTCGACTCGTCGGCTGCGTCGGCATCATCACCGGCAGCTTCCTGAACTGCGGATTCTTCGCTGTTGGCGGTGTCGTCCGCAGCAGCCTGGTTCTCGGAGTAGAAGGCATAGTAGGTTACCACGCCGTCCCGGTCTTCATCCTCGACTGCCTTGCTGAAGTCAACGGGGGTGTACTCCCAGTTGCCCTCATCGTCCTTGAGGGTGGAAGACCAACCCTCGAAGGTCCAGCCGTCATAGGTGGGGTCGGCAGGCTGGGCAACGGTCTCGCCCTTCTTGACATCGGTGGAAGATTCAGTCTCGTTGAAGTTGTCAACAAACTTAACGGTAATCTGCTCGGCCTGAGCATCGGCGTTCTTGGTCCACTGGGCGTAGATGTTCACGTCGGACTGCACGGGCTGGGAGAAGTCCACCTTGTCGGCGGCCTTCTGCTCGTCGGTGTAGCCGGAATAGTCAGCGTGCCAGTACCAGCCGTCGAAGGTGTAGCCCTCGCGGGTGGGGGCTGCGGGCTGGCGCATGACGCCGTCGGAGTCGGTGACGCCCTGCTGGAAGGTCTCGCCGGTGGCGAACTGGCCGCCGTTAGCGACGTACATCACGGCATGGTCGTTCTGCTCCTGGTTCTTGGTCCACTGGGCGAACACGGTCACGTGCTCCTTGCCGGCAACGGACTGGGAGAAGTCGACCTTGTTCAGGTCCTTCTGCTCGTCGGTGAGGCCGGAGAGGTCGGAAACCCAGTACCAGCCGGCGAAGGTGTAGCCATCGCGGGTGGGCTCTGCGGGCTGGCGCATCATGCCGTCGGAGTCGGTGACGCCCTGCTGGAAGGTCTCGCCGGTGGCGAACTGGCCGCCGTTAGCCGCGTAGAGGACGTCGATCTCGTTCTGGTCGGCGTTCTTGGTCCACTGGGCGTAGATAGTTGCATGGTCCTTGCCGGCGATGGACTGGCTGAAGTCCACCTTGTTCAGGTCCTTCTGCTCGTCGGTGAGGTCGGAGAGGTCGGAGACCCAGTACCAGCCGGCGAAGGTGTAGCCATCGCGGGTGGGAGCCGTGGGCTGGCGCATGACGCCGTCAGAGTCAGCAACGCCCTGCATGGTATCGTTGCCGTCAGCGAACTGGCCACCGTTAGCAGCGTACAGGACATTGATTTCGTCCTGGTTCTTCACCCACTGGGCATACATCGTTACATGAGGCTTGGTAACTGGCTGAGTGAAGTCGACCTTGTTCAGGTCTTTCTGCTCTTCGGTGAGGACGCTCAGGTCGGAAACCCAGTACCAGCCGGCGAAGGTATAGCCATCACGTGTGGGAGTCATGGGCTGGCGCATCATGCCGTCGGAGTCGGTGAGACCCTGCTGAACTTCCTGACCATCAGCGAACTTGCCGCCATTGGCAACATACAGAACGTCGGTCTCGTTCTGTACTTCATCCTTAGTCCACTGAGCGAACATCGTAACGGTCTGACCAGTAACCGCCTGGTCGAAATCGACCTTGTCGGCAGCCTTCTGCTCGTCGGTATAGCCGGAGTAATCCGCATGCCAGTACCAACCAGCAAAGGTGTAGCCATCGCGGGTGGGCGTAGGAGGCTGACGGAGTTTGCCATCAGCGTCGGCAACGCCCTGCATGGTTTCGTTGCCGTCTACGAACTGGCCGCCGTTAGCAGCATATAGAACGTTGATCTGGTTCTGTTCCGTTTTCTGCTCGTCGGCCTTGTAATACACATAAAGCGTGGTGATGCCCTCCAGGGAGGAGGTCATGTTCACTTCTTCTTCGCTGGTTGCCGCACCCGAAACAATCTTTGTGGGGGTATACCCTTCGAAGCTCTTAACGCAATCTGCAACGCTGCTGTCTGCAGTAACGTCAATCGTAGTGGTTACGCTGGAACCATCACGTTCGCCGCCCTGGAAGAAGCTTACAACCTCAACACTCTGAGCCTGAACCTCTGCGTTCTTTTCCCATGCAGCAAACCAGCTGCCTGCCTTGGCGGAAGAAGGATCGAGCTTGTAATACTGCTGATAATTCTCAGGAATGCCATCCATCTTGGACTGAGAGTACCAACCCTTGAAAGTATAGCCCGCACGAGTAGGCGTAGGAGCATTGATGCTTCCGTCCTCGTTCGCCTTGACGGTTACTCCAGTGCTGCCATCGGTGAACTGTCCACCATTTGTCGAAAACGAAAGCTCGGCCTGGGCAGACTGCTCGGAAGTAGCTCCCTCGCTATTCTCATCGGCGTCATCGGCCAATGCTACTGCAGGCACGCTACCAAGAGCAAGCGTCAAGCTCAGGCTTGCCGCAATTGCTTTCTTAGAACGCAAATCCTTCATTTATTCTCCTTTTCGCACTACATTAGCCCGCGCTCTTACGCGTCAGACTAGTTATCCTTTTTATGCATTCGCTATTTAAAGGCAGTTTGAAATGGATCCGTTGCGCAACATTAGTTACCGATTTGCTTTGTGCACAACATGCGCAACTGAGAGGTTTACCCGTTAAAACTATTCAGAGATAATGGCATTGACCTCGTATTTCTAAGTTAGAATATGAATTACGTGCAGATAGTAACCGTTTTTATCGTTTTAACTTGCAGCGATATTGCGCACCGGACAAGGATATAGATGCACACACCGAGTTCCTATATGTATTCTGATCTCCGCAGCTTTGGCGGCATCACCAATAAAGAAGCTGCAAGCGAGCTCCTTACCGGTCGAACTCTGTGCAGCAACAGTGCGCCCCGTGATCGAATTAATGAAAGAACCTTTTTATCAAGGCAGATCGTCCACGCAACCCCAAGCCAGGTACATCCTGAGTTTTTTGGCGACTTTCATCAAAGCGCCCAAACAATAACAAGCAAAATCGTTTCCAATTTAGCCAAACCCTGTGCGTACCACGAGGTTATAGAGCACTACGGTGGTGTAGCGGCAAAGGAAATGGGGGCTCTTCTCAGGCACTATTCCCTTGATGGAAATCTATATGCCAACGTTATTCGCAGAATCAACGCATCACCTATGTCGGAAACATCCGATAAGGCCGTGCTTTTGGTGATGATGTTTCTGACTACTGGATGCCTCGCAGATCCCGAAATTGCGGCAAGAACAACGCACAATTTCATGGAGAAGAAGCTTTCATTCACATTTTCAACGCTTCAGCCAACACTAGCGCAACCAAAGCACACAACCAAATCCGCTGACAGCCCCATAAAACTTGGGCTAATCAGGATCGATAACGAGGTTGCGTGCTCTCCTATATACCCTCTCTCTACCTCCGAGGAAGGAACCACTATCGGGCTCTTGGCAACAGGTAGCAACAGCATCAATGATGTCGATATTGATGTTTCCAGAAAACATCTTCGCATTTTCGAAGACGGAAGCGCCTGGTATGCTCAGGGATTAGGATCGACAAACGGCACTACACTAATTTCAGGGGCCGATAAATCTATCACTGAGATAGAACCGCAAGGATCTGCTAATAAAAAGTACCCCCCCCCGTCAAAATCAGCCATGGTGACACACTCTGTCTAGGCAAAACAACGAGGTTTCTTGTTCTGAAAATTGCCGATTAATAGTTAACTGGCTACATGGGCCCATTACCTTGTTGCGCAACATTCAAGGCTCATCAGATTGCAGTATTGATCAATTACACTGTATGAAAGAAGGACAGTTTTGGATTCAGTTGACCCATGCTTCGGGTTCAATAACCAATTAGAACAACGAGTATCTATTCTCTCCCTGGACTCCTTTACGCCAGCTTTCGTGGACCCAAACTGCACAAAGGAAGAAACGAGTCGTCGTTTTCTAACATTTTTCCTGGAAAATAAAGCCCCATATTCCAACAGCATGGTTATGCGCAAAGCCTACAACACGCTCAATGAATGCGTCGCGCTGAAATCCCCTTTGTTCCACGAAGACGGCATTAAGGAAATCAAATACAAGGAAACCTCTCAAGAAGCGCTGCAAAGATACGAAGAAGTTCAAACACTGCTTACCATGGAAGAATTTCGCAGTTCATTGGCGGTTTCACATTTAAAGGGTTTTCCCCGCATATTTGGGCTAGGGAACGCCAAGGGCAAGCCAATTATCGTCAGAGAGTATGTTGAAGGGGTCACGCTGGCAGCAACAATAGACTTACTTCCCCATGTAGACCTTGATGCGTGTATTGGGATCGAGCCCATTACGGTTGCCGCAATTGCCAAAGCGGTCCTAAAAATACTCCTCAATGCCAAATCGCTTAAGGGTGCCTTCGTGCACCGCGATCTATCACCGCGCAATATCATTATCAGAACAGAAAGAGCAAGCCTTCAGCAACAAGTAGACTCCTGCTGCTTTGATATATGTCTCGTTGACCTGGGAAGCGCTTCGTACATTGAAACAGATTCCCCATTTACTACCACTCAATATGGCATCTGGCGTTACGGAACAATTGAGTATGCCCCACCTGAAATGCTCACCCGCGATGTAGAGGGCATTGAAGAACTTCGACATTCAGAGACGATCGATACCTATGCTCTCTGCAGCATAATGCATTTGCTGCTCACGCTAGAAACCCCGTACCAACTTGCTTCGAGGATCAATGATTCGCCTTACTTGGTTAAGATGAAAGAAGAGCCGAAAATAATCCCAAACGTTCCTGTATGCAAATTGCTGAAGGTTGCTGATCAGGGAATCAAGGCGAACCAAGAAGAGCGCTTCAGCATCAGGGAACTATACAAAGAGCTATGCAAGCTCGTCTAAGCGGTATAGCGACACTTAACTAGATTAATTTGGATAACGGACCGGGATCAACCCGGTCCGTTTAACTATTAGCACGTTTAACGAAAAGACAGCGCAAGAAATAATTAGATGTGCGACGGAGGCGAAGCGGCGGCAGCCAAGATGCCCGCGATGCTGCCAACGCCGACCATCGCGGCATGATTTATTGCCTCACCAGTCTGTGAGGAGGCGATGTACGACTCGTCGGCACCATCGTCAGCGGCTTCCTAGCCTGCGTCCTCCTCGTCCTTGGCGGAGTTCACAACGGCAGGCTGGCCCTTAAAATAGAAGGCGTAATAGGTCACCGCACCATCCGAGTCTTCGTCTACGATTGCTGTGCAATAAAAAAGCCGAGGCATAACCTCGGCTATAAATTCTATGGTGGGCGTTACCGGGATTGAACCGATGACCCCTTCCGTGTGAAGGAAGTGCTCTCCCGCTGAGCTAAACGCCCGATATAAAAATGCCACGCAAAAGCGTGGCATGTAATTAATGGTGGGAGATACAGGATTTGAACCTGTGACCGTTTGCTTGTAAGGCAACTGCGCTCCCGCTGCGCCAATCTCCCATATGTCACGATCAAAGATTATCCCAGATTCTATGCAGAATTTCAAGATAATTTTTAACCACTGAGATAC
>UMHS01055194.1_pt1 | contig 37133 bp, 32 predicted proteins | sample 1965611 | NCBI WGS metagenome assembly UMHS01 (sample SAMEA4836106, study PRJEB28245) | human gut metagenome | biome: gut microbiome; material: fecal sample | place: Denmark | collected 2008
ATTCTGAAAAATTCTCAGCCCAGGAAAATGATTTCTCATTAGAAATGGATGGAGAATCCCTTTCTAATCTTTATGCCCTACATATTAAAACTTCGAATGATGTAACAATTGGTGATAATCAGCTTACATATTACGGGGCAGAAAACTCAAAAATTAACAATCTATATCTTGTCAATGTTGCTGATGTATTTCCAACCTCTATTTGGGACGAAGAAACAGGGGGTTCAGAAGAGTATCCGGGAATAGGTTCCAATGGAGTGATGGTTCAAGATAATCATTTATATGTTTATGATCTTCACAATGGAGGTGCGATTCGCACTGTATCTGCCAGTCACTCAGGAGGAGAGATCCGCAATAATACTCTCTTTATTGAAGGAAGTGATTTCCGAGAGGCAGCGGCAGTTAGCGGAAGTAGTCAGACCTGGACTGGTAGCAAAATAGAAAGTCTTGATGTTATTGGAAACTCCACAACCATTCATGATAGTACTTTTAGAAATGCCTATGGAGTGTATGTTTCCGGCCAGGATTTATATGGACAGATTTCGGACAATTCTCTAACGTTAAAAAATGTAACAGTTAAGGCACAGTACGGCATATCCAATGTTTTTGGGCAATATTCGGGTGCTAAGGGCAATAGTACTCAGGAATTTCCCCAACTTGTAAATGGCAGTTTATCTATTTCTGGAAAACTTACGCTTACTAGTAGTGACAATAAAACGGTAAACCTTGGAGGTTCGTACAGTCTATCATCGGGAGTAGAAGACAGCAAAGTTATTATTCAAGATGCAACTCTAGATTTATTATCGAAAATTACAAAGTTGAGTATATATGGTGGTTACTCAGCAGATAGTGATGTAACTGGTAGTACTGTCATTATTGACAATTCAATTATTACTTCAAATAAAACTATTGAAATTTATGGAGCTAATCATTCATCTGGAGTAATGACCGGTGTTTCGAATGATAACAATATTGAAATTAAAAATAACAGTGTTATTTCTGGAAAGATAGTTGCCGGTTGGTCCAATGTCGAGGCAGTAGGCAACACTGTTACTATTGACTCAAGCACTATTGATGGTTCAATAGAAATTTTTGGTGGGAATAAAGAAACTAAACAAGGAAGCGGTAGCATCATTATTAAGGGAAATTCAAATCTTGTAAATGCTAATCTGGTGCCGCACCGCATTTCTAATTTTACTGGCATTTCTGATACAAATCTGACTCTTGATGGATATAAAGGACAAGTCAATAGAGTTGGCTATACAGCTATGTATGGGGGGCAAGTAGAAAAGGCTTACTCTTTTGACCATATCAATTTTATAAATCAAATTTGGTCAGATGATTCAGCAATATTATCCATCGTCGATGATGGAAATGCAGCAGGAGGTTCAACATTTTTGAAATCATCTTTTACTGATTCTTCTTTGAGTTTTGTGAATCCAGAGGCAATCTTACCTGGAAGCTCAATAACACTAGTCAGTTATGAAAGCGCTTCAGATGTTGAAAATATTTATTATCAAGATCAAGATGGTTTGAAGCATAAAACCATTAAAGGTAATGCGGGTACATCAACAGAGTTTTCTGGAGAGATTTATTTCGGTGATAAAGAGATTACTTATACGATTGAAGGATTGAAACCTGCAGAACAAACAACAATTGTAGGGGATAGTCGTGCGGCAGCATCAGCTTTTGTTAATCATGGATCTGATTTGCTAGAAAGAGTTTTTCAAGGGTTTACATTATCTCGTGAAAAATATGGGCTGATGACTTTTGCAACAGCAGAAGGACTAAAGAGTGATTACGATCTCACTAACTCTTTGAAAATTAATGGTTGGAACTTTCTTGCTGGGGTTAGGTCTGTAGTTCCTGAAGCTAATGGAGATTTAACTACTGCTGCATTTTTTGAATACGGACAGGGAAATTACCGAACACGTAACGATCATTTAGGCATAGCGTTCCGTACAGATGGCGAAGTAGAGTATACCGGTGCAGGATTTGCGATTCGCTATGTCGATGATAATGGTCTGTACGGAGAAACTTCTTTGCGGGCTGGGTACATGTCAACAGATCTGAACCATGCACTGATGGATGGTTTGGGTAATTTCTACAATGTTTCCACCGATTCAATTTATGCGGGCTTACATCTAGGGCTTGGTGCCATTGTGTCACCAATTAGCAATTTAGAAATTGATAATTACGGAAAGTTTTTCTTTACTTATACTGATTCTGATGAATTTAAACTTAATTCTGAAAGTTATCATTTTGACAGCATTTTAAGCAACCGCCTGCGTATTGGTTCTCGAGCCAGCTTAAGAAAAGACAATGTAACATTTATGATGGGGTTGGCTGCCGAATACGAATTTTCTGGAGAGAGCGATATGATTGCAGCAAATACACCAACCAAAACATCTGATTTCGGAGGGTTTAGTGCATTTGGTGAATTTGGAGTGTCTGTCATGCCTACAGTTAACTCTCCTTGGCAATTTGATTTTCAAGTTCGAGCCTGGGAAGGAAAACGTGATGCTCTAACCGGATTAATGACTGTTAATTATTTAATGTAAAGAATCCTTGATCTTGGGGGCTGTTTCTATAATGTTTAGCCCCCAGATTGAGAAAACTTAAATAGAGATTTTGAAATTGCTTTAGTTTTTGTTGTTAACTTACCTGAAGCGCTTTTTCTCTGCATCAGACGGTCTGCGTCTGATTAAAACAAAAGTGAGCATGATGATGACCCAAGTAGCCGTAATCCACATGCCGAAACCGCTTGAGATCGTAGCCATGGAGACATCTTTGGCAAATTGACCGATCGAGAAATTGGGAATTCCTGAGCCGATATAAGCGCCAAGGTAAAGAGCCGAAATAAGGCCGGCCCGTTCGCGAAGGGTGGCGTCGAGCAATAAAAGTTTTAAGCCGCTGCAGCATGTGCCGCCAATCGCAATCCCACAAATCACCACAAAGGTCATGAATATTAGGGGAGACTGCATATTAAGGGTAATAAAAACGCCGCCTGAACCAATAAAAAAGACAGAGATCATCACCAGAAGGGTTTTAGTCGGATTAAAACGACCGCTCAATAATCCCGAAATTGCAATTGGAATGATGAGAAGCAGGTAAGTCACGGCAGCCAAAAGGACGTTGCTTTCGCCAAAAACAATCCTGGCAAACTGAGCAGAAAAGCCCTGAAAGAAGCTACTTACGCCCCACGTTCCGATAAAAGCTGTAATGCTAAGGATAAAGAGCCGTCTTAGTCGAGTCGGGATGGCGATTTTAGGAATGATGACTTGCCCAATACTTTCTGTGCCTAAACGCATGGTTTCCGTGCCGAAGACGGCAAGAATAATGCATAGGATTAATAAGGCAACGCAGGCATCGAAAAGATGCATCGGATTTAAGACATTAAATTCAATAATAAGCCCCGTTAAAAGCGTTCCCAATGCTAAACCGATATTGGGGCCGGCAGCAGTCATGGCAGTTCCAAGCCAGGCGCGGGCAGGGGGAGCCGTATCTACCACCCAGGACATACAGGCGCTTGTTGCCAATCCGCAGGAGAGTCCCTGAAGAAATCGGCCGATAAAAGGTCTGAGGCATTTTCACCGATTGAAAAGAGGTAACAGGCTATGGCACCGAAAGCCAGAGCGGCTATGACAACCGGTTTTCTGCCCAAGAAATTTGAAAAGCGTGCAAAGAAAATCAGCGTTAAAACACAGCCTCCGAAATAGCTCACCACACTCATGGCAACTTCCGGAGAGGTTAATCCCAAATGTTCAACCCAAAAAGCCATCATCGGAATAGCTGTGGCGGCTGTTACAAAGCAGTTGATCAAGCAAAAGGCAGCCACAAAGAAAGAAAAACCTCGTCTTTTAATGGCATCGCCTTCAGGATGCGCTAAAGACTTCTTTTCAAATTCGATAGGCATAAAAGGCAACCTTTCGGTTAAAGGAATAAAGGCCCGATGAGTCCCATCGAGCAACAATGCGCAAGCGATTATGTCATATTCAATGGAGTATGACTTTGTGATTTTTGCCTAAAACATGCCTAAAAGAACTAAGAAGTTTGATAGGTGTTAAAAATGAGCGCAAATCAGAGAATCGTACCGTCTGAACAATAGAAGAAAACCATTGTTGAGGATTTGGTTTTAATAAACGAAATTAATTCCGGATTTAGATCCGTGTACAAAACAAAATCGGCAAGCGTTTTAAGCCTGCCGATTTTGAGTGTCGATTAATTAAATTTTAGAAAAGATAATTGAATCGACCGGAAACAAGCCACGTATCGGTTGTTTCGCCGCCTGCGGTTCTTTCAACATCCACTTGGAAGGACATGTTGTCTTTCCAATTGAGGTACCCGCCGACGCCGAAAGTCGACCACGTATCTTTATCACCCCAGGTGACACCTACTTTATGGCTTAAGTCACTGAAGTCAGCATCCTGACCGTCTGTAAATTGATGCAGGACGTCGGCTCGGGCGTAGAGCTCGCCCGCATAATCGGCAGATTCAAAAGCCTTACCGGTTCTGAGACCCACACGGCCGATGACACTGATGTCGTTGTCGGCCTCAACCTTCATGTTGCGTTCGGTACGGTAGTCATAGTCACCAAGATAGGCAACCTGCAACTGAACTTGCGGTTCAATGAAGACATTGTGTTCGTCTTTGAAGTTGTAGCCGTACTCAGCTGAAAGCGCTGCGTACTTTTGATCAAACGAACCGCTTGTTGTTAACGTTCCGACTTGATTGGTCACATCAAAGTCATTTTCCACTTGACCGAAGCGGGCAACAAAGTCGAGATAATGAGAACCGAATGTCAAAGTATCGTAGACAGAAGCTTCATAGCGCTTGAGTTCTCCGGAACCCTTCAGGTCACTGAAGTCTGAGTCGCCGTCCGTGTAACCAAAGCTAAAGCCTAAACGGTTGTCGGGAGAGGTAGCTTTTTCGTAACCCACATAGACAGTTGTGAGATCGGCGTTATAGAGGTGTTCAGCACCGGCTTCACCATACTGGATGCGAGTCCAAAGACCGTCTTTTTCTTCATTTTGGAAAACGGCATCGTGGAGACGGCGATCTCGGCGGTCCATGCTCACAGCTAAATCGTAGCTTGAATAACCAGCAGAGCGCATCCCGATTGCGGCAGCGGATTCTTTAACTTGAAGACGATTAATGAACCAATGCGTTCCATCAATAAAGTCCTCAATATTAAAGTTTTCAAAATCAGCGTAATTGTTTGTAATTAAATCTTTTAATTCGTTTTTATTGCTGTCATCAATTTTTTCCTGGCTAATGTACATCTCATAATCGAACAAAGAGTTTCCATAAATGTTTTGTTTATCAGCAAAAGAAATATTATCAGCTTCGGAAGCAACTAAAGCGAATGTAAGTCGATTAGAGTCCGATACTGAAGCAAGATCTTCAGGACGGTATGGTTCCACAAAATGTGTTCCACCGGTGGAGCTGGACTCGATGAAGACCATGTCACTATTCTTTTGTTCGTCAGAATCTAAGTCAAGGCGGAAAATACCACCATTTCCCTTCAAATCTCCAACACGGACGTAATCGTGCTTAATGTTTACATCAGCCCATGCTTCTGTCAAACCGATCTCTTCCCACTTCTTTTGAATATCTTCATCGTATAAATTGATGATGCCACCATTTAGAGTGATGGAACTTATTCTCTTAGGGGTAGAAATAGCTGTGCCATGAAAAATATTTAAGTCATGGTCAGTTTGCTGCTTATCGCCAAAATAAGTCCATTGAGCTCCATTTTCAAAAACAAGATTAATTTCCTCTGTGATTTGATCCCCAATATACAATAAAATTTGATCAAGCTTATCTTTAATATCTTGCGGGATTCCCCAATCTTTATAACCACCCTGAAGCAATTCTTCAAGATCCTCTTTACCATTCAATGTAATCGGAGGTAACGAGGAATCCTTTATGGTAACAACAATGCTTTTAATGTTATTAAAAGTCTGTTCATCGCCAAACCAGAAGGAATCACTACCAGAGAAGGTTGCTCCTACTTCTGAGTCCGTAGTTCCGAAGTCTGTGCCTAATGTGTCAATATTGCCAACTAATTGATTATGTTTTGAATGAAGTACAACTTTACCGCCATTTTTAGCAGATATTAAATCAGGTTTGGGACCAATAGCCCAAGCCCTTGTGAAGGTCTCTTTGCCCACTTCGCCGATGGTAATAACACCTCCATCTTGCGCATAAAACAGATTGGCGCCGACATAATTCCCACTTGTTACATCCGTGTTAGGAATACCAGCTTCTTTGGTATGAATTACGACAGCATCAACATCGCCTTTGAAATGGATGCTGCCATCTTTCCCCACCTGAAATGCGTACGTACAAGGGGTGGTCCCGCCGTTGTATTTAGTTGATATTGATTGGAAGAAAGTATCACCCTCAATGGTAAGTTTTTTATCACCCAAGTGAAATGTGTAATAGCCATGAGTAATCTCTGGCATTATGGAAACGTTTACGTTGCCGAGGGAACCTTCCGTTACATCTTTTCCAAAAAATTCTTCAAAGTTAAACACGTAGTTGACTACGGTTTCATTCGGTTGGCTTGGAATATTTAGGTCTGTAATAGCGTAAGAAAAATGAGCAAAACTACCTAACGCTAAAAGCATAGCGGTCGAAATTAAAGTTTTTTGAAATTTATTTTTAGAAATATTGGGGGGGGTACAAAATGCATGATGATCTCTTATGGATAATGAAAAAATTAGATTTTGAATTTTCTCAAAATAAGAAATGACAATCAAGCTATTAGTTAGCCAGAATAATAAGGATTAACAGAAAAAGGGTAATGAAAAGCCAGCGTTTGTTACCTATTACAAACGCTAGCTTAAACAAGTTCTAAATTTTATAACTGATATAACTGAAACTCTCTATTTAGAACTGGTACTTTGCTTGACCGGTAATCAGCCAAGAGTCCATAGTTTTTCCACCCATGTTCTTTTCGATATCAAACTGTAGTCCCCATTTATCGTTGACTTTGAGGTAAGAACCTAAACCGACCGAAGCATAGGTTTTATTTGTTCCCCAAGTTTCGTGCATTTTGTGAGTCGGATCACTGAACACAGCATCTTGACCGTCAGTAAACTGATGGTAAACGTTCGCGCGACCATAAATTTCTCCATTAACAGTGGAGGAATCAAAATGCTTACCAGCTCGCAGTCCAATACGTGATAAAACAGCGACTTCACTGTCAACGTCAACTTCCATATCGCGATCAGATGCATAATCATATCCATCAAGATAAGCTACTTGAACTTGGAGTTGAGGTTCAATGAAGACTCCGTGGTTATCCATCAGCGTATAGCCAACTTCAGCTGATAAAGAAGCGTACTTTTGATCGAAGTCACCGGAAGTTTTTAATGTTGCACTTTGGTTATAAGCGTTGTAGTCACTGGAAACCATCCCCAATCGGCCAACCAGGTCAATGTACGGTGCGCCAAAGTCATAGGTGTCATATAGTGCTAATTCGTAGCGCTTCATATCTCCTTTGCCACGGACAGACTCAAAGTCGGTATCACCTTCTTCATAAGTGAAGGCAAAACCAAGAGTATTGGTATCGCTTAATTGACGATCAATACCAACTGCAGCACCGTCTAATTGGTAGGTGTATTCGTTATCGACGCCTCTTTCACCATGACGGGCCCGAACCCACATTCCGGTTGCATCATCCTTATATGTTTGCAATAAGCGGCGGTCACGGCGATCCATTTCGACTGCAGCATCATAAGAAGCAAAACCTGCGCCGGTCATGGCTAGTGCCGATGCGGATTTAGACAAATCAACACGCTTAATAAACCACTTAGTGCCACCGACGTATTTATCTTTACCTTGTACCTCAGGCTTTTTATTACGAATTTCATCAGCTTGAAGATCATCTGATGTAATCGATGAACTGTCGATGGTAAGTTCGTAATCGTACAAGGATTCACCTTCAAGATTTACCTTGTCAACAAACTTAACATTGGGAGCTGAATCATCAACAAAAGCAAAAATAAGGGTGTTATTCGGTGTTATCGATTCCAACTTGTCTAACTGGTAGGGTTCAAGTGAGTGTGTACCAGGATCAGAAGATCCTTCGATAAAAACGACATCACTTTGAGTTTTATCTTCGGCGTTAAGATCCAATCTGAAAATCCCGCCGTTACCCTTTAAATCACCAATTTCAACCAAATCGTGCTTAATGTTATAACCTTTCATTTGGTCCAACAGACCAATATCATCCCAAAAACTTAGCAGAACGTCATCAGCAAGGTTAATAATGCCTCCATTACGAAGAGTAATATTGCTGATTCTTTTGTCATATGCTGAGTCATAAAAACCATATAAGGGGTTCCCGAAACCTAAATAACTCCACTGTGCACCATTTTCAAAAATCAGATCTAAAACGCCATTGTTCAAGTTTCCAGGATAGTGGATACCAAGAAACGGAATCGAAAATTCAGGTGTTGAATTAGCGGTTGATGTATCATCCCCGAACCAATAAGAAGAACTACCAGAAAACGTTCCTTTGATTAATGATTCATGTCCAGAAGTATTTTTATCGTTGTCCCATAAATCAAAAGTACCAACAATTTGATTGTTTGTGGACTTGAATTCAACAATACCACCCTGCTTTGCACTAATGGCGTCGGGTTTATCGGCTAAAACCCAAATTCTTGTTGTACTGCCCTCTGAACCAATATTGACTCTACCATCTGCTCCTACGGCATATATAGCGTTGAAGCCATATTGAGGGTCAACATTTTGAGTCATCACAATATCAACATCACCAAGTAGATTTGTCGTTCCCTTGGAGTGAATTGCATAAACACCGGCTTCATTAGTTGTACCAGTAGTGGATTTTGAATGGAAGTATGTTTTCCCAGAAATTTCTAAACTAGAGTCCTCTTCAACGGCTATAACTAATTGGTTCCATGCGCTCGGTAATTCGGAAAAGTTAATATCAATGGCATCGAATTTATTATCTGTTCCACGGATCGTTGTTTTTAGAGAATATTCATCCCCATCGTTTTCGAGGTAAGAGTTATCGATAACTTTTCCTGGTTCGGCAAACGTAGTGCTTAAACTTAAAGCATATAAAAGGGCAGACAGAATAATACTTTTCTTAAAACTTTCCTGATGAGTAACTTTTGGGGGGGGGCAACTTTCATTTCTATCCTCTTTACTTTATGAATTCCTGATATTTTCTATTCTCTAAAAAGCTAAATATTTCGTCAATCTTTTGATCTACCCGAGAAATCCCTTAATCCTTTATCATTAACATGTCTGTTAAATGCGAGATTCTTCTTATAAAACATTTGGTTAGCTTAGAAATGATGTTCGGAATACTAAAATAGAACTTTTGACAAAAGGACAAAAAAGGCGATTTATCACAAAACAAACCGCCTAAGGTAAAGAACAAAAGAGTTTAAAGTACAGCCGCAAAGCTTCGGGCTACATAAGACACATTCTTTTCATTTAATCCGCAAATACAGATTCGACCATTTCGAACCGCATAAATTCCGAATTCACTCGCTAACCGATCAACTTGCTCGGGGGTTAATCCTGTAAAAGAGAACATACCGGCCTGCTGAGTAACAAACGAAAAGTCGCGCTTGGCTCCAATTGCTTTCATTTCATCCGCCAGAGTTTTGCGCATCGCAAGAATTCTGTTTCTCATGCCGGCTAGCTCTTGTTCCCAGTGAGCAAACTTCTCGGGATCAGCCAAGACTCGCTCCACAATTCGACCTCCAAAGGTTGGAGGATTCGAATAATTTGCTCGGGCACAAGTCTTTAAATGCGAAGTGACTCGCAGTGCTTCATCTTCTGAATGCGTGACAACCGTGAGAGCGCCGATTCTTTCACCATAGAGGTTAAAAGATTTGGAAAAAGAGGAGGCCGCAAGGAAATCAAGTCCGGAGTCCGCAAAAAGGCGGATGGTTTGAGCATCCTCATCCAATCCTTTTTTAAATCCTTGATAGGCCATGTCCAAAAACGGAATCAGGTGACGGGAGCGACAAATGTCAATGACTTCCATCCATTGGTCAACAGACAAGTCATAGCCTGTTGGGTTGTGACAGCAGGCGTGCAAAATAACAAGAGTTTTTTCAGGCAACGCCTTTAAGTCTTCAGCCATTGCAGAAAAGTCCACGCTATTGCTGGATGCATCGTAATAGCGGTAACCTGTCACAGAATAGCCGGCTAGGCGAAGAATGTCATTGTGGTTGGTCCAAGTGGGTTTTGAAGTCGCCCCGACATTAAGACCGCATGCCCAATGCATTAAATCAACGCCGAGTTTAAGGGCTCCGGTGCCACCCAACGTTTGCACGGTGCAGGCTCGTTTGGAGGAAACAATTTCGCTTTCTTTTCCAAAAATCAGTTCTTGAACCAATCGGTCGTAAAGAGGAAGCCCTGTTTGAGGAATGTAAGTGTGGGGGCGGTGTTCTGCGGCAATGGCTAGTTCAGCTTCACGTACAACATCCAGAACCGGGGTGACACCGTTTTCATCCAAGTACATCCCGACCCCGAGATTGACTTTACAGTCACGAGGATCGGCAAGAAACTTACCCGTGAGACTTAAGATGGGATCGTCGGGAACCGCACTCACAGTTGAAAAAATGGATTTATTCATCGGCATTCCTTTCATAGAAAGTTCACTTTCTCCAATATAAAGTAGCCGTGTGCGTTGCGGGATTGATTTTTCTAAGCAAAAAGCGCTAATTGAAGTTGAAAATTTGCCGTCATCTACGTGTTTTTCACTAATGAAGATAAGAATAGACTCCTTCACTGACGAAAAAGGCGAAGCCTTGATGACTTCGCCTGAGCACAAAACGTTAAGAGGTTTTGTGATTATTTCTTCATCGCTTCAATGGCTTTTTTCACGCTTTCTTGCGTCGGGCGGAAAGCCGTGAGGCGTTGTTGAATGATAGCCGGAGCTTGGGCAATCATGGTGTTGTAGCGATAGCCGCCCTTGACCAGCGTCTTTAAAACATTCGCAAAGTCAAAATAGCAGTCTTCGCGCTTGACTTTGGCGGAGTGTTGCAGGCCCATGAAGTCAGTCCAGGTCACTGTGTAAACCACACCCTTGTCGCTCACATCGCAGTGCGTGACAGCCACAGCGTCACAAACCCAAACGTTCGGTTCCTGTTGTTGGACGTTTTGTTCTTTTTGGGGTTCTTTCTTATCCATTTTTAACCTCATGATTGATAGAAAAATTTAAGAAGCAGCGGCCTCGCGAGCTTTATTCGCCGCTTCCGTCCGTTTAGTGTAAATAGTAGCGCAAACGCCGGAAATAATAATCATGGCCATGCCGACTAAGCCCAACATGGTGACTGTTTCACTAAAGAGGGCGAAACTGACAAGAGCCGAGAAGGGAATGGCGGAAAAGCCCAGGCAGGAACTCAAGAGCATGTTGCCGTAAGCGTAAGAGCGGGTGGTGCAGATTTGGCCCAGGGTAGCGCAGATGCCCATGCCGACCAAGTAGGCGCCGGACTCTAGTGTCGGCATATGCATGCCGTCTTCAAAAATGTAACTTCCCAATACGCCGAAGACCGCGCCGAACATGGAAAAGTAAAACACAATGCGCCAGGAGGGCTCCTTGAGATTCCCCAATTCTTTAATTTGCCAGTAAACAACCAAGTCGATGAAGGCAACAAAAAGACAAATCAAAGCGGGGATGAGGTAGCCTTCATCAAAGGTGGGCTGAAGCACGGTGGAGACACCCGCAAAGCCAAAAAGGATAGCCAGAATAACACCCCAGGGGGCTGATTCCTTTTTAATAAAAGCCAGAATGATGAAATTAGCCGCCATAAATAGCGGGGTGGTGTAGATCAAGGTCATGTTGGTGCCAAGCGGCATTTCGCCGATGGTGAAGAACCACAGACCGACAGAAATAGTGCCTAAGACTGCGCGTTTGATGTGTCCGCCTAAATGTTCCGTGCGAAGCGACAGGCCCTGTGAGCGCACAAACATGGAAATGGTGACAATGCCGATGAGCGACCGGTAGAACACAAGTTCAAGGGATCCGAAATGGCCGCTGCAGAGTTTTACAAAAACCGCCATAAAGGAAAAACAGGCGGCCGCCGCCAGCGCCCAAAGCGATTGTTTCATCATAAATAAAGAATCCTTTTCTTTTTTGCGCAGTTAAGTCCTGACATTGTATGCCTGTTATGTCTTTACCGAAAGGTAGTGTTTGCTCGGATGTTTTAATTAGTATCAGACGGATTTCTTCTTTCAGCACTGGATTGCCTCTCTATAATTTTGGCTTCTTCAAAAATAAAGCAAAAAGAAAGGCAGGTATTTCATGATCAGACAGTCGGCCCTTTTAGGACACAGTTGTGCGGCAGGCGCCAATATTATTTGGGGCATGATGGCGCCGATTGCCAAAGTGGTGATGGTCGGTGGCCTGGTGACGCCGCTTGTTTTAACCGACTTCAGAATTTTCGGGGCGGCGGTTTTGTTTTGGCTCGCGTCCTTTTTTGCACCGTATGAAAAGGTAGCTAAAGCGGACTTATTCAGACTTTTTCTGGCAAGCCTTTTCGCCATTATTTTTAATCAGGGCAGTTATGTTTTTGGCGTTGGTCTGACGACACCGGGTAACGCCACCATTCTGACTTCGACGATGCCCTTATGGGCGATGGTGCTCGCCGCGATTGTCTTAAAAGATCCAATCACTTTGAAAAAGCTCGTTGGCATTCTGATGGGAGCTGTCGGCGCTTTGACGCTTATTATGTCCAAAACGGATGTCGCGGCCAATCCCGCCATCGAAAGTAATATTTGGGGCGATTTGCTTGTAGCCAGCGCCCAATTGAGTTTTGCTTTTTACGTTGTGCGCTTTAAAGATTTGGTGACTCGCTACAACTTATTTACAACGATGAAGTGGATGTTTACATTCGCCTCACTTTGCATTTTTCCGTTTTCATTTTCATCATTAACCTCGACTCCTTGGTTTTCTCTTAGCCTAAACGAATGGCTAAGTGTCGCCTATGTGGTCGTCGGCGGTACCTTTTTCTCTTACCTCTTGATTGTCGTAGGCCAGCGAAATCTAAAGCCTACCGTTGCAGCCATGTATAACTATGTACAGCCTGTTGTAGGGTGCTTAGCCGCTGTTGCGATGGGACTGGATTCTCTGTCATGGTCAAAAGCGTTTGCCGTTGTCTTTATTTTTGTCGGTGTTTATTTGGTTACTCACAGTGTTAGTGCGAAAGAACAGGCTGCGATTCAGAAAAAACAATTGGAGGTTTTGGAAAGACGCCAATCAAAATGAAATTAATATGATATTAAATTAATATTAAATAAATTTTATTAATATATTAAAACAGTTTGTTTTATGATAAATGTGCATTATCGGATCGACTTAAAAGCTTTGGTTAAGAAAGCCCAGGAAAGAGAATAGTAAGTCACGAGTGTTTTCCGATCAGGAATATTTTGTTGTTCTGTCACAATTCTCCGATATACTAGGAAACGCAGGTAGAGAAAATACAACAGGCGTGATTGAAGGGACAAAAAGAAAAACGCTTAAATAACCATTTTCTGTGATTATTTAAGCGTTTTTGGTGCCCGGGATCGGACTCGAACCGATACGTCTCGCAACGCCAGCACCTGAAGCTGGTGCGTCTACCAATTTCGCCACCCGGGCTTATGGATCAGGCATAATGCCTGAAACAAGAATCGCAATTATATACGAAAGAGAAACGAAGTTGCCAAATTTAAAGAAAACCCCGCGTCCTAAAATCGTTAAAGAAAAAAGAGCTTCTTCTAAGAAATCAAAAGGCTCGCAAGGACGGGTAAAAAATTACGTCATCACCGAGCTTGTCCAAAAGGCTGTTGAAATTCTTAACCAATCGGCGGCGGATCTGGATACGTCAGAGCTGTATGTGCTTTTGTCGCGTCAATACAGAAAATTAAATGAAGGTCTTTTTGCTCAGGTGTTGGACCGCTTGATGGGGGATAGCCGTGTGCGGTTTGATTCCCAGAAAAAGTGTTTTACTCATAAAGCTAAAAAGGAACACACGGGGATTGTTGTATCGCCCGCGCAAAGCACACCTTACGTAGTCGATGATGATACAGGTGAGCGTTTTTCCATCGCTCAGGAATCAGCCAAACTGTATTTGCCCGGTGATGCGGTTATTTTCCGCTCAGCACATTCTTCCGAGCCTTGGGATGATCCTTATCTTTACGCTAATGTCACTGAGGTGGTCGAGCATTCCATCGCCGAAATTGTCGGTGAAGTTAAGAAAACAACCTCTAAACACGGCAAGGTGACGTATCACTTCAAAAAATACGATCCGAGACTGTGCAATTTGAGTGTGAAGTTTTTAGATCCTGAAACGGTTTTAGAGTCTTGGGTTGATAAAAAGGCGATCGCCGTCATTGACCGTTACCCCTCTAAAGATGACCCTCGAGTCTACGTTCGCATGGATCGTGAACTTGAAGTGGACAGCGATGCGGATTTAGAAATCGAATTGGCCGTCCGTCAATTTAACCTTCCGCACGAATTTTCTCCGGCAACTGTTCTTGAAGCCGAAAAACTGCCTAATAAGGTATTAGCGAAAGACAGAGCCCGCCGGGTGGATTTGCGTGACGTTGCGTTTTGCACAATTGACGGTGAAGACGCGAGAGACTTTGACGATGCGGTGTACGCTCAGGCCGAAGGCAATGGCGCTTATCGATTGCTCGTGGCCATTGCCGACGTGAGCTACTACGTCAAACCCAATTCAGATATCGACCGTGACGCCCAGCTCAGAAGCACCTCGGTTTACTTCCCACGCCGAGTGATTCCGATGTTGCCTGAAAAGCTCTGCAATGGTCTTTGCTCATTAAATCCGGGAGTTGATCGCCTATCCATGGTTTGTGACATGGTTATTGATTCGCTTGGAACGGTGAAGGCTTATCAGTTCTATCCGGCTGTTATCCATTCTCACGCCCGTTTGACCTACACCAATGCCTGGAAATACCTTTCTAACGAAACTGTGACGGATGAAGAAGTGCCTCAGGCGGTGAGAACGGGTCTTGATACTTTATATGATCTCTATAAAGTTCTTCGACGGGCACGCAGTATCCGTGGGGCCATTGATTTTGCAACACAAGAAACATTGGTTAAGACCGATGAAAAGGGTGACATTATTGCCATCGTGGCTCGGGAATCAAACGATGCGCACCGACTGATCGAAGAATGCATGCTAGCCGCTAATACCTGCGCGGCGGACTTTATCAGTCGCCATAAAAAGCTGAGTTTGTACCGTGTGCATGATTCACCCTCGGTGGATAAGCTTTTGGAATTGCGGCGTACGCTCTCTGGCTTCGGCCTAACGCTATTGGGTGGCAATAAGCCAACGGCAGCCGATTATGAAAAAGTGGTCGAAGCGGTTGAAGGCAAACCTTATAGTGACGTCATTCAAACGGCGCTTTTGCGTTCAATGCAGCGCGCTGTTTATTCTCCGGACAATATCGGCCACTATGGTTTAGGTTATGAGGGCTACACGCACTTTACCTCGCCCATTCGTCGCTATCCCGACCTTTTGGTTCATCGAACGATTCGAGGCATTCTCTCAAGGCGTACCTACAGACCGACAGTCTATCCGGGCAGTACCTCGGTGCTCAATAGCTTAAGCGGCATGAACCTTAAGCGCACACTATTGGCGATGCCGCAGCCTGAAAAAACAGAGGCGGTGGGAGCAACGGATCCGTCTCGCGGTGCCTGGGTGGAACTCGGCAAGATCACGAGCGCCTGTGAACGACGGGCCGATGATGCGAGCCGCGATGTCACCGCTTGGCTCAAGTGCCGCTACATGAAGACTATTGCTTCGGATAAGCAAAAATTTAAAGCCCGAATTACGGCGATTACTTCATTTGGTCTTTATGTGCAGCTTCAGGAAATCTTTGTTGAAGGCTTTGTGCATATTTCCAATATTGGTTTTGACTACTATGTCTATACGCCTGAAGGTACCCTGCAGGGTCAATCGTTCGGTGAAGTATATGCCGTGGGTGACGTGGTAACGGTGAGTTTGATTGAAGTCGATGAAGATCGCAGACGGATTGATTTTCGTATCAGTCGGTCGCGTCATTGATTACAATGAGCAGGTTTGATTAATAAAGTAATTTAATTTTTGTATGGCAAAGAACATTATTTTGGCTGGGTTCCACGCTGTGGGAGCTCGCCTGAGAAAAGATCCGGATTCAATCGTATGTGTGTATGTTGATCCGCAAAGACGCGACAAGCGCATGAGTCAGATGCGTGCTGAACTGGAAAGTTTGGGTGTGCGTGTCATGCAAGCCGGACACGACCGCTTAAACGGTATGGTTTCCGGAGACATTCCCCATCAGGGTATCGTGGCCATGGCCAAACCTTTGGAAGTGAGCCTGACATTTGATGAATTGATGGATGAGATTCGTCCGGACTCTCTCTTTTTAATTTTGGATGGCATTACGGATCCGAGAAATTTTGGAGCTTGTTTGCGCTCTGCGGATGCGGCCGGCGTTCATGCCGTGATTATTCCGAAAGACCGCTCGGCAACCGTAACGCCGGCGGCGGCAAAGGCGGCGGCAGGCGCTGCCGAAACGGTTCCTGTTGTGACCGTGACGAATTTGGCCAGTGCCATTGTCGAATTGCGCGATGCCGGTGTGACGGTGGTGGGCGCAGCAGGCGAAGCCACAAAGACAATTTATGACTTTGATCAGACCGGCGCTTTTGCTTGGGTGATGGGCGCCGAAGGTCCTGGCTTGCGTCAGTTAACACGCAAACGCTGTGACGATTTGGCCAAGATTCCTTTAACGGGTTCTGTTGAAAGTCTGAATGTCTCTGTTGCCACGGGTATCTGTCTTTTTGAAAGCGTGCGTCAACGTTATTTGAAAAACGGTCGATAATTTTTCCGTTTTCAGAGAGAAGGCAAGTTCTGGTTGAGGAGCTTGCCTTTTTATTTGCCTAAAGTGTAGAGATATTTTCGATAAGCTCTAGAGCGCTTTTTGTTGAAGAGAGCATTTTCTGGACCCGTGCACGGTCACCGGCGGCAATTTGAGGTTCAAGCGTTTGTAAAAGCGCCGCCGCATTGGGGTTTTCAGTGCCTGAAAGATAAGAGGCAATTGCGTAAGCCGCAGTGATGTTGGCAGCAGTGCCGGCACCAAAACGGTAGAGGCTGGCTAAAAGCAAGAGAGCTTTTTCTTCGCCTTGAGCGGCCGCGCGTCTTGCCCACGTGAAAGCTTCTTCATAAGAGGCGAGGGTTCCCTCGCCTGCTTGATAAAAAAGCGCAAGTTGGTACTGAGCGGGCGCGAAGCCTGCAATGGCAGAAAGTCTGATCCAGCGAAAAGCTTCTTCTTCGTTTCGCTTAGGATAGTCCGGATGAATAAATAAGAGTCCGAATTCGTACTGTCCTTTGGGATCACCGTTGACCGCCGCTTTTCTAAGCCATGTGGCCGCCTGCTGCAGATCAATTTCGCATCCGGCGCCGTGAGCGAGCGCATAGCCCACTCGGTATTGACTTTTAACATGCCCCTGGGCTCCTGCGAGCCTAAACCAGCGTAAAGCCTGGTAGTCATCTTTTTCGCCGGCAATACCATTCATTAAGGCGCATCCGAGGTCGTATTCGGCTTCTGCGTTACCGGAAATAGCCGCTTGACGAAAAAGTTCCAATGCGCGCTGGGCATCTCGCGTGACGCCTTGGCCTTTTAAGTACATAACGCCCAAAAGATGTTGACTGGCCGCATGGTCTTTTTCAACGGCTTTTTTGAGCCACTTTAAGGCCGCACGATTGTTGGTTGAGAGCGTTTGCCCCTCCACCAGTAATTTAGCAAGTTGATACTGAGCGTCAGGATTGCCTTCAGCGGCAGCGCGAGCGTAGTACTGCATGGCTTCTTTGGAAGCCTGAGGCGGGGAGAGCGCAACGCCGCCCAAAAGCCCGAGCACATAGTTGGCTCTGGCATTTCGGTTGACTTCGGCTTTTTTCGCTCGTGCAGCCATGGTGATGTCGGATTCTAAATTGCAGTGCCTAAAAGATGCAGGCCGATAACGTAAGTAATGGCCAAGGCATAATAGGCCACCCAGCCGCCTACACCCCAGGTGATGCATTTGGCCCAGAATTTATGTTCGTAATCTTCGCCGTAGGTGTCGTTGACGTAGCGTAATTGCTTGAGTCCGTCCATAAAGGTCCAAACCAACCACAGTCCGACCATCAAAGCTAACAGCACGTATTGTGTGTAGGGGATGCCGCGAAGCATCGGTTCGGCAAAAATATAGAGAACCATGATGAAAATGGTCGAGCGCATAAAGCTAAATGAGCGCACACTCATTTCCTCTTTGCCCATCGCGCGCCAATTCATCCCGCAGACGATGCCGCCAAAGACCGGCGTGAAGATAAAACTCAGCAAAATGGCCCACATCGGGTTCCAAAGAGCAGGCGCGGGAGAAGGGGTATTTTTTTCAGACATCTTTTTTGCACACAGTTCTCAATTGAATCTTCGCATTGTATGACCGATAGATTAATTTTTCCTTACAGTTCGGTGACTAAGTGTCTAACTCTATTGTTTTTTCTCGGATGACTAGTACAATCAGGGCAGATATTGAAGGTAGCCATCATGCGTTTGTCTTTGTTGTTCGCAGCCTGTATGGGCGCTGCAGTTCTGACTCTTTCAGGTTGCGCGGGAACGCCCGCTTCTGATGATTGGCACGGAGCCGGTCAGAAAAATCTTTGCTTAGTGGACAATCCTTCCGTGCGTCCTCAAGCTTTTTTGACTTTGAGACGAGCCTTGATGGATAAGGGTTTAAAAGTTACTCGTGTAAAAAGCGATGACACGAAAACGCTTCTATCTTGTCCGCAAACGCTTCGCTACGAAGCTGTCTACGGCTCATCCTGGAGTCATTCATCTCTTCGTTATGCTAAGTTGGAATTAACTGAAGTCGGCCGCCACAATAATGTCTACACTGTTCAATGGGACGAACGTAGTGGGAAACCAACGCTTTTAGATAAGGTTGACGACGCGTCGGTTGAATTTCGTGAACTCGTGGATCGATTATTCCCCGGAGATATACCTTGGCGGTAATATTCTTTCATTAGAAAATCAGTTTGTTATTTAATCTATTGCTTTTAATGCCTCTTTAGGGGTAAGGAAAGTCCTAGTTCTCATTGTCATGAAAAAGGATGACAATAAAGGCGTGAGGATCAGAACGGAATTGTGGTTTTGGTGCTCACCGAGCGCTTGGTTCTTCGCTTACGGGTGCTCGAGCCGGGTGAAACGAGGGGGATGCGTTTGTCGCATCCGTTTCATCGGGTGGACGGAATCGTTTGAGGGAGATCGGTTTCGTTCGGGGAAAGCGCAGGCGATGAGCCTAGCTACCTTTCCAATTTAACTGCCCACTGTGGTCTGATCATCGCAGTGGGCTTTTTTTGGGATGGAGAAGTAGTCCGGAAAGCCTAATTTTGAATAGGTTATTCCGATTTAATCCCTTGCTGATAGAAGGTTTTTAATGTCATGGGGTTGGAAAGTCCTTCCATCCAATACTGCAGGCTTCTCACATCATCTTGTTCAGCGGCTCTTTCACGATTCATCGGAACCATAGTGTAGAAACTGTATTGGTTAATTTCCCTTCCGTCTTCCCATCTTAAAACATATCCGCTGCGCGAGCCGTTGGGTTTAATAATTTCTTCTTTGTCCGGGTTAACGTTAAACCTGACGTATAAGGTAGCGTCTTTTAATTGAGTCCAATTGGTATTTTTCAGGTTGGCTAAATTTTTCTTTTCCTTATCAAGGTACTGATTGAATTTTTCGACCTCTCGAACCGGTTTTTCTAAATCCCATTTATAGCGATCAATTGCCTTTTCAAAATTAGCCGTTAATTCCCGATAGGTCGAACGTAACGCTGGTTTGACCAAACGATATTGCTGCAACTTGGGTAAAACTTGATTTTTCCAAGCATCAAAACATTGATCTTTTGGAAGATCAAATAAAGTTTCATAAGCGTCAATTTCCTCACTTTCCCAGCTTGACTCTACCGACATAGCGTAAATGGAGTTCGTTTTGCGTAGTTCTTGGACGTAATCAAAGAGCTTCTGGTAATCGTAGCGATAATTTTTAACGTTTTGAAAAACATCATTCCATTGATCGGGAGAAAGATTAAATAACGTTAAGATAAACAGGATCTTATCTTGTCCGCCTTCCATGCGCGTGTAATAGAAAATAGGCATGGAATTTGTAAGGTCTGTCTTTTTAAACGCTTCAAATTTTTTGTTGAGTTCGTGTAGGTTTTCGGAAATGGCATCGATTTGTTTCTGATACTTTGCAATACTTGCCTCATAGCGTTTGATATTGGCCAAACATTCGTTTGTACTCTTATCGGTTAGATTCTTCACGTTTTTGCTTATGACGGATAAATCAGCATTCGGCGTACATTCAAATAAAATGTATTGTTCGCCCCGTTTGGTTTCTTGATAACTCCACTTGGGTTTTGAGCACACTTTTGTGTTTTCTAACATGGGCCCCATTTCCAAGCCATCCATTGCGATCTTGAATTTTTAACTAAATCGATCGTTTTGCTTTCTTCGGAGCACCCGGAAAGCATGACGGCGCAAATTAAAGCGGCGGAAATAACTGACAATCGCGGCAAAGCGGGCATGGTGGACCTCAGTATTAAAGAGAAGATGTTTTAGGCCTGATTATAGTTTCCAAGAAGCTCGAAAAAGCTTTATTTACTTGGATCCGTTTAAAGCCGTGGAGGATTTATCAAACAATAAGACAACAGTTATCACTTGTCAGCGATGTATTTTCGCCAACCACCGTATTGCGTAATTTCTTTTTGTCCAACTACTGACCAAGGCTCTCCCAACACTGCCAACACCTCTGAGCCATCGTTGAGTTTAACTTTGCCGATACAAAGACCGGCAGGTTCTTTTAATAAAATCGAAGACAGACCTTCGGGAGGCACAGCCCAGACCTCTAATTCAATCTCAGCGCCGTTTTCAAACGTTTTAATCATCGCCGGGTGGTCATCCTCGATACTCCAGCAACGATAATGTTTTTCCGTTTTAGCCTCTTTCACAAACTCTGCGCCGGCTTCAATCATGTTGCTGTTAAGCTTAAGGCCTCTCATAAGCGTACCGTTCACAGCTAAAAAGATTTTCTTGTCCATTTTCTTTTCCTACGTTAAATAAAACCCGAAGGTTTTGCCTTCGGGTTTATGACAGCATTACTGACCGTTTGTCTTTTTCAAAGCTCCCACAAACACAGCGAATCCTAACGGCAAACTTTCCGTGTCTTGGATTTCAAAGTCTGATTTGTGGTGACCGTTGTGGTTACATCCATAATAGAAGAAAACAGCTTTTCCACCATGGGACTGAACTTTTTGAATTAAAAGCGAGCAGTCTTCGCTGGAAGTGATCGTGTCGTAGTCAAATACACGATTAATTCCTGGTACAGCTGTTGCGATTTCTCGAATGAGATTACACATCTCTGGATCAGACACGACATTGGTTGCGCGTCCCATAATCTTGATATCACAGCCGACTTCGTAACTTTCTGCGCTTCCTCTAATCATTTTTAAGGCACGCTCTTGCATGTATTTGCAGATTTTGTCGTTGGCACCGCGTACTTCTAATTCCATTTTTGCGTGTACAGGTACAACGTTTCGGCCTTCGCCGGCATGTAAAGTACCGATATTAACGGCGGTGTTTCCTTGACCGTGACGAGCAATTCCCATGATTTGCATAGAGGCCGAGCAGGCAGCCATTAATGCATTGCGTCCTTCTTGACCGGCCGCACCGGCATGAGCGGGTTTGCCGGTATAGCTCACATTAATCTTGGTCGTCGAAAGGAAGCCTTTTGTAATAATGCCCAATTCGTGCAGTTTTGGATCCATACCGACGTGTCCGCCAATAAAGTAATCCACGTCATCCAGAAGACCGGATTCAGCAATACCGCTTGCACCTTTTGTTCCTTCTTCGGCGGGTTGAAAGACTAATTTAATGGTCCCCTTGAGACTATCGGCATGATCTTTAATCCAACGGGCAAAGGCGAGCCCCATGGCTGTATGACCATCGTGTCCGCAGGCATGCATCAGGCCGGGGAATGTAGAATCAAACCCTCCCACAAAAGCTTCATTTGTTTCATCATGATTTTCTTCAACTGCGATGCAATCCATGTCAAAACGAAAGGCCGTTACAGGACCTACGCGTCCGGTCTCCCAAATCGCCATACAACCTGTATAACCTTGCATTTCTTCTAAAAGTTTAGGATCCATGCCCATTGATAGGGCCCTTTTTTGAGCCTCTTCAATGACACTATCTTCTCGGCCATAGGCATATTCTTCGTTAAACAGTGCTTTGCCGATAATAGTCTTAAAACCTAATTCTCGGACACGTTTAATAACCAACTCAGACGTCAAAAATTCAGTCCAGGCAATTTCCGGAATCCGATGCAGATAACGCCGTGTTTCAATCATTTCAGGAATGTAGGTTGACAGATCATTCATGGCAATTCTCCCTAGCTGTTAGGTAGTAAGTAAATCATGATAACACCGGTACAGTTTGGGGGAGGATGTTTATTTTTTGCATTTCGATATTTTTTCATTAAAGTAGTACGTTCCTTTGTTGTATAAAGTGGTTATTCCCTTTTAGCATCGTAATCTCTGTTTTTTTTATTAATAAAATGAAACGCTCTCTTGCCTGTTTATTTTTAGTCTCAATTCTTAGTGGTTGCTCTGTTTATATGGCATCTCAACAACCTGATAAGAAAAATGTGGATCTATTTAAAGTAGGTACTCCAAGGGTACAAATTATTGGTGAATTTGGTCTGCCAACTGTCTCAGATAAAGCAAAAAATGGGAAAATTTGTGAAATTTTTTCTTTCACTCAGGGCTATGCGAAAGGTAGTAAGGCTGGCCGGGCCGTTGTCCATGGAGTAGCAGATGTTCTAACCCTTGGATTGTGGGAAGTCGTGGGGACGCCAACAGAAACCGCATTTAGTGGTGATCAGGTGGCTTATCAGGTTTGTTACGACGAAAATAATATTGTTCAAGAAGTAATTCCATTGACAGAATATAAGGGTAAGTAGTTGAAAATAAAAAAAGTGGCGCAAAGATAAAGACCGTTGTGTTTTAACTACTTTAATTGATTTGTCCACCAGAAAAACAGACGCTCGGTCAAACCGAGCGTCTGCATGGTAATTAGGTCATCAGCAATTATTGAATTTGCGGATCTTCTTTGGCGCGCATCAGTAAGCGGGCGATTTCCGTGGCGTTATGAATTTCGAGCTTGCGGTATGCTGCGCCACGGTGAACCTGGGCTGTTTTTTCAGAAATGCCTAACTGTTCAGCAACTTCTTTGTTGGATTTACCCAAGCTGATCAAATTCACCACTTCGCGTTCACGTTGGGTGAGGTTTTTGAGGCGATTCTTAAACTCAATGACATCGGCCATTTGTTCCTGACGGTTCATGTATTCAGTGATCACATCATGAACCACTTTAAAGAGTCGTTCTTCGCGCACAGGTTTTTGAAGGAATTCGACGGCACCGTTTTTCATCGTGTGCACGGCCATATCAATGTCGCCGTGGCCGCTTAAGAAGATGATCGGCAAATCCACACCCATTTCATTGAGGTGTGTTTGAAGGCCCAAACCGCTCATATTAGGCATGCGCACATCCAAAATAATGCAACCCGGTCGGCTGAAGTCGTTACTGGCTAAAAATTGAGAACCATCACGATAGGTTTTAACTTCCCAGCCTTCGCCTTCGAGCAAAAAGGCCATGGAGTTGCGGATGCCTTCATCATCGTCAACAATGCGAACCAAGGGTGTGTTGTTTTGCTGCATTTTGTTCCCTCTTAAGAGTCGATTTGCTAAGTATATAAAAGTCAAAAGAAAAATGGTTACTCTTGGTTCAATTTGTTGAGTTTTTTAATTAAAAGCCCCAGAAATCGATGGATTTCCGGGGCTTAGGCTATCTATTAACTAGGATTGTTAATCAGATTACCTGTCGTGACCGCGTTCCTTGGTGGAGAACTTACGGTTGGTTTGACCCTTAATCTTCACCGTGTCGAAAGCGGCAATACGATCGCCACCGTCGCGGGTGTAGAGCCACGTGTCATAGACGGCGCCAGCCATCATGAAGCGGGCGAGGTCTTTTTGCACGAAGGTCATCACCATGTCTTTCTTGCCGTCGCCATTGACGTCTTCAGCGGAGAAGGAGACCGGTTGAGCCAAGTCGCTCATCACGCCTTTGGTCGTGAGGCTGGAGCGACCCACACCGCCGTAGGTGTTCTTTTGATCAATCTTCGTGGCATCGAGGTCATCGTCGCTCAAGAGGGCGAACTTGACCGTGGCGGAGCTCTTCGGATCGATGGAGTCAGCCAAAATCACAACCTTGTGCGGAGCGATTTCGTCCAAGTGAGCTTGGATGGCGCCTTGTGCTTCTTGCAACTTAGCCACGTTGTAGCGGTGCAGAATGTTCAAAGCGTGATCCTTGGAGACCTTCATAGCAGCCTTGGCTTGTTCGCGGATACCGGCTTGTTCGTCGGCCCACTTTTCTTCCAAGTCTTCGATGATGTCGAAGTTGTCATCGCGGTCATCACGTTGGAATTCCAGCGTGTTGGCGTTGTTGATGAAGGTGGCGGAAGCCCATTCGGGGTGATAATCGAAACGATAGTCCGGAGCGCTGAAGTGTTCCTTCGTGGCGGTGGCGGCATCCATGAAGCTCATGTTCTGGCTGGGTTTGGCCAACGGATAGAACGGAATGTACGGGGTTTCGCACGGACGGGCCAAAGCACGATAGCTCGTGATGAGTTCAGGAATGTCGTTGATTTCGAAAACAACGGATTCGTGAGTTGTCACACGGCACGGACCGAAGCCCAAGTGGTGGTACCAACCATCATCGTCACCAATTTGGTCTTCGTGCAGACGCAAGATGTTTTGAACATCATGAACGGTGAACTTCTTGTCAGGTGTGAAAGAGTACGGGAACTTTTCAGGATCGGTGATCTTTTCACCGGTGATGTATTTCCAGGCCACTTGGTTACGACCGAAGTTGTAGTCGGCAGCGCGTTGTTCAGCCGGTTGAACGGCAGCGCGGAAGTTAAAGTCGTTGTAGACACCGGGTGTTGCGGGTTTGTAACGACCATTCTTGATGGAGCGTTCGATCAAGCCCGGGGAAACGATCACGTTTTCGGTGTCGGTGGCGTCAACCTTATCCATCATGAAGTTATTCGGGATATAAATCACTTCATTGTCTTGGACACGGCGGGCAACCCAAACATTACCCATGTGGATGGCAAGCTGCCAGGCTTCATGGGTATCGGCGATCGTGTAGGTGCGGCCTTCGGAGAAGTAGCCGTACTTCGTGAGGAGGTCGGTTGCGATCTTCACGGCTTCACGGGCGCTATGAGCGCGTTCTGCCATCAAGCGGCGAATACCGTAACCCACGCCACCGTCTTTCAATTTTTGGTTTTTGTCAAAAATGTTTGAGCAAGCGTTGGAAACAATCACCACGCCGGCGTCATTGACAAAACCGTCAGAGAAGGAGGAGCCATTCGGGTCAAGCGTTTGAGACCAGTAAAAGCCCAAGGTTTCGCGCACTTGCGGGATCATAGCAGCCGTCGGTTCATATTTGATCATTTCACCGGCTTTGTGTTTGGCAGGCGGAACATAGTATTGGGGGTTGAAAACGCGGCCACCATTGTCTTCATTGTGGCCAACGATCACTTGGCCGGTAGCCGAAGCGTCTTTACCGACGATCACCGTAGAGCAGGCCATCGAGGTAAGCGGCAGGGCAACCAAGGCGCTTGTGATGGCACAGGCCATCAAAGATGCACGTAATTTCATAGTAGTAAGCTCCTTTTATTAGAGAATTTGTTTATATAAACAAAGTCGCTTTCCCCGTTGTTATATGAGGCGGGAATTTCGCGACAGCAACATTTTGCTCTCAGGAAAATAGCTTTCTACTAAGGGAACTCCCGACTAGTGGTAACAATCTGTAATTAGGAGCGTTAAGGTAGGTGCGTAATTTGTCGTAAGTCAATGTGATTAAGTGATAACCCGACATTAAAGATCAAGTTGTTCAAAAGCTTTTCTCATATTGTCGATTTCAAGTGGATCGGCCTGAAAATCTCGGGCGACTTTTTCCCAGTTTTGAGCACAAAAAGAGGAAATTTCGAGTGCCAGAGCCTCAGCTTTACGTTGACTGATGCCAAAATAGGGAGCTATTTCAACGGCTTTAGATAAGTCCGGTCGGTCACAATCATCGGTTACAGCCGTTGCGTGATGTCGACGGGGAATGGAAATGGGTTCAGGTTTTAAGGAATAGAGGGGAGACAGACGCCAACCGTCACCGTCTCGGATAAAACCGATGTTATCAAGCGTGTCGTGAACGTTTCCTACGCACATATTAAAGACCATTCGACGCCACAATTCGAGCAAGTCCATCTTAGGCTTGGCACCATCCTGATTTAATATGTCAGCAACTTCAAGATAGGAATGATTATCATCGTGCGCAGCCAAAAGTGCACGAGCCGAAGCAAATCCGATCGGATGACCATCAGTGGTTCGGTCAAAGCGTTTGCTGATAATCGTATCCATACCACGCATGGATGTTAGTTCAGCCGATACCGTTTGAAGTCCCATCCGCCTAGCAAGACTTAATGTAATTGCCTCCCAGATCACTAAATTACGTTGCGGATCGGGGATGTTAAATTTTGAAATAAAATTTTTATTTTTACCAGATTGATAACCAAGCTTAAAGCGTTCGCCGGGTAGTGCGCTAAGACCTCGATAGAGTGAATCTATATCAGAAATATTCAAGTGTCCCATCATCAGACGCTCTAAATCAAGTGCACAGGGGCCGACTTCCTTATATTGAAGAGCTGCTTGAGTGCTCTCTTTGAATCCAACTGCACCGGGGCGAAGTACTTCTTGAGAAAGAAGGAATAACTGGTTGTTTGTTAAGTCTTTTTTATAAATAAACTTTGCTGCTTTACGCGCGCCGATACCAGGGATCAAGTCATACATGAACCCAAAAACAGGGTGACTGGAGTCAGTTTTAAAAACTTTAGGGATTAACGGTAAATCCCGGCTTAAAGAATAACCATAACTGAGCCAACCGGAGTCATAAACAAAATAGCAAACAGAAGACTCCCTGCCAGGGTCTTCAATGTTCAATTGACCAATTGGCAGGGGATTGGAAAGACTTTTAAAGTAAAGGTTTAATGTTTTGGAAGCCATTTTAGATCAAACGGCGAGGAGCTCTGGCGCGTTTGGGAAGGCGTTCTGATTCAAGGCGTAATCCGGACGTATCGGCCGAAGGGGAGGCGATATCGCCCATAGGGGCGCCCAGACCAATGGCTTGCATAATGGCTGCTACATTACCGATGGCCACTCCAGGGTCACCAGCCTCAACTTTCGCTAGGGTGTTGAGGGAGATTCCTGCGCGCTCCGCAACCTGCGATTGCGGCAAACGACGACGCAGACGTGCGATTTTTAAATTTGATCCAAGAGCCTTCAGAGAGGTTTCAACGGCTAAAGACGGACGCATATTATTCTCAAAATAATGGTGAAATAGTGTTTTAATACCCATTATTATGATGATTAAATTCGCTCTTGTCAAGTGGATCATTTTCTTAAAGTCAAGGTATCCAAAAGCCTATATTTTTTACTTTAAGATCATAATAAAACTTAGAATAATGAGTATAAACAGGAAATAACACTTAAAATAAAGTGTATTAAATGAAATCTCAAAGGTTGATTTTCTTGTTTGAGTTTAATTAATTGAGCCAGTTCTCGACTTTAACTTCTGATCTTTAATGTTCTATGGAAGGCGTTACGAAAAATCATTGAACAATTTAAAAAGATGTAAATAGAAAAATTCTATTAAGCTGTTCTTCCGGATGAGTGAAGAAAATTCAGACTTTCAAAAATCTGGTAAATTTATTATTGATATTTCAAAAAATACTCTTACCGATTTTTCATAATTTTCAGGTAGTTTTCTGTTGATTAAAAAAAAGACCGAAGCTTTTCACCGCTTCGGTCACTCTATTGTGATAACAAATAGGTTTTATTTACCAACCGTAAAAACGGTTCCACTTATCTTTGACTTCAATGTCACCGTCGACGATATAATAACAAGGATGTTGTGCGCCGGTCGGACAAGCATGGTTAGGTAAAATTCTCAAACGCGTTCCGATCGGGAATTTTTTAGGATCAAAATTAATTCCGTTTCTAGCAGAAATAATTCCATGCTCCTGATTGGCTCCGCTCACCCATAAACCCTCCAGAATATTTCCGTTGATGTCACAGACCAGTCCGTAACCTTGATCAATTTTTTGGTTGGCCGTTCCTCGGTCGCGTGATAATGCCATCCATCCGCCGTCAGTAATGACCCATCCCTTTTCGAGCTGATGACCAATCACAGTGACCAAAAGCGAAATGGCGATGTCTGTCGGTTTGCAGATTCCAACACCGGCTTGAAAGAGGTCAAAAAAGACATATACGCCGGCTCTGAGTTCAGTAACCCCGGTTAAATCCTCGTCTGTAAGCGCCGTTGGCGTAGAGCCCACAGAAACAATTGAAATCTCAAATCCGGCCTCTCTAAGCATCATGGCAGCCTGGCAGATACCATCTCTTTCACCGCGAGATCGTTTCAAGAGGGCTTCGTGTGTATCGACATCATACGAGCCGCCGGCATGGGTCAAAACGCCGACAAGCTTCGCAGGAGCCTTCAGTGCCTTGGCAACTTGTACAATTTCTGGGCTCTGAGCGGTTAAGCCTGAGCGATGACCGTCGCAGTCAATTTCAATCAACACTTTGATTTCTAAGGATTCTTTTTGGCAGAATTCAGAGACCGCTTGGGCGGCCTCAATATTGTCTAAAATGATTTTTAAATCAACGCCTTGCCGGATCAGCGCCGCAACACGGTGCAGCTTTTGAGGAGCAATGCCAACGGCATAAATCATGTCTTTGATGCCGTGAGCGGCAAATTCTTCCGCTTCTTTCAATGTCGAAACGGTTGCTGGACCTTCCGGAGTCCAGATTTGACGCTTGGCGACCTCCCAACACTTACTTGTTTTTAGGTGTGGTCTTAAGGTTACACCCAGACTTTTAGCCTTATCGCGCATGCGGGCGATATTGGCATTCATTTTTGATTCTTCGAGAATAAGCGCCGGTGTATCAATGGTGTTGAGATTCATTGTCTTCTCCGTTACTAAGACTTTCTAATCGTACTACGCTTTGCGTTTTCAGTTTAGATTTCTTTTTCTGAGAAGCTGTTAAATCGAAACTTTTTTGAACGAGTTCAGAGAGTTTCTCGTCAAAATCTTCCTGTTCATCCAAAATCACACTGAGCCATCTTTTTTTGTTCATGTGGTAGGCGGGCAAAACCCCTTCGGTTTGAGCAAGCTCCTCGCGATCTTCGTCGGTGCACTTCAGATTGACGATATCCAATTCGCCGTACGCGCCGATTTTTAACTTTTTTGCATCAACCGACATCACAATAGCAAACCACTTTAAGTTGTCTTTGCGTCGAAATACTGCCGTAACAAAATCGCCTGCAAAAGGATAGTCCGGTTCAATTCCAAAACGGTCAAGAATCATTCGGAAAAAGTCTTCTCGGATCATGTTTGATTCAACCTAGTTTTTAGTTTTCCATTCTAACAATGCTATTAATAATAGTAAGTTATCAGTGTTTCAAGCTTTAAAATAAATTAAAACACTATTAAGATAATATTATTTTCTTGTTTATAACTCATGGCATTGGTACGATTGCGAAAGGAGTTTTTATGACGGTTTTAGTTGCACTGGATTCCTTCAAAGGATCTTTGTCTGCCAGGGAGGCTTCAGAGGCTCTGGCCAAAGGGATACGCTCAGAAAGACCGGACGAGAAAGTGATCGTTTTACCGGTTGCCGATGGCGGTGATGGTCTCATTGATTGTCTCAAGGATGATCTTTTGGCTGACGGTTGGCAAATCAAAACGGTATTGGTTTCAGGCCCCTATGGGCAAAACGTTGAGGTTCCCTATTTAGCCAAAGGCGATTGTGCCGTTATTGAAATGGCCACTTGCTGTGGTCTGACATTGGTGCCGAAAGAGCAAAGACGTGTGATTTTTGCCTCGTCTTATGGTTTAGGTGAGGTGATTAGGGACGCGTATCTTAATGGCGCTCGACAGATTCATATCGGATTAGGGGGAAGTGCAACCAACGACTTGGGCCTTGGATGCATGCAAGCTCTTGGAGTCAAATTTTTCGACGCTGACGGTAAACCGATCACCGATCACATCTCTGCCAATGATTTCTCCAAAATCGCTCGTCTTGACACCAACGATTTTTCGGATCGTTTTAAAGATATAAGCGTTTGGGCGGTCTGTGATGTGAATAATCCTTTGTTGGGGCCGACGGGAGCAACCGCTGTTTTTGGACCGCAAAAGGGAGTTCAAGGTGACGACCTTAGCCGAATGCAATCCGGTATGGCTTGGGCCGCAACTATTCTGACCGAACATTTTTTAAAGGATTTCTGTCAATCCATCTCTTCCGGTGCTGCTGGCGGCATGGGCGCCGCGTTAATGTGGTTTTTTAATAAAAGGCATCGATGCGGTGTTGGATATGATCGGTTTTGATGCGATTCTAAAACAGTCGGACTATGTTTTGACCGGTGAAGGTTCGTTTGATGATCAATCTTTATCCGGCAAAGCGCCTAGCGGCGTACTTGATCGTGCAAGTAGGAACAATAAGCCAACTTTTCTTGTTGTGGGTTCTTTGAGAATTACCATTGACCGTTGTAAAGAGTTGGGGTTTGCCAATGCTTACGATCTTTTGTCCAGATCAAGTGGATTGACCGATAGTCTTCAAAAGGCTAAAGAGCTATTGACTCAGATCGGTCGTCAATGGGCTAAAACCTATTTATAAGATTGTAAAAAACAATTGATTTAATATTAAATTAATTTTATTTTAAGATTGGATTAGCATTATGATTATTGCAGTGGCCAATACAAAAGGCGGTACCGGTAAAACGACGACGGCGGTCCAGCTCGCGCTTTATCGCCAAAGTTTGGGGCATGAGGTTTGGTTGGTGGACGGCGATGAACAGCAATCCGCTTTGACGGCGGTGAGCATTCGTTCTGAAAATAATGTAAAACCGGCCTTAGCCTGTTCGGCTTATTCGGATGCGCGTACACTCAAGTCCCAAATTGAAACTCAAGTCAATAAATGGGAAGACATCATTATTGATGTGGGTGGTCGCGATACCGGAGCACTGCGTGCGGCCTTATTGGTTTGCGACATTTTGCTTGTGCCTGTGCAGCCTAGAAGCTATGACGTTTGGGCGCTCTCTAAATTGGAAGACATTATTCGTGACGCACGTGATATTGGTGCCGATTTTGACCCTTATTGCTTCTTGTCTTGCGCCGATAGCCAGGGAGCGGATAATCAAGAGGCGGCAGAAGTGATGAAGCAGTGCGAAGAAATGCGCTTTTTAGATAAGGCGATCGGCCGACGCAAGGCTTTTGCAACAGCTGGTGGCGCCGGACTCAGTGTTTTTGAATTGCGTCCTAAAGATGCCAAAGCCTGTTTTGAATTAAAGGCATTGGCGGATGCCATTTATAATCTTTAATTGCTATTTATTTAGACTTATTTTAATATTAAAATAATTTTCCATTAATAGTATTTTTGAGGATTGTTATGGCCATCACAATGTTGCGTAAGAAGCCTGCCGGTGAAATCAAGGAACTGGATGAAAAGGCTGTGGATGATTTTTTGGATTCTGCCCCTCATGTGAAAAAAGAAGCGGTATCTAAGAAAAAGAAGCAAATTACGCTCACTATTTCAGAATCCCTTTTGCATTCCGTTGATGAGGCTGCGCATGAACTGGGACTCTCCCGTGCCGCTTATATTAACGCGGCAGTTTCCACTGCCTTAAAAAACGGTTTAACCCGTTAATGCCTTTCCTTCTAGCCGCCCGAACAATATCGGGCGGTCTTCTATCTAGCTCCACCCAATAATTCCATTATTAGGCAATACGTTGCATTCTTCGGGCAGGCGCTCCATTTTTCTCTTTGCTACATTACCTGGTAACAATGATTAGGAGAGTTATGCGATGAACATTAAGAAACTGGTACTGGCATTATCTTGTGCATCCTTGATGGCTGTCGTGCAAGCGGCGGATACCGATCGACACTATCCTGCGCCATCGACAGTCAGCGAACAAATGGCCGCTTTGGTGAATGCTCCGGCTCCGGCCCTCTGGTACTCCGATCCGAAAACACTTCAAGATTGGGAGCAAATGGCAGGCAGTTACGCAAAGGCCGCGGGAGAGGCGGCTTCAAAAACAGCGGCCGATAGAGGTGTTAAGGTTGAGAGCTCTAAGCTGGCAGGCGTTCCGGTTTTCACTTTAACGCCTAAGAAAATTGACGAGAATAAAAAGGATAAAGTCATTTTTTATATACATGGTGGTGGCTATGTCTTAGGGCACGGTGTCTCAGGGATCACCGAAGCGATCCCGATGGCCGCACAGAATCACTATAAGGTGATTTCGGAGGACTACCGCATGGCTCCACAGCATCCGTTTCCGGCAGCCATTGACGATGCCTTTGCAGCTTATAAAGAAGTGGTTAAACAGTATGGCGCTGAAAACATTGCTGTATTCGGAACTTCAACCGGTGGTGCAATGACATTGATTTTAGCTCTGCAAGCTCACAAAGAAGGACAAGGTATGATGCCGGCGGCCTTAATTGCCGGTACGCCATGGGCTGATATGGATAAGATCGGCGACAGCTATGTTGTCAATGAAGGCGTGGATAATGTATTGGGCACTTACGACCATCTGATTAAAGCCGCCGCCCAAGTTTATGCCAATGGACATGATTTAAAGGATCCTTTGATTTCACCGGTCTACGCATCGGATTCTGTCCTGAAAGACTTCCCGCCGACATTGTTGATTTCTGGAACACGAGATCTTTTTTTAAGCAATACGGTCAGAATGCATACGCGTCTTTTAGCCAACCGCGCGCCGGCAGAGCTGATTGTGTACGAGGCGGTGTCACATGCTCAGTACTATTTCGATACTAATGCCCCCGAGACGCGCCAACATTATCAGTTCTTGGATGATTTTTTAGCGCGTGTCTGGAAGCAAAAATAGTCAATTAACAGCGGCCCATCTAAATGGTTATCTTTTTTTGTATAGTTAGCACTATTGTTAATTGAGAGAAAAAGATGACGCTTTCCTTTGATGCCCTTCTGTGGGACGTGGATGGGACACTGTTAGATTTTCTGGCTGCAGAAGACATTTGCATTCGGTCGCTCTTCCTCGATTTCAAAATCGGGGAGTGCACCGATGAAATGATTCACCGCTACAGCCAAATCAACGCCTCCTATTGGAAAAAGTTAGAAAAAGGAGAAATGACGCGAGCCGAAATATTGGTTAAGCGCTTTGAAACCTTTTTTGAGGAAATAGGCGCTCATGGCGTTGATTGCCTGGCTTTTGACCGTGCCTATCAAAAACGATTGGGAGAAAGCGTTGTTTTTAGGGATGACAGTTATCAATTAGTGTCATTTTTAAAAGGCAGAATTCCTCAATATGCCGTTTCAAATGGAACTGTTGTGGCGCAAACGGGCAAACTGACAAAGTCCGGACTCATCAATCTTTTTGACGGCGTCTTTTTGTCCGAACACCTTGGATGCGAAAAACCATCGGCGCTATTTTTTGACAAAGTTTTTGCATCCATCCCAGCGGTGGATCGTGAGCGAGTTTTGATTGTGGGAGATTCTTTAAGCAGTGATATTTTGGGGGCAAAAAACGCGGGCATTCAATCATGTTGGTACAACCCGTTTCATACTGCCAATCATTCAAATATCACCCCAGATTTTGAAATCGATAATCTGCAGAGTATTCCAAAACTGATTGGTATTGAAAACAATTAAAATAATTGTTAAACAATATTATTTATATATTTATAAAATATTAAAATAATATTAAACTAATTTGTTTTCTAGTCTTTTAAAATCAGCATTTCCCATGGATCAGGAGGTCTTGTATTTGTTAATAACAAAGCCCAAAATGGAGAGTGTCTGCAAAACCATCATTAAGGAGCAAGGTTATGTCCGAACAACGGCTGCGTGAAGGTGCAAGAGCTTTTGCTGAAAAAGTCTTTAACGATATTCGGGAATTTTCCAAGGATCCTGTCAGAGGGATCTCCCGTCAAGGTTACGGACCATTAGAAAATCAAGCTCACGAGTATCTCAAAACAATCGCTCGAGAACTCAATCTGGAGATCAAGGTTGATCGTTGCGGCAATTTGTTTTTAACTTTGCCGGGTACAGATCGTTCACTGCCGTGTTACATGACCGGATCGCACGCCGACAGCGTGCCTCAGGGTGGACATTATGATGGCTTGGCCGGTGTTGTAGCTGCAATTACCACTCTTTGGTGGATGAGAAAAATTGGTTATCAACCTAAACGTGACGTGACGATGGTCGTCTTTCGTATGGAAGAAAGTTCATGGTTTGGTAAAGCGTATGTCGGGTCGCTGGCAATGGCAGGACAATTGACCGCCGAAGATCTGGCACTTAAACACCGTACCAAAGATCAAACTTTGGCCGAGGCCGTACGTGAAGCGGGTTTCAACCCCGATGATATGATTCGCACGGATCCGGCCATTGATTTTTCAAAAATCGCTGCATTTACCGAATTGCATATCGAGCAAGGACCGACGTTGGACTCTCAAAAGAAAGCCCGCGTGGGGATTGTTACGGGGATTCGTGGCAATTTACGGCATAAGACTTGCCGCTGCATTGGTGTAACAGCCCACTCGGGGGCAGTGGACAAACAGTATCGCCATGATGCTGTGATGGCCATGAGCGATCTTATGATGAAAATGGAACGTCACTGGGCGGAGTGGCTTGTCCGCGGTGAAGATCTGGTTTTCACGGTCGGTGTGTTTAACACGGCGCCTTCCGCGGCGATTGCGATTATCCCCGGAGAGGTCAGCTTTAGCGTGGACATGCGAAGCCTTTCCATGGACACTCTTGATCGCTTCCACAAGCTCTTAGTCGCCGAAGCTAATGCGGTCGGAGCTGACCGGGGTGTGAGTTTTGAGTTCGACCGGACTTTAGTCTGCAAAGCCGCCCAAGTGGACCATGACCTTTTTGAGCATTTAAAGGCCGCCGCGAAAAAAGCTGAGATTGAAGTGATGGATATTCCCAGTGGTGCCGGCCATGATGCAGCCGTTATGGCTGACATGGATGTCCCTATTACGATGATTTTCGTCGCCAATCAGGACGGCTCTCACAATTGGAAAGAAAAAATGAAGTTGGATGACTTCATGTTGGGCACGGAAGTTCTTTTCACAGCTATTTCCACGTACGATAAATAATAGGTTTAGTTAATGCCGGGGGCTGCCAAATTAATTTTGGCGGCCCTTTTTAGATAAGGAAGATGGTCGTGCCGACGTGTAGTCGTTTAATTGCTCTGGATACTGAAACAACAGGTCTTTACCCAAAACACGGAGATCGGTTAATCTCAATTGGTTGTGTTGAGATATTGACAAACGGGGAACCGGGGGCAAGTTACCACCAACTCATTAACCCGCAACGCCCTGTTAGTGTCGGGGCACAGCGAGTGCACGGCTATTCGTGGGAGATGTTGAAATCGCAGCCCCGATTTGTCGATATCGCCGACGATTTTTTAAATTTTGTCGAGGGAGCCACTCTTGTTATCCACAACGCTCGTTTCGATATTGGCTTTTTGAATGCTGAACTGGCTATTGTCAACAGAGGCTGTATGGCGGACTACTGTGAAGGTGTGATCGACACTTTGTCGCTTGCCCGACAAAAGCGTCCCGGTAAGCCTGCATCCCTTGATGCGCTTTGTAAAGCGTTTAATATTGACGCCTCCGGCCGCACACTGCACGGTGCTCTGATTGATTCTATGCTCTTAGTTCAAGTTTATAATTCGCTCACGAAGTTACCTTAGTTAGTGCTTGACGACCATGATTCGATCCATAAAACTTGCTGCCGCTCTTTTTGCCTTTGTTCCCGCGCTTAGCTTCTCGCAAGGCAATACGGTTAACGACTCATTTAATAAAGCTAAACAATTCCTCGAAAGACAGGTTTATTTTGATCATCAGGTGACGCTTTATTGCGGGGCGAGCTTTGATGCGAAGAAAAATGTCACTTTGCCTGAAGGCTTCATTGCGATCAAGCATCAAAAAAGAGCGGGAAAAGTCGAGTGGGAACATGCGGTGGCGGCAGAAAATTTCGGTCGCGCCTTTAAAGAATGGCGAGAAGGGGATCCGGTCTGCGTAAATAACAAAGGCCAAGCTTATAAGGGGCGTCGCTGTGCCGAGCGCGCCAACCAAGAGTACCGTTTTATGCAAGCTGATATGTATAACCTCTATCCTGCGATCGGTGCTGTTAACGCCGCCCGACAAAATTACAATTTCCAAATGCTACCCCATGCTAAAAGTGATTTTGGCACTTGTGAAATGAAAATTGACGGCAGACGAGCAGAGCCGCCGGAGCGGGCTCGTGGTCAAATTGCTCGAACTCATCTTTACATGGCGGCATCGTATCCTAGATTCCGTTTAAGTAATCAGCAGCGCCAGCTTATGACCGCATGGAATAAGATGTACCCGGTTGATGCTTGGGAATGTAAACGAGCTCAACGTATTGAAAAAATTCAAAAAAATACGAATGAATTTGTAAAGCAACCGTGTATTAATGCCGGTTTATGGGATCAAAAATAGTCGCTTTTTACTTTGATTTAACCGAATAGGCAATCGTCATACACTGTTGCGGTTTTCTTTTTGCGCCTTTCGTCGTACTGTTGTATCTTGGAGTTAAGGCAAAGTGATTCTCCATAGGAGCAATGGCAATGATGCATCATGTTTTTGGACCGCATTTTTTAGGTGCTCCGCTTTTCCCCGGCGTTCCTAATTTAGTTTTGTTTATTCTTTTAGGATTGGGAGTTTGGTATTTTTTGAAAAGAGATAAACAAACAGAGTCGCAGGCCCCGCATTCCAAAGATTCAAGCATTAGTGAAACTCAAGACTTGCGCGATGAAATTAATCAATTAAAAAAAGAGAATGATTTGTTGCGTGAACTGTTAAAAAGAGACCTTGAGAAAAAATAAGATGTCTGTTTTTACCGCGAGTTCCGTAAAGCCCCGCCATTAATGGCGGGGATA
>UMHS01057949.1_pt1 | contig 37132 bp, 33 predicted proteins | sample 1965611 | NCBI WGS metagenome assembly UMHS01 (sample SAMEA4836106, study PRJEB28245) | human gut metagenome | biome: gut microbiome; material: fecal sample | place: Denmark | collected 2008
TACTTTTACTGCTAATCCGGCACTTACTTTGAGAATTAACGAAACGTAATCAAGTGGCGAGTCGCCCCCAGGGGCTACCCCTGAACCCTAACCCCCGAACCCCCTTTTTATGCTATAATAAAGACAATGCCACGTGGGCAGCTGTTGCAAGCAAAGAAGGAAAGGATGAAACCTGATGAAGAAAATTGTTGTGACTGTTATTGGTGCTGACCGTGTCGGCATCGTCGCCGGTGTAGCAAAACAGCTGGCGGAAGAGAACGTGAATATTCTTGATATTTCCCAGACCATCGTGGACGGGATCTTCGATATGATCCTGATGTGCGATATGGAGAACGCCGCATATTCCTTAAAGGAGATCCAGGATCATATGGGAAAACAGGGCGAAGCGCTGGGGGTAGAGATCCGTGTCCAGCTCGCTGACATTTTCTATGCTATGCACCGCATCTGAAAGGAGACACCATGCTTGATATAGAAGACATTCTGGCAACGGAGCGCATGTTTGACCAAAATAAGCTCGATGTGCGTACCGTTACCATGGGGCTCTCTCTCCTTTCCTGCGTATCCGATGATGAGAAGACCCTTTGCGACAAGATCTATGATACCATCTGCCGGAAGGCAGAGCATCTCACCGAGGTCACCCATGACATTTCCAGAGAATACGGTGTGCCGATCATCAACCGCCGCATCTCGGTGACGCCGATCTCTTTGGTGGCGGGCGGGCTTACGACTGCCAGCTATGTGCCGATCGCAGAGACACTGCAGCGCGCAGCTGACACTGTCGGCGTCGACATCCTGGGCGGCTTCTCCGCACTCGTTGATCGCGGCATGAGTGCTTCGGACAAGAAGCTCATCGACTCCATTCCGGAGGCACTCGCTGCGACAAAGAGCATCTGCAGCTCGGTCGCTATCGGTTCGACCAAGGCTGGCATCAATATGGATGCGGTGAAGCGCATGGGCGAGGTCGTGAAGGAAACGGCAGAGCTCACGAAGGACCAGGACGCCTATGGATGCACGAAGCTCGTCGAATTCTGCAATGCGGTCGAAGATAATCCCTTCATGGCCGGCGCTTTTCACGGTGTGACGCAGGGAGATACCGCGATCCATGTCGGCGTCTCCGGTCCGGGCGTCGTGAAGCGTGCGCTCGAGGATGTGAAGGGCGCCCCCTTCGAAGTCGTGGCCAAAACGATCAAGAATACGGCATTCATGATCACGCGTCTTGGCCAGCTCGTCGCAGAAGCAGCGACAGAGCGTCTCCATGCGCCTTTCGGCATCATCGACCTTTCGCTGGCTCCGACCTCGGCTGTCGGTGACAGTGTCGCAGCAGTCCTCGAAGAAATGGGCCTTGAGAGCTGCGGCGGTCCCGGCACCACGGCGGCTCTTGCGCTCCTCAATGATGCTGTCAAGAAGGGCGGTCTCATGGCCTCTTCGAGTGTCGGCGGACTTTCCGGCGCTTTTATCCCGGTCAGTGAAGACCTCGGAATGATCGAAGCCGTTCAGAGAGGCAGCCTGTGCCTGGAGAAGCTCGAAGCCATGACCTGCGTCTGCTCTGTCGGCCTTGATATGATCGCCGTCCCGGGTGATACCAGCGCATCCACCCTCTCTGCGATCCTTGCCGATGAAGCAGCGATCGGTATGATCAATAACAAGACCACAGCTACCCGCCTCATCCCGGTACCGGGCAAGAAGCCGGGCGACATGGTCCAGTTCGGCGGCCTCATGGGCTATGCACCTGTCATGGGGATCAGCAAGTTCAAGGCCGATGAATTCGTAGCAAGAGGCGGCAAGATCCCCGCTCCGCTCCGCAGTCTGACAAACTAGGGAAACACTGATTAAATCGAATTCTGCGATTTAATCAGCGTTTCCCTAAGAAATGGCAAGCAAAAAGCACCGGCAAGTGTCGGTGCTTTTTTGCGTGCCGGATTTAGGGTCACGCGAGATCTTGCGGGAAAGGCTGTTCTCCGAGAAAAGATGTCTCCCGCTCTCTAATCCGATCTCCGGTCGGCGGATCTTTGGAATTTCCAATGATAGAGCCCCATGCATATGATGGCGGAGAGAAGGGAGCCCATCGGGGCAGCAAGGCCCATCGGAGGCAGTGTCTCGGGGAAGAGGAGGATGGCGAGATAGGTGCCGGGGACGCGGACGGTGACGATCGAGATCATATTGTGCAGGAAGGAGTAGATCGATTTCCCATAGGCAGAGAAATATCCCGAGTAGCAGAAGTGGATGCCGGCAAAGATGCAGTCGATGACATAGGTACGGAAGTATTCACCGCCAAGGCGCACGACTTCCGGCTCATGGCTGACAAAGAGTGAGATGACCCACTCGGCGCAAAAGTGGACGATCAGGGTCGTAAAAAGGCCGAAGATGATGCATACACGGATGCCGCACAGGAGCGCCTGCCGCCCGCGCTCATCGTTTCCGGCGCCTGCATTCTGTGCGGCGAAGGCGGCGACGGTCGAGAGCATGGCAGAGGGGACGAGGAAGAGGAAGCTGATGATCTTCTCCACGATGCCGACTGCGGCGGCGACTTCGACGCCGCGGCTGTTTGCGATGGCGGTGATGATGAGAAAGGAGATCTGGATGAGCCCGTCCTGACAGGAGATGGGAAGACCTATGGCAAGGAGCGTCTTCATGCGGAGGGCATCGAAGGAGAAGGACTTCTTCGGGAAGGCAAGGCCAAGGTCGGCGCGGGCGAGGTACAAGAGGCAGAGGAGGACGGAGACGGCCTCGGAAAGAATGGTGGCTGCGGCTGCTCCGGCGGCCCCCATCGCCATGGGACCTATGAAGATATAGTCAAGCAGGAGATTGATGAGACCGGCGAGAGCGATAAAGTACATCGGCGTCCTTGTATCGCCAAGCCCGCGGAAGATGCTGGCAAGGACATTATAGGCGACGATGAAGGGGATGCCTGCAAAGCAGATGAGGAGGTACGCCCTTGTATCCTCCCATGCTTCCGCCGGGGTCTTCAGCCAAGAGAGGATAGGATCGCTCGAAAGGAGGAGGAGCACGGTGCTAACGAGGCTGAAGAGGGCAAAGAGCAGCACCGAGCTTCCGATGCAGCAGGAGGCTTCCTTCCGATCTCCGCCGCCCACCGCGCGGCTGATGGAGACAGTCGTCCCCATGGCGAGCCCGACGATGATGACGGTCAGCATGTGCATCAGCTGGCTTCCGATGGAGACGGCCGTGATCGGTGCGGCACCATTGAAGAGACCGGTGATGAAGAGATCGGCCATGCCGTAGAACGTCTGCAGAAAACAGGCGAGCAGGTAAGGGATGGCGAAAGCCATTATTTTGGGGAGCAAAGGCCCTTGGGTAAGATTGATTCCGGTCATAGGATCCTCTTTGTACAATGAATAGCCTGCCGCCACTCACGCAGGCTGCTGCTTCATGGAGACAATCATATCACAGGCGAGGCGCTTGCGAAATATGGCTTTTACAGGTGGTCTTCTGCCTGCATTTGCTTTTTTCCCCTCTCTGCTATAAGATGAAGGACAAATGAGGTGATTGGTATGTACATGACAGCACAGCGCAAGCGTCTTTTTCAATTCTTCAACGATCATCCGGACGCTTCCTTTTCCGCCAGAGACATACAGGCTCTGCTGAATCGGTCAGAAGCGTCTGCGATCAGTCTCAGTGCGGTGTATCGCAATCTGGCTTCTTTGGCAGAGGCCGGGCTGATCTTGAAATCGGCGGCCAGTGATGGACAAGAAACATTGTATAGGTTCGTCGGGGCGGATGCCTGCCGGGATGAGCTTCATATGACCTGTCTTTCGTGCGGTCAGACGACCCATGTAGACCATGCGACCGCGCGTGCTCTCGCGCAGGCCTTGGCGGGCAATGATGAGTTTCAGATGAATCTGGGGCAGACCACCATTTACGGCTTATGCAAAAAATGCCGGGAAAAATAATTTGTTTCTTACACAAAGAAGGACCCGTTTGGGTCCTTTTAAATTTGAGAAAATTTCGCAAATCTGTTGACGGAAGGGCGGGAAGCGATTATAATGGGGTTCGTATTTGCGAAAACGTCGCAAATCTTCACGATGGTTTCTGCTTTCGAAAGAGGGGCGGCCGGAGGGGCTGCTATTGGTTTTGCGGATGCGGTATGCTGCCAGATCATGGCGGAGCGCATTGCCTGCCACAGGCAATGCGAGAAAGAAACCTTTTCCTCTCCGGTCACATGGCATCCCTGCTTTCAACCGTAAAGGAGTTCTTACTATGAAAATGAAAAAAATAGGTCTTTTCATAGCGACGCTTGCCGCTTGCCTGATAGGCGGCGTTGCATTGACAGGCTGCACGCCGGGTCAGAAGTCAGCGGCTTCTCTCCCGCCGGAAAAGAAGATTCAGATCGTCTGCACCAATTTCCCCGGTTATGATTTTGCAAGGCATATCGTAAAGGATCATGGCGAAGTCACCATGCTGGTGAAACCCGGTACGGATGTCCATAGCTTTTCTCCCTCGCCGAAGGACCTGAAAGCGGTGGCTGACAGTGACCTTTTCATTTATACAGGCGGTGACTCTGATGAATGGGTAGGGAAGATACTGGATGCGACCGGCAAGAAGCCCGGCAGCGTATTTCGGATGATGGATGCCGTGAAGCTGTCAGAAGAAGAACATCCGGAAGGCATGCAGCCCGAAGAGGAAGCAGAAGAGGGCGCAGAGAAAGAGGAGGGCCCAGAAATGGATGAGCATGTATGGACAGCGCCTGCCAATGCCATTGAAATTGTCAAAAAATTAAATGCTTCTATTTCCAAGCTGGATGGTGCGCATGCGGAGGAGTATCAGAAGAATGCAGAGGCATATATGAAAGAGATCACCGATCTGGATCAGAGCTTCCGTGATGTGATCGATCATGCAGCCAGAAAAGAGATCATCGTGGGAGATCGCTTCCCCTTCCTGTACTTTGTGAAGGAGTACGGTTTGACATATGATGCGGCTTTCCCGGGATGCGCCAAGGATACGGAAGCCGATCCGAAGACCATTGCCTTTTTGATCAATAAGGTCAAGGCGGATCAGATTCCCGTGATCTTCCATATCGAATTGTCCAATCAGCAGATGAGCCGCTCCATTGCAGAGGCGACAGGAGCCAAAGAGAGACAGCTCAATTCCATTCATAACGTCACGCAGAAGGATTTTGACGCCGGCGTCACCTATGTGGATCTGATGAAGCGGAATGTCAAGACCTTGAAGGAGGCATTGAACTAAATGAGCGTATTGGATTGTCGGGATCTTTCTTTTGCATATGAAGGAAGGCCGGTGCTGTCTCATGTGAATTTTTCTTTAGAAAAGGGGAGCTATCTGGGCATCATCGGTGAAAATGGCTCCGGTAAAAGTACTCTCATCAAAGGGATCTTGGGGCTCAAAAAACAGGCGTCAGGTGAGATCCGTCTTCATTTGCTGGATGCGCAGAAGGGGATGGGCTACTTGCCGCAGCAGCAGACCATGAAAAAGGATTTTCCGGCCAGTGTGTGGGAGGTCGTATTGTCCGGCAGGCTGAGTCAGCTTTCCTTTCCTTATCGGTACAGAAAAGTAGATCGGGATTACGCAGAGCATATGCTGCAGTTTCTATCCCTTTCCGCTTTGAAGAATCATGCATTCCGCGAATTGTCGGGCGGACAGCAGCAGAGAGTGCTTCTGGCGCGGGCACTGGCGGCGGGCAGTCAGGTGCTGGTACTGGATGAACCGGTGACCGGGCTGGATCCTCGCATCACGGAAGAGATGTATGCCATGCTGGAACGATGCATTCACGAGTTGGGACTGACCATCATGATGGTATCCCACGATCTGCCCCGCGTGTTTCATGAGGTTCATCAGGTTTTGTATCTGGCGAAAGGGAAGCAGATGTTTTTCGGTCAGACGGAGGACTTTCTCAAAGCGCATCCCGAAGTCATACGGCAAGGAGGGATCCTGTGATGTCTCTTATTCTGGAATTGCTGCAGTATCCCTTTATGGTGCGTGCGCTGGTGGTGGGCATCTTGATCTCGATCTGTGCTTCGCTTTTGGGGACCAGCCTGGTCCTCAAACGGTACTCCATGATCGGTGACAGCTTGTCCCATGTGGGCTTTGCAGCGCTGGCAGTGGCCTATGCCTTTTATCTGGATCCTTTGGTGATCTCCATCCCTGTCACGATGGCAGCGGCTTTTCTTCTTTTGGAATTGAAGGAAAGCATGCGCATCAAAGGGGATGCGGCGACGGCGCTTCTTTGCAGCAGTGCTTTGGCCGTGGGGGTTCTTGTCATTTCTCTCACCAGAGGGATGAATACGGATGTGTCCAATTACATGTTTGGCAGCATCCTGGCGATGAGCAGCGAGGATGTATGGCTCAGCTTGACAGCGGGCATCATCATCATCCTCCTGTACATTCTCTTTTATCATCCCTTGTTTGCTGTGACTTTTGATGAATCCTTTGCCACCGCTTCCGGGGTGCGGAGCCATTTCTATCATCTGGTCCTGGCGCTCATGACGGCAGTCACGATCGTGCTCGGCATGCGTATGATGGGCGCGCTTTTGATTTCCAGTCTGATCGTATTTCCTGCCATCACGGCGATGCAGATCTGCCATCGGTATCTGACCACCATTTGGACATCCACCATCGTGGGACTTGTCTGCTTTCTGGTGGGGATCACACTTTCGTATGCATTGTCCATTCCCACCGGGCCTTGCATTGTCTTGATCAATTTGATCGCCCTCTTTGCGGCTATCGGCCTGCGAAAATGGAGAGAAAGCGGGCGCATGGCTTGAAGGGATAGGCTTGATATATCCTGCTGGGCATGCTTCCTGTACCAGAAGGCTGCGGCGTAAAACAGGCAGCGGGCCATAGGATACTCACGCACAAAACGGTGCAGGCGGGTATGTGGATTTTGAATGCAATTCCCGAGTAGAAAAGATCTCTTATAACGGGAAGGGAACCGTTGTTGATGGAGAAAAGTACGGCTCTATGCATGGGAATAGCGATCGGCACTTGCAAGAAAAGCTGCTGCCTTACCGGCGGCGGCTTTTTTTGAAATACGTGTAGTAAAAAGTCTCGTATATATGATAAAATAATATAGTTATTTTCTTGTGTCAGCGAATATTTTATAAGGGTCATCAGAATGAAACAGACAGATACAAAATCATCCAAAGACATAAAGCAGACAGATAGTCCTGGCCACTGGAAGATCTGGTGGGCGATCGCGACGCTGGTGCCTTTTGGCTTTTCCTTTTTTCTTTCCTGGTATTTCGGCGCGCCGGGCGGATTTGAGCTTTCTTCGCAGGTGAAGGTCTTCCTGCTCTTCCTGCAGGTCGGTTTTGTGACGGCCTATTTTATCCGGCACCACCTGACGCGGGCTGCCGTGCATCTGTGGATCACGATCGGCTTTTTGTGGCTGCTCTCACTCATCGTGCCGTACCTTTCGACGCAGACGGACGTGGTGCTCGACATGTCGGATATGTCAGGCGAGCTCTCTGCACCGCTCTATCTGTTCATCTCCTGCCTCTCTGCGGCATGGATCCTGCCGGGGAAATGGCGCATGATCGCGCGCATCGCGTGCGTCGTCCTGATGCTCCTTTATGTGGGCATCCAGTTCACGTATGTGGGCTACTACTTCATCACGCATTCTCTGATCTCCATCAATATGCTGCTGGCGCTCGCGCAGACGAATCTTGCCGAGACGAAGGAGTATATCGATGTGAATATCCCGTATGCCGAGCTTATCCTAGGGACGCTTACGATCCTCATCCTCGCGTGGCTCATCTTCCACAGCAGCCGTTTCTCCTTCAATGGCCGCCTTCCCGTTTCCCGAAAGGCGTGGTGGGCGATGGCACTGCTCTTCTTTGTGAATGTCGGTCTCTGCTGTCTGTCCATCGGGGCGACGCGACTTGCGCATGTGTATTATGAGACCTACGAGACGCTTTCCAGCTTCTCCGATTTCCAGACGATGGTGGAGAAGCGCCGCCACATGTCGATCAAGGATCGCGTTCTTGCCGCGCAGCTCAAAGCGGCGCCGGACGGTGTCTACGTCCTCATCATCGGCGAGTCTCTGACGCGCGATCACATGGGTGTCTATGGCTATCACAGAAATACCACGCCTTTCCAGACAGAGGCCGCCGCAGACTCTCACTATACCTTCTTCAATCATGCCTATTCCTGCTATACACAGACCGTCCAGGTCCTGACCGAAGCCCTGACGGAGAAGAACCAGTACAATGATATGGAGCTGGTCGATGCCTACTCCATCATTGACATGGCAAGGCAGGCCGGCTTCCATACCACATGGATCTCAAACCAGTCCCGCTATGGTGTCTGGGATACGCCGATCGGCGCGATCGGAAGCGCCTGTGATGATCAGTACTGGATCAACCAGTATGTCGGCACAGATGTCGTGACGAAGGACTTCGATACCGCCCTCATCCCCTATCTGCGGAAGGTCGATCCGAAGAACCGCCGCCAGCTCGTCGTCGTCCACCTCATGGGCAGCCACGTCAGCTACTGGGACCGCTATCCGTCCGAGTTCTATCACTGGCCGGAGAGCATGGGAAAGGCACGCTCGACGGCTGACGTCATGAATGATGAGTATGACAACTCCGTCCTCTTTAACGACTACGTCGTCGAAAGCATCATGAACGAAGCCGTGAACTACATGAAAGCGGACAGCGTCCTCTACTTCTCCGACCATGGCGAGCAGGTCACTGAGCGTCCGGGGCACAATGCAGACCAGTTCGACTACACGATGGTGCACATTCCCTTCTGGATCTACACCTCGGATGACTACCAGAGGAGCCACCCGCGCACCCTGAAGACCATGTGGGAAAGAAGAAATATGCCATTTACCAATGACATGCTCTACGATACCTTCATGGGTCTCATGGGACTTACGGCGACTCGCTACGATGAAAAGTCCGACATACTTTCCCCTGACTTTGATAAAGATGTGACGACGCTCATGACCATGTACGGCAATGTCATGGTCAGAAACGATACCGAGCAGCTCGGAAGCAGCAAGGAGGCAGAGGATGAGCGCTGGAACAATGATATCCATCGCCGCCGCCTCTTCGCTCCGTCTTTCGATTGGAGCCGGTATCAGCCCGTCAAGATCGCGGGAGAAGAGATCCCCGATGTACCGAATGCGGGAGCAGGGCAGTAGAAATAGGTTTTGAGGGTTCGCCCTTTGATTCCGCTTGAAAGCTTCACTTGAATGAGAAATTAGAAATGAGAAATGCGAAATGGTGGTGCGGCGCAAAAAATAATGAAACGCCGCAGAATATAAATAGGGCAATGCCCGCTGGAGATGTCAGACGTCAGATGTCTAATGTCTCCCAGTCTTTTAGTCTCATCACCAGTCACTCCTAATCCCTAGTCACTTTACTTTACTTTACTTTATTCCCGAAAGGAGTCTCCCATGCGTCTCAGACGTAAACCCTGGATCGAAGAAGCCATCAAAAATTACACCTCCATCCTCTTTCTGGAGGAACCGACCGACATGAAAGGCAAGTGGGAGACACAGTTTCCCCGTCCGGAGCAGCCGCTCCATGTAGAATTCGGCACCGGCAAAGGCCAGTTCATTTCCGGCATGGCCGCGCTCCATCCTGATGTGAACTACATCGGTATGGAGGTGCAGGAAGGCGTCATCTACTATGCCGCACAAAAGACTGCGGAGAAGGATCCGCCGGTAGACAATGTCCGTCTCATCTTAGGCGATGTGAGCGAGATCCTGAATATTTTTGACGAAGGCGAAGTCGATGTGATCTACCTCAACTTCAGCGACCCCTGGCCGAAGAAGCGCCACGCCAAGCGCCGCCTCACCTATCGTGATTTTCTGAAACGCTACGCCGTCATTTTAAAAGAGGGCGGTGAGATCCGCTTCAAGACGGATAACAAGGACCTTTTTGATTTCTCCGTCGAAGAATTTGAGGCCATGGGCTGGCAGCTTTCGGACGTGACCTATGATCTTCATGCCGCTCCCGTCCCCGGGGATGTGGAGACAGAATATGAAGAGAAGTTTTCCAGAAAGGGGAACCTCATATGTCGTCTCGTAGCGAGACGTCCCTGAAGGATACGAAGTATGTGCCCGAGTGTCTGAAATGGATGCTCATCGCGGCCGCCATACTGATCGCCATCGGGGCGATGAATGTCTATAATGCCACCTACTATATGAATATGGCGGCAGGCGATGGGCCGTATACCCACTTTGTGAAGCATATCGGGGTCTTGGCGCTCAGTCTGGCCATCGGCGGTCTCGTGGCTTGGCTGCCGAAGGGCTTCATCAGGGGCGGCGCCTTCGTCTGGGTGGGGGTGACGATACTACTCCTTGCTGTGGTTGTTGTGGCCGGACATCGGGCGAATGGCGCGACGCGCTGGATCATGCTCGCGGGTTTTTCTCTCCAGCCGTCTGAAGTCGCGAAAGTGACCGGACTCATTTGGACGGCATCCTTTCTGGCCAAGCGCATACGGAAAGGAGAGGAAATCACGCTTATCAAGCGATTTTTCCGTCCCCTCTGCCATATTCGTGACAGGAAGAAAAAGGAAAACACCTTTCGCTCCATGATTGCGTATTTTTGGCCGCTCTATGGGCCGCTCGCGATGGCACTCTTCGTCTTGATACAGCCGGATATGGGGACGGCCGGTATGATCCTGCTCTTTCCCGTGCTTCTCTATGTCGTGGCGGGACTGCCGATTTTTGAGATCTTCCTCGGCGTGGGGGTCGCTGTATTCACTTTTGTCCTTCTCGTCATTGCAGCCCCCTATCGCATGGACCGTGTGGTTGTACTTTGGGATCCCTTCTCCTATGCGGCGAACCGCGGCTATCAGACGGTGCAGAGCCTCATCGCTGTCGGCTCCGGCGGCTTCTTCGGGCAAAGCGTCGGCGAAGGCATGTCGAAATTTCTCTACCTTCCCGAGCAGTACACCGACTTTGCCTACGCCGTCTTCAGTCAGGAATTTGGCTTCATAGGCTCTGTGTTCGTCCTCATTCTCTACCTCGTTTTTCTTCTTGCGGGATTCGCTGCGGCTAGAAAGCTGAAGGAGACCTATGCGGCTCTTCTCGTCTACGGACTCACCATGCTGATCTCCGTGCAGGGCATCGTCAATATCGCGATGGTCATCGGCTGCTTCCCTGTCACAGGGATCCCGCTGCCCTTCATTTCCTATGGCGGTTCCTCGCTCATCATGAATATCATCTCTGTCGCACTCATCTACGGCACCACGGTGCAGAGCCTTCGTGAGACAGATCTGGAGGAGCGAAAGCGCCGGATCGCACAGATGGAAGGGCGCGGGTGAGGAGCTGCTGGCCGGGGACCTCCCGGAAGAGGCTTCCTTAAGCGCTGCACCGCATACCATTTCGAGAGCTTCCCGGAGGCTGGCATGAAGTATAATGAAAATGACACGCTCGATGTGCTGACCCGGCGTCTTTCCTTGGCCGCTGCCGAGGGAAAAGGGATCTGTTTTCTTCCTGTGGGCTCCGTGAAGGGAGAGGGAGTGACAGCTCTTTGCCGGGCTGCAAAGGAGATCCGAAAGAGAACCGTGAAGCCTCTTACGATCCTTGCACTGACCATGGACATGGTCGCTATGGGGCGTATGGCACTTGCCATCAGGGCTTGCGGCTTCGAAGGCGCAGCGATCTGTAAGCAGGATGGGATGCGCTTTCTTGCGACCGTGCATGGCGGGAAGCTTTCCGCGGAGCGGCTTTCCCCGTCTGACCTTGCATTTCCCGAAGAGAACGAATGGACACCCTACCATGAGATGTCTTTTTATCTGGGGATCACGCTCTATGCGGCGGGGATGGAAGAGGCGCTCCTTCCCGCGATGGACCGGGCAAGACACATGGCGAAAGAGCTTTTGAAGGATAAAACGGTTTGATTTTATGGGATAATGAATGAAAATAAAGAGTAAGCAAGCAAAAAGCCATGAGAAACGGCGATTCTCATGGCTTTTTGCTTGTTTACAACTTCTTTACAAACTTTACTGTACGATGATAGATGGATTACCAATTTTTTTATATAATTTATTTATAAACAGGACTCGTTTTGCAAGGGGTTCGTATGTCTATCAAGGGAAACACTGATTCAATCGTTGTCTGATTTCATTCTTGGATTTTTATACAGAGTAAGGAATCATCTGACGCGAATAGCGAGCTATTTAAGGAGGATGATGACGAAGCTATGTATAAAAATCCATATGAAATTCGACTCTGCGATTGAATCAGCGTTTCCCAAGGTTCATATAGGGAAGGAAACGCTGATTGCAGCGTCAGACGATGGAGTCCGTGTTTCCTTGAGAGGAGCACGGAATGAATGAAACAGTCAAGATCTGCTTTGGCCTGATCGGCGGCTTGGCACTTTTCCTGTACGGCATGAATACGATGAGTGATGCCCTGCAGAAAACTGCCGGGGAGCGCATGAAAAAGATCCTCAGCTTTTTGACAAAGAATCCGATCATGGGGGCGCTCGCCGGAGCGCTGGTGACGGCAGTCCTGCAGAGCAGCTCGGCGACCACCGTCATGGCGATCGGCTTCGTCAGTGCCGGACTGATGACACTGCCGCAGGCGATCTCCGTCATCTTCGGTGCGAACATCGGGACCACGATGACAGCACAGCTCCTGGCGTTCAAGCTCAGCGACTACATTTATCCCATCATTTTCATCGGCTTCATGCTGCAGTTTGTCGGCAAGACAGAGAAGCTGAAGAATATCGGCATGGTCATCTTCTCTTTCGGACTGCTCTTTGAAGGGATCGAGATCATGGGACATGTGATGAAGCCGCTCGCAGGCAGCAGCGTCTTTGTCGACCTGATGGCAGAAGTCTCTTCGACACCGGTCTTGGGCGTACTCCTCGGCGGCGTGATGACGCTGGTGGTACAGAGCAGCTCGGCTACGATCGCCGTGCTGCAGAATTTTGCGTCCCAGCCGGCAGCTGATGGCGTCAGCAGTGTCATCGGTCTTACCGGTGCGATCCCGATCCTTCTTGGAGATAACATCGGTACGACGATCACAGCCATTCTGGCGTCGATCGGACAGACGAAAAATGCGCAGCGCACCGCGATCGCGCACAGCATTTTCAATATCAGCGGAAGTCTTGTCTGCCTGTGCATCATTCCGCTCTTTGCACAGTTCGTGCAGTACATCTCGCCGAGCGGTCGTGAGATCGATATCATTTCCCGGCAGATCGCCAATGCACACACGACTTTCAATGTCGTATGTACGCTGGCATGGCTGCCATTCATCCCTGTCATGGTCAAGATCGTCAAAGCCATCATTCGCGGGGAAGACAAGAACCTCAAGGCCGCCTATGAGCCGCAATATCTGGACAACAATCTGCTCGATAAGCCGGCCGCTGCCATGTACCTTGCCTCTTTGGAGCTTGAGCGCCTAGTCGGACTGGCTGACCGGACGCTGAACCGGCTGAAGCTCGTCCTTGACAGCCAGCGGACCGCCAAGGATTATGAGGCCTTTCAAGAGGATCTGATGATCCTGGAACAGCTGCAGGGACGAGTCACCGAGTACATCACCAAGCTGCTTTCCGGCGGCTATCTGACCGAGCAGCAGTCGGAGGAAACGGCGAGGCTTCACTTCGTCACGAATAATATCCAGCGCATGGCGGAGCGATGCAGGGATATGGATGAGGTCTGCCGGCAGGTGGTCGCGCAGAACCGTGTGTTCTCCTCGGTAGCCAATGAAGAAATCGTGAAGTGCATCACACTTGCCCAGTCGCTTCTCTCGCGCGCTGTCGAAGCCGTGAAAACAGGCTCCAAAGAGATGGTGAACGATATATTCAGGGACACGGATCAGATGCGCCGCTCGGAGCGCCGCTGCAATAAGGCACATCTGAAGCGTGTGAAAGCAGGCGAGTGCCATGCCCATATGACACCATACTTTTCCGATCTTCTCTACAATCTGAGCCGTATCGCGGACAACTGCGTCAGCATCGCAGAAGAAGCAGACACTGGTGCAGGATTTGCAGAGCTTCACAAAAATGCGAAGAAAATGGGATTCGTAGAGGGCAGATGAGAGTCATGAAAAGGGATGCACCTTTCAGAGCTTACCGCATCTGTTTTCCGGATTGGAAATAGGAAAAAACATGAGAATGATTCACTCTCATGTTTTTTTATTGCCCGGGATGGGGAAGGGGGAGCGCATATCGGCCGCAGGGGTCAGTGACTCCTCCTGCCATGCCGTGCATCTGCTGTCTATTTCAGATATTTCTTCCCGAGCTTCCATGTCAGAGCCAGCGACTGCTGGAGCAGGAAGAAATGGAAAGCCCGCATGGGGTGCAGGAGCCAGAAGGCCTTCTTGATGGGAGCAAGCGCCTGCCAGCCTTCTGCCTCTTTCTTTGTCGGTGTATATGCCTCCTGCCTTGCATGCAGCCCCTTGGCAAGGAATGCGCCCAAAAGTGCGAGCAGGATCATTTTGAAAATGCCATTCTTGTTATTCACGATCATCACCTCTATCCGTATCATAGCAAAGGGGAGAGCGTTAGGCAAGGTGTGGTAAGATAGGTAAAGGTTCGGCGGATCCAAAGGGGTCCAACACCCCGATCGACACGCTGCACCTTCAGAATCCATGAGGCCATATTTAGCATCCCAAAGGAGTATCACACCATGCACATCATTCTGGCATCCGCATCCCCGCGTCGGCGGGAGCTCATCCATCAGATCGGCTGGACGGAAGACGTCCTGCCCTCCTCCTTTCAAGAAGCAGAAACGCCGGAAGAGGCGAAGACACGTATTTTTGAATTTCCCGAGAGCGTACAGCAGATCCTTTCCTGCAAAAAGGGAGCGGATCTTGTGACGCTTTTCAATGCCTGCGGGAAGGCAAAGAGCATCTTTGAGGCAAAGGGGGCAGAGACAGCGATCGTTGCAGCCGATACCGTCGTGGTGCTGGATGAGGATATCCTTGGCAAGCCCAAAGATGAGGAGGAGGCGCGCCTCATGCTCCGCCGCCTCTCCGGACGGGCGCACGAAGTCAAGACCGGGCTTTCTGTCTATCATAAGGGCCATGTCCATCTTCTTGTCGAGACGACGCGCGTCTATTTCAGAAAGCTCTCGGCTTCGGAGATCGATCGCTACGTCGCCACCGGTGAACCGATGGATAAAGCCGGCGCGTACGGCATCCAGGGCAAGGGCGCGATCCTGGTTTCTCGTATAGAAGGCTCCTATGACAATGTCGTCGGCCTTCCTCTTGCTCGGCTCTATGAGATGATGAGAGAGGAAGTGTAGAGTCAGTCCGGGAGGGCGAGAACGCAGCAGGGTACATCATGACAGGGCGCCGCATGGAGGTCGCTTTTCCGGGAGGGGGAGTGGCATAGCTTTTCACCTGCATCAAAGCCCCTCCATCCGCCTTCGCATTTGGCGGAGCTGCCGGATGCGCTCCTTGCCTTTCTTCCCTTAACAAATTTCCTAAAATATGATATGGTAATACATACATATGGCTCAGACTTTCCATAGAAATATCTGTTTTCTACCAAAAAGTAATGAGCGATATCTTTTCTCTTAGAGAGAGGAAAGAATCAGAAAAGGGGAATTGAACATGAAAGACATGAAAAAAACAGCGGCTCTTCTGGCGGCTATGGCGCTTCTCGGCGTGGGCAGCGCAAGTGCGGCAGAGGCCGCTCCGATGTATGCCCTGAAGGGCATCACTGTTACTGCGACCCGTCAGGCAGAAAACCTCAAGGATGTACCGGCGAATGTACAGGTCATCACCGAGAAGGACATCAAGTTGCGCAATGTGCAGACCGCCTCTGATGCCGTTGCGATGGCGACCGGCGTCTCTGCTTCGAATTCTGTCGAAGGCACGGTGAACCTTCGCGGCTATAGCTCGAAGAACATCCTCGTCCTTGTCGATGGACAGCAGATGAATACCGCATGGGACGGCGACGTCGACTGGAACATGATCCCTGTCGAGAATATCCGTAAGATCGAGGTCGTTTCCGGCGGTCAGTCCGCTCTCTACGGCGGTCGTGCGGTCGGCGGCGTCATCAATATCATGACAAAGAGCGAGAAGCGGGACGGCGTCCACGGCTCTGCGGTCGTCAGCTACGGTAGCCACGCTACGGTGAAGCAGGCGTATGCGGTGCATGGGCAGAAGGACAAGCTGTCTTGGGGGACGTTTTATGAGAGCAAGCAGACGAACGGCTGGAAGAGCTATAACGTCTACCTGAGCAAGAAAAAATCGACAGGTCTTACAACTACAACTGGTGCGAAATTGGATTCTACTGCAGATGGTGGTACTATTATCGGGAATCGTGGGAATAAATATGTGCTTTCTGAAAGCTATGGTTTTAATTTGGGATATGCCTTTAATGACGACCAAAAGCTGACGTATAAGTATACACATTCAATTTATGACTGGCATTATGATGGCGCAGAATCCTTTACTGGTAAATGGGAACAGAGCGGAAAATATTCGGCTAAAACATTTTTAGGGGATAAGGGATGGCGTACGTACAATATGCATTCTTTGACCTATAATGATCAGAGAAATAAGGTACATGCGCATTTTGGCTATGTGGATTATACAAAGGATGGAAGTATCACACCAGTAAACGTAGACCCTAACAATAACTTTGATGGTAGTGGTACAAAAAAATCCTATCCGTCTAAGTCTTGGGATTTTGAATTGAATAAGCGCTGGACATTAGGTACACATACCATTTTGGCGGGTACTTCTTATGGACAAGATCAGTTCAGTCAGGATGTCTATGGGAAAGTAGCTGACTGGAAAAACTGGAATAGCACAGTGCTGAGTAAGGCTGTAGAAAAACATAGCGGCAAAGATAAAATCTGGGCATTGTATTTGCAGGATAAATGGGAATTTTCCTCTAAATGGACTGCGTATCTTGGCGGGCGCTATGATCACTACAAAAAATATGATGGTTTTACACAAACGGTACAACATGATAGAGTAACCGGCTCAACAAGCTATGGTTCTAGTTCCTACAGTAAATTCTCACCAAAGCTGTCTTTGGATTACAAATGGGACGACAATACGAATCTGTATGTCTCCTATGGTAAATCTTTTAATCCACCTATTTTGTATCAGATTTATCGCAAAGGAACGAGCGTTCTTGGCAATACCATTCATTCAAATCCAGATTTGGCACCAGAAACGATTGATAACTGGGAGATTGGAATGAAGAAAAAAGTGGGGAATAAGACGGATATCCATGCCGACGTATTCTATGCGAAGACTACAGATGCAATTCAGTTGGTAGAATTAGATGACGAGAACAAGAAATACCAGAACGTCGGTGAAGCCAAGACGCACGGTTTCGAGATCGCTGTGAGCCAGAAGCACAGCGACAACTGGACCTCCTACATCAATTACACCTGGCAGACGGGCAAGATCAATGACGATAAGAACTATGATATCCCGCGTCATCTGCTCCATCTCGGCACGACCTTCCACAAGGATCCATGGACGGTGAACGTCGACGGCATGTTCATCTCCGATCGCACGGAAGCGGGTATGATCGGTGGACATTTCAAATCACGCGATGCGTACTTCCTCTTGAATCTCAATACAAACTACCAGTTCAACAAGAATTTCTCCATGCAGTTTGCCATCGAGAATGTCCTCGATCGCGAATATTTCGATGAAGATATTTCTACGAACCACTACTACATCGGTGATGGCCGCACCTTCACGCTGTCTGCGCGCTATGCCTTCTAATTAGACATGCAAAATAGCGGTATTTTCCCGTACTGTCATTCTGAGCGGAGGAAAATGGAGAATGCGAGACCGCTGGTGCGCGGAACGCATGGGGGATGAGCCGAAGAATCTAAACGCGAGCAGCGTACGATGAACCTGCACCCCAACATAAAAAGCACGTCTGAATCAAAAGATTCAGACGAGCTTTTTTTAGCGGCATGGATGCTGTCAAGGATGAGCGAATCCGATTTCTCGTATCGCCCTAGTCACTAGCCACTAGTCCCTAATCCCCAGTCCCTAGTCACCAGTCACCAGTCACTAGTCCCTACTCATAGAACTTCGTCACGGCATCGACGAGGTAGGCGGTATCCTTGACGCCGGCCGTCTCATAGGAGGAGTGCATGGCGAGCTGGGGGAGACCGATGTCTACGGTCGGCATGGCGATGACGGTGTTTGAAATATTCCCTAAGGTAGAGCCGCCGGGGTTGTCACTGTGATTCGTGAAGGTCTGTGTGGGGATGTCATGGTCTTTGCACAGCTTCTTGAAGTAGGCGGCAGAGAAGGCATTGGTCGCATATTTCTGTGCGGCGCTGTACTTGATGACGATGCCGCCATTGATGACGGGACGGTTCACAGGATCCGCATATTCCGGATGGTTCGGGTGGACGCTGTGGGCGTTGTCAGCGGAGATCATGAAGCTTCTCGCGATCATGGCCATGGTCTCATCATAGCTGTATCCGAGGGAGCGAGCGAGACGCTCAAGTGTATTCGCAAGGAAGGTGGAGCTGGCGCCCTGTGAGGTGGCGCTGCCGACTTCTTCGTTATCGAAGAGGGCGTAGACGGAGATGTATTTCTCCTTCTCTCCCTGCGTGAAGCCGCGGAAGCAGGCGAAGGCGCACTGCAGGTCGTCGAGCTTCGGCGAGGAGATGAATTCTCTCTCTTCGCCCCAGATGGCGGCGGGGACGCGGCTGTAGAGGATGAGGTCATGGGCGAGGATGTCCTCTGCCTTCACCTTGGCAGCGGCGGCGATGACGTCCATGAAAGGGGTCTTGGCGCCGGTCATGCCATAGAGAGGGAGCATGTCCTTCTGGACCTTCCACTCTTTATGCTGGTTCACGCTGCGGTCCATATGGATCGCGACGGAGGGGATGACGAGCATGGTGCCGTCGATCGCGACGAGTTTCTCTGCGAGGTGGCCATTCTCCGTGACGAGGAGACGTCCTGCGACGGAGAGGGGACGGTCGAGCCAGGTCGACATGATCATGCCGCCGTAGCCCTCGACATTGAGTTTCACATAGGGGCCGTCTGCGATCTCCGGATTCTCTTTGATCTTGAAGGTCGGAGAGTCGCAGTGCGAGGCTGTGATATGGAAGGCTTCTGCGCCTTCTTTCGGCACGGTGAAGGCCATGAGGGCGCTGCCATTCCTGGTAACGACGTACTTGCCGCCCTTCTCAATCTGCCAGGTGTCTTCTTCGCGGATCTCTGTGAAGCCTGCGTAGAGGAGCGCCGCCTTGATGCCGCGGACGGCGTGGAAGGTGGAGGGGGACTTGGCGATGAAATGGATGAGGTCGCGGCTGATATCATCTGCGGTGATCGGCTGTTCCATTATTTCTTATGTCCTACTTTTTTCTGATATACGTCTTCTGCCATCTGGGCACGGGCACGGATGACCGGGTTCGAAGAATTGACGGAGGTCGGGGTGAAGTTGCTCTTGTAGTGGAGCTTCTTCGTTTCCTTTTCCATTTCGACGACCTGGATGGTGCCGGCGGTGCGGTCGTAGGCGTAGGTGTAGGTGCAGGTGCCGCCTTCGATGGCTTCGACGGCGACGAAGTTCAGGATCTCATGACCGTTTGTGGTCTTCTTGATACTGGTCTCCTGCATGTCGATGGTGATGGTGTCGTTATATTTCCAGAGGCTTTCTGCGGAAACGGACATAGAGCCGGCAGCGATGGCAGCGGCAGCTGCCAGGGCGATCATCATTTTTTTCATAGCAATCACTCTCTTTCGTGAATGGATGACTGGAAGTCATTCTTTGTTTGCAGTGCTGGATTTATTATAGCATAAAAATGAATGGTGGGCTTGAAGTTCAAGAACCTTAACGAGGTTGATGCGGTCCATGTTTTTTATCGAAGCTCTTTATGTCAAGAGTATGAATGCGTAATGCTTGACATTGTGTACCGAAATAGATAGAATGAGTGTGAAAGGCGGTGGTCTTATGGCAACAGCAGCTACACAGATCCGAATTGATGCGGATACGAAACGACAGGCGGCAGCACTTTTCAGTCAGTTGGGACTCGATATGTCTGGCGCAGTGAACCTGTTTCTTCGTCAGTGCGTTCTTCGTGGAGGACTTCCTTTTGCAGTGGAAATGCCGCGATATAATCAGGAAGCATTAGCCGCAATGGAGGAGGGACGACGAATTGCTCGTGATCCGAGTGTTAAAGGCTATACGAATATGGCTGATTTGAAAAAAGCATTGGAGCAGGAGTAACATGTACCTTGTCAAATTCACTTCAGCATACAAGAAAAGCTACAAGCTGATGCGAAAACGTGGGTTCGACGTCTCACTTTTGGATGAAGTGGTAGAAACTTTGATGCAGGGGGCTACACTTGATTCTCGGTATCGTGACCATAGATTATCAGGACGTTTTCTCGGGAAACGCTGATTAAATCACAGAATCAGATTTCATGTGGATTTTTATACATAGCGTCGTCGACATCCTCCTTAAATAGCTCGCTATTCGCGTCGAATGTCTCCTCGCTCTGTATAAAAATCCAAGAATGAAATCCGATAACGATTTAATCAGTGTTTCCCTGGGATTTCGGGAATGTCATGTGAAGCCGGACTGGCTTCTGGTTTACTTGATTGAGGATGATATTCTCACACTGACGCTGATTGACACAGGCTCTCATGCCGATATCTTCCGCATGTAAAAAAAGACTGCCGGAAAGGGCAGTCTTTTTTATTGTCGGCTTATCTATCCGAGCCGTCTTTTTCTTTGCGGATGACGTCGTGAGCGCCGCCTTCTACGATGGAGGTCGCAGAGACGAGAGTCAGCTTCGCCTTTTCCTGAAGCTGCGGGATGGTGATAGCGCCGCAGTTGCACATGGTGGCTTTGATCTTAGCGCAGGTCTTTTCGACGTTTTCTTTCAGCGGACCGGCATATGGGACATAGGAGTCTACGCCTTCTTCGAAAGCGAGCTTCTTGGAACCATCGAGGTCATAACGGCCCCAGTTTCTGGCACGGTTGGAACCTTCGCCCCAGTATTCCTTGACGATGGTGCCGCCGACCGTTCTCTTCTGTGTCGGGGATTCGTCGAAGCGGGCAAAGTAGCGGCCGAGCATGACGAAGTCAGCGCCCATGGCAAGAGCCAGTGTGATGTGGTGGTCGTAAACGATGCCGCCGTCGGAGCAGACTGGTACGTAGATGCCGGTTCTCTTGTAGTATTCATCTCTGGCCTGGCATACTTCGATGAGAGCCGTTGCCTGGCCGCGGCCGATGCCCTTGGTCTCACGGGTGATGCAGATGGAGCCGCCGCCGATGCCGACCTTGACGAAGTCAGCGCCTGCTTCTGCGAGGAAGAGGAAGCCTTCTCTGTCGACGACATTGCCTGCGCCGACCTTGACTTTTTCGCCGTAGCGTTCACGGATCCAGTTGATGGTGATCTTCTGCCATTCGGAGAAGCCTTCCGAGGAGTCGATGCAGAGGACATCTGCGCCTGCGTCTACGAGGAGCGGTACGCGGTCCGCGTAGTCTCGGGAATTGATGCCGGCACCGACGATGAAGCGTTTCTGCTGATCGAGCATTTCATTCGGGTTTTCCTGATGGGAGTCATAGTCCTTGCGGAATACGAAGCCGTAGAGACGGCCGTCTTCATAGAGGACCGGCAGGGAATTGATCTTGTTGTCCCAGATGATGTCATTGGCTTCGGAAAGGGTGATGCCGTAATTGGCTTTGACAAGCTTTTCGACAGGGGTCATGAAGTTTTTGACCTTTTCGCTCTTGTCCATGCGGCTTACACGGTAGTCTCTGGAGGAAACGATACCTACCATTTTGCCGTTGGAAGTGCCGTCTTCCGTGATGGCGATGGTGGAGTGGCCTGTCTTTGCCTTGAGGGCGAGGACATCAGCTAAGGTCGCTTCCGGCGACAGGTTCGAATCGGAAGGAACAAAGCCTGCTTTCTGTGCTTTGACTCTGGCAACCATGGCTGCTTCTTCTTCAGGGGTCTGGGATCCGTAGATGAAGGAAACGCCGCCGTTTCTTGCGAGTTCGACAGCGAGCTTTTCACCGGAGACGGCCTGCATGATAGCAGAAACCATTGGAATGTTTAATGTGATGGCCGGTGTTTCCCCTTTTTTGTATCTGACCAGCGGGGTCTTCAGAGAGACGTTCGCCGGGATGCAGCTGCAGTCAGAATATCCGGGAATGAGCAGATATTCATTAAAGGTATGAGCCGGTTCATTGATGTAGGTTGCCATTATTTCCTCCTTAAATAAAAATAGAGTAAAAAGATGAAAATAAATTAACTTACTATACCTCTTTACTCGTATTCGGTCAAGCGTTTTTTCCCGTGACCTATGTATTTGTACTATTATAGCGTAAAAACTCCGCCTTGGGTAGGCGGAGTTTGTGAGAGTTTTATGAGATTGGTTGTCAGGTTCAGGGGTAGCCCACGAGGCGTATTGCCCTTTGATCGTTTGCGAAAGCTCGACCCGAATGAGGAATGAGGGTAGCGGCTTCGCCGAGATCGATGACGAGGTCGCAGCTGTTCTGGCATTCGTTATCTCACATACGACGTTTCTCGCCGCTCAGGATGACGAAACGGGGCGATGCCCGAAAGTGGTATGCAAGTCACTCGTGATCTCTAATCCCTGCGGTCTAACATACGTGGGGGCCAACCCCGCCTCGCTCCGCGCGGCCGCCCCTTCCAGAGGAAGGGGCGAGAGGATGCGCCTCTGCGATTTAATCGGCGTTTCCCTAGAGCAGCGGCTCGATCACGGTCTGGAAGTAGGCATTCAGCTCTTTGGGCGTCGCCTGCATTTTGTTTTTGCGTACCCACCACTGGACCATTTCGACGAAGCTGCCGGAGATGTGATTCAGGAGGAAATCTTCGGGGACAGGGATTTCCTTGTGATGGTTCAGGAGGTAGGAGGCGATGAGGCGGGAGAGGCTCGCCTTGAAGTAGCGCAGGAAGAAGTCGGAGCTTTCAGAGATGAGCAGGTCGCGCAGGTGGTTCGTATTCTCTGCGATATGCTCTAAGAGGTGGCAGAAGACAGGATCCGGAAGGCCGGTATGCTGGTGATCGTCAGAGGGGTGGTTGTCATTCATGACACCGTCTACGATATGCTCGAAGAGTTCCTGACACATGTCCTCTAAGAGGCTGTCCTTGGTCTGGAAATGCGCATAGAATGTGCTGCGGCCGATATTGGCACGATCAATGATATTCTGGATGGTGATTTTTGAATATGGTTTTTCTGATAACAGAGCGCTGAATGCTTCGAAGATAGCGGCTCTGGTCTTCTGCTGTCTGCGATCCATGAAATGTCCCTCTTTTGTAAATAGTATGGTGGGATACAAAACGACTTGTATGACATATGCTATTGTAAAATACAAAAGGACAAAATTCAAGTATCTATAATCAATTTTTTTAGGCAAACTTGAAATTTTCAAGAGGCAGGAAGGAGCTTGCAGGATGAAGGCGTTTCTCCGCGCTGTATCCTAGTGAAAATACCGCAGGGGAGAGCCTTTGCTCCCGTTCTCCCTTGTTCCGGCTCTCTCCATCCATCGCTCGCAGCAAAGCTATGGCCGATGGCTATAGGTCATTGATGATACGGATGAGCTTTTCTACATCCTCTTTTTGGCTCGCCCAGCTGGTGCAGAGGCGGATGATGCTGTGGCTGTCGTCGGCTTTGCAGCCAAAGCCGAAAGCAACGGTCTCCTTGAGCTTTTCCATCCGGCTGTTTTCTATGGTGAAGAAGATCTGGTTCGTGGGGGAGTCGAAGTAGAGGGGGATCCCTTTGGCGGTGAGTGCTTTTTTTATCTCTTCGGCATAGAGGTCGGCGGTGCGCCCCATCTGCACATAGAGGCCATCTTTGAAAAGCTCGTCAAACTGGATGCCGAGGAGCCAGCCTTTGGCGAGGAGTGCGCCATGCTGTTTGATCATGGGGAAGAAGTGCAAGATGAGGCGCGGGTCAGGGATCACGACGGCTTCGCCGAAGAGTGCGCCGCATTTCGTGCCGCCGATATAGAAGACGTCTGCGAGGCGAGCAAGGTCTTCGAGGGTGACGTCATTTGCGGCGCTTCCGAGGGCGTAGGCGAGGCGGGCTCCATCGATGAAGAGAGGAAGATGGTGCCTGCGGCAGACGGCAGAAATGTCTGTCAGCTCTTTCTTGGAATAGAGGGTGCCCCATTCGGTCGGCTGGGAAATGTAGACCATGCCTGGATGTACCATGTGTTCCCAGTTGTCGTCGGCAAAGAAATCGGAGACGTAGTGATCGATCGCTTCGGCGGTCAGCTTGCCTTTCTCGGAAGGAAGAGCGAGCACTTTGTGACCACCCCACTCGATGGCGCCGGCTTCATGGACATTCACGTGGCCGCTGTCGGCGGCGATGACGCCTTCATAAGGGCGGAGGACGCAGTCGATCACGGTGGCATTGGTCTGGGTGCCGCCGACGAGGAATTTCACCTCTGCCTGCGGCGCGGCGCATGCTTTTCTGATGCGTTTGCGGGCGGAGTCAGAGATGTTATCCAGCCCGTAGCCGGCAGAGGGCTGGTGGTTTGTTTCAGAAAGACGACGGAGAATATTCGGATGGCAGCCTTCCATGTAGTCGGAGGCGAAGGGGAGGGTATGGTTCATGATGAATGCTTCCTTTCATTGGGATATGTATGTTATAAATTATAGCAAAGCTATGACTGAAATGCATAGCTTATCTTTTCTTGTGTCCAATTATGCATACTTCTTTCCAAAAATGTTTGATAGTGATACAATTATTTCTGTAATTTGTACATGATTTCAAGAAAAGGCTGTAAAAAGATAGCCAAAAAAGAAAATGACAGCGAAAGCGCCAAGCGCTTTCATTTTTTTCATGAGGGGTGATCTTCTCATGGAAGGGAGAATGAAGTATGAATATCCATGAATACCAGAGTAAGCAGATCATGCGTGAGTATGGCATCCATGTTCCGGAAGGCTATCCGGCATTCACAGTCGAAGATGCGCTGGAAAATGCGAAGCGTCTCGATACGCCGGTCGTGGTCGTAAAGGCGCAGATCCATGCAGGCGGCCGCGGGGAGGCGGGCGGTGTCAAGCTCGCCCGTTCTCTGGATGAAGTCAGAAAATATGCGAAGGAGCTTCTTGGCAAGGTGCTCGTCACCCGCCAGACCGGCCCGCAGGGCAAGACGGTGAATCGTCTTCTGATCGAAGCCGGCTGCCATATCAAAAAAGAGTACTATCTCTCCTTTGTCGTGGATCGTCAGGCGGAATGCGTCGTCATGATGGGTTCGGAGTCCGGCGGCATGTCCATCGAGGACGTGGCAGCAGAAAATCCGGAAAAGATCATCAAAGAGTACATCGACCCGGTCATCGGTCTGGCCGATTTCCAGGCACAGCGCATGGCGTATGCGCTTCATTTCGAAAAGTCGACCATCAGAAAAGCAGCGACCTTCATGAAGTACCTCTACAATGTCTTTGTGGATAAGGACTGCTCGCTGGCGGAAGTCAATCCGCTGGTCGTCACCGAAGAGGGCGACGTCATGGCACTCGATGCGAAGCTGAACTTCGATGACAGCACGCTTTCCCGTCATCCGGAGATCGTAGCACTGCGCGACATCACGGAAGAGGACCAGAAGGAAAGAGAAGCCGCAGCGGAGGGATTGAACTATGTCAATCTCGGCGGCGACGTAGCCTGCATGGTCAACGGGGCAGGTCTTGCAATGGCGACTGTCGATATCATCAAGGAAAACGGTGGTGAACCGGCCAACTTCCTTGATGTCGGCGGTGACTCTACGCCGGAAAAGATCGTGGCAGCCTTCAGGATCATGCTTGAAGACGATCAGGTTGACGGCATTCTGATCAATATTTTCGGCGGCATCAATAAGTGCGATGTCATCGCGACGGGCATTGTCGAAGCGGCTGCGCTTCTTTCCGGCGGCAAAGAGGAATTCCCGATCCCTGTCGTGGTTCGTCTCGAGGGACGCAATGTAGAGCGCGGACGAGAGATCCTGGCCAAAGCGGATATCAAGAATCTGTATCCGGCTTCTTCCATGGATGAAGGTGCGAAACTCGCCATTCGTCTCGCAAAAGAAACGAGAGAGAAGAAGTAAAAATAAAGGTTGGCGGGTTCAAGGTTTCAGACGTTGTGAGAAGCGGCGGCGCTTTATGAATTGTGCGCCGCTACCAGAGCCTATCAACCTGAAGTTTGAAAACAGGGATGAGTGGCTAGTGACTGGTGGCTAGGGATTAGGTTTGCGATACGAGAAAACCGCTAGTTTCAAACCTCCGCGGCGCTTCTGTATTTTTATGCGCCGCACCACCATTTCACATTTCTCATTTCTAATTTTTCATTCAAGCGAGGCTTTCGCACGCAATCAAGGGGCAACACGCCCCATGGGCTAACCCTTGTCATATGGTTCGGTCTGCTATGTTTGACTACGAACAAATACTTATTATTTAACCTCTCATTTAACCTCAGGAGGATGTACCCATGAGCGTTTTAATTCATAAAGATACCAAAGTCATTGTGCAGGGCATCACGGGCAAGGCAGCCCGTTTCCATACCGAACAGATGCAGAAGTATGGCACAAATATCGTAGGCGGCACGGCACCGGGAAGAGCCGGTGAAGTCTGCTGCGGCGTACCGGTCTTCAATACCGTGAGAGATGCCGTCGCTGTCACCAAAGCCACGACCTCGGTCATTTTCGTACCGGCTGCCTTTGCAGCCGATGCCATCCTTGAAGCCGTCGAAGCGGGCTTGGAGCTCGTCGTCTGCATCACGGAACACATCCCGGTCGAAGACATGGTCAAGGTGCACCGCTACATGGTGGGCAAGAAGACCCGCCTCATCGGACCGAACTGCCCGGGTCTCATTTCTGTCGATGAAGCGAATATCGGCATCATCCCGGGGCAGATCTATAAAAAAGGCCACGTGGGCGTGGTTTCCCGTTCCGGCACGCTGACTTACGAGGCGACCTTCCAGCTGACCAATGCAGGCATCGGACAGACGAGTGCGATCGGCATCGGCGGCGACCCGATCAAAGGCACGGACTTCATCGATGCACTGAAGCTTTTCAATGACGACCCGGATACCAAGGCGGTCCTCATGATCGGCGAGATCGGTGGTACGGCGGAGGAACAGGCTGCGAAATGGATCCAGGACAATATGAAGAAGCCTGTCGCTGCCTTCATCGCCGGCCGCATGGCACCTCCAGGAAAGCGCATGGGTCATGCCGGCGCCATCATTTCCGGCGGCAAGGGGACTGCGGTAGAAAAGATCGCTGCGCTGAATGCGGTGGGGATCCCTGTCGCAGAAACGGTAGCGCATATCGGTGAGACGGTCATCGAGCTCTTGAAAAAAGAAGGGCTCTATGACGAATGCCATACATGCTGATGAAAAGCAGTCCCGCGAGGGACTGCTTTTTGGGTTAGACCGTGGGCGTGCTGCCTGCCCTTGATTGTTTGCGAAAGAGGGGGAGCGGGTTCTACTGGTTCAGAGGGTTCAGCGGTGGTGGTGCGGCGCATAAAAATATAGAAGCGCCGCAGAGTATGGATGGGGCGATGCTCGAAAGCACCTTTCAAGTCACTAGTCACCAGTCACTAGCCCCATCTCTCCTCCATGTACATGAAAAGTTTTTACTTGACGGGGACCATGCTTTCCGCTATTGTAGGAGAAAAGACGGGAGGGAACGCGATGTTTGGTAAATTTCAAGATTCACTGCTTTTTGTCGTGCTTGCTTATGCGATCTTTCGTATCGGCTGGGGCGAGGGATTCACGACGATGAATATTTTCATCCTTCTAGGCTCGCTGGTCGCCATTTTGTCTATGGTGCTTCGGCGGAGCGGCTACCTAGAAACGGTAGAGAAAAAGAAGAAGGAAGCGGAAGAAAAAAAGAAGAACGTATAAAAAGGGCCGCGCGGCTCTTTTTTACTTGTCCTCTCCGCGTCCCCGCTTTTGTCAAATCCCCCTCCTTATGCTAAAATGAGAAGCAACAAGCAGCAAAGGAGGAAGCTGATGAATCCGGATCTCTATATCGTAAGAAAGGTGAATGAAGCCACATCCGTCTCGCGCAAGGCGAGTCTGTTCATGGACCTTGTCACACGCTACGGACACTGGGCTTTTGTGATCTACGGACTTCTCCTCTGGTTTGCACCCGGGGAAGGACGGAAGGCGCGCAGGCTCTGCTGCGTGTTGTCCTTCGCGGGGGTCGTGGCCGCATCTCTTCTTTCCTTTGCCATCGGCAGGGTGTGGAGACGGAGAAGGCCTTTTGTATGCGACTGGCGCATCTGGAATTTCACCGGGCATAAGGCCAATGCATCGTTTCCCAGCAATCACACGATGAATGGGGCCATCGTTGTCATGGAGCTTCTCCGCATGCACATGCCAGGGGCGCAGCTGTTGGCGGCTTTTGCCGGTCTTCTTGCATTTTCCCGTATTTTCGCCGGTGTGCATTATCCGACGGATCTTTTGGGCGGCGTCGCCATCGCGGGGCTCGTGCATCGGCTGATCCACGCAGCGCCTTTCGCGCCGGCCCTCGCTGCGCTCGCGAACTTCGGCTCGGCGGTGAGTGACTGGGGATTCTCGAGAAAGTGAGCGGGGATGTGTCACCGGCAGCTTTTTCGTATCCGCATCCCTCATTTTTCCTAAGAAGGTGATCCTATGGCAAGCAGTGAGACGGGCAGCAAGCTCTCTATCATCCGCATCGTGCAGGTCCTTTTGCGCGAGTCGGACAAGGATCACCCTTTGTCTCAGCAGGACATTCTTCGTCTTATGGAGAGCAAGTATGGGATGGTCGTGAGCCGCAAGTCTATATCCAGAAATCTGCTCCGCCTGAAGGAGGCGGGGCTGCCTGTGATGTGCCGCGAGGTGCCGCGCATGGTGAATGGGAAGGAAGCGCCGCTTTCGCTTGACTGGTACTGGGATCATGTGCTCTCGCCACAGGATCTGAAGACGGTGATCGATCTCCTCTATTTCTCGCATCTTCCGGCGGGACAGATCCGCCAGCTCGCAGAGAAGCTGAAGAGACTGCAGTGCCGTTCTTTTGAGGATGGGAAGGAAGGCATACGGAATCTGCCGCTTCCGCAGAATCTACCGGACGTGAGGGAGACGCTCGTCCTGCTCTCGCAGGCACTTTGCGAAAAGAGGCAGATCTCCTTTTACTATGACCACTATGAAGTGGACGGCAAACGGCATCACGGTGTGAGCCCGTCAGGAGAGGCGCGCTGCTATATCGTACATCCTTTTCAGGTGATCGCATCGGATGATCGGTACTGTCTTCTCTGCAATGTGGAAGGACGGGAGGATATTTCCTATTTTTTTGTAGACCGTATGGCGGACATCATGCTCCTTTCTGCGCCGGCGCGGGGACAGAAAAGCCTCGCAGGCGCCGATGCCTCTGCGAAGCTCGATGAGCTTCTGGTGGCAGATCGGGATATTTATACAGGAAATCCTGTAGAGATCACCTTCGAGGCAGATGTGCGCCTTCTGACAGACATTCAGACGGATTTCGGCAAGAGGGCCCGTCTCATCTCTGCGAGCCCGGATAAGGTGACCATGGAAGTGACGCTTCCCCAAGCCGCCATGAAAGCCTGGGCTCTGAAGAAGGCACCGCTCGTCAAGGTGCTTTCTCCGTCGTACCTGGTGCGGGAGGTGAAGGAGGCAGCCCAGAGCCTGGCGCGCCTCTACGGCCTATGATCATAGGCATGCTTGCCTTTCTCCTCGCCGCTGTTCTTATACTTCTCCTGATCCCCATCCGTTATACCGTGACGCTCGTGCGCTGGAGGCTCACCCTGTCGGTCTCCGTGCTTTTGGGGCTTTGGCGGAAGGAGATCGAGCTTCCGCCTGCCGGGGAAGAGCCCTCGCCTCAAGTGGAAATGACAGAGGAGCCTCCAATGGACTGGATGGAAGAAGCGCTCGCACAGGCAGAAGAGAAGGCAGAAGTGCATGAGAGGCTGCCGGATGCTGCCGCGGTGCAAGCGAAGAGAGAGACAGAGGAGAAGAAGGAGGCCTCCCTTTGGCGAGAGATCCGTTTCGCCATGGGAAATGGGCTCGCGGAGCGTGTCCTCCATGCGGCAGGGAAGCTCCTGTCGCACAGCTTTCCACGCAGGTGCCGCATTCGTGGAGACTTTGGGACAGGAGATCCTATGACGACGGGCATTGCCTGCGGTATGGCGATGGCGTTCCTTGCCCAAGAAACAAAAGAGATCCGATGGAATTATCTACAGCCCGTGAATACCCTGTCGGGGGAGGCAAAGGGGCGGATCATTCCTTTGACTATGATCTATATAGCCGGCAGGCTTCTCCTGTCGAGACCCGCCAGAGAGTTCTGGCATTTCAGAAAAGAGGAAAAGAACCATGGATAATGAAGTTAGAAAGCAGATCTTTGAAGATTTCAAGAAGATGATCACCACCGAGTCCGTGGTGGGACAGCCCATCTATCTGGGCGATGCGACCATCGTGCCCTTTGTGGATATTTCCTTCGGCTTCGGCACCGGCAGTCAGGGCACGAATGCCGTAGGGGGCGCCGGCGGCGGCAAGGTGACACCGACCGCCGTCCTCATCATGAAGGGGGAACGCGTCGAGCTTTTCTCTATCAAGAATGCAGGGCCGAACGGCACCATCGATAAGGTGCTGAACATGGTCCCGGAGGTTATCTCCCATTTCACCAAGAAAAAGGAAAAGCAGGAGGCCGTGAGAGAGGCGGCGCTCAAGGAAGCCAAGGAGGCCATGGCAGAAGAAGCAGAGACGGCGGCGATCGAAGCGAAGAGCAAGGAGTAGGGACTAGGGACAGGTGACTAGTGGCTAGGGACTAGGAATTAGGAGTTTCGAGGATTGGATGACTAAGAGACTAGAGGACATCAGACTCCCGTATCGCCATTTCGAGCGAAGTGAGAAATCTTTGTCATTCGCGGCTCAGTGGTCGATGTGTGGAAACCCCAAATGGGAAGCCTGTCATCAAGAGACCTTCGGCCATCGCCACTATTTGTACGCCGCGGAGCTTCTGCTTTTTATGCGCCGTACTACTCCCGTAGGACCTGTAGAACCTGTGCCCCTTCTTTTGCAAACAATCAAAGGGCAGCACGTCCCGCGGGCTAACCCTGAACCCTGAACCCTGAACCCTGAACCCTGAACCAGACAACCAAAAAGCGAGAGCCACGTTTGTTCGACAAACGTGGCTCTCGCTTTTTTATCAGCTTTTTGCTTTCGATAAAGTCGTATCGATTTTATTTTCCGGCTTTTGAGAGATCTGGACGATCTCGCTCCGTATAGATTCCATCTCCTCATTGTTTTCCGGGGCGAGTGCCTTCAGTGTGACGCTACTCTTGTCCGCATTCGTGAAAGGGGTATCCATGGATCTGGAGACCGCGCTGTAGGAGAGAGCCAGCTCCTTGCCGCCGTTTTTCGGTGTGATGACCAGACGGCCGCCATCGATGCGGCCGGTGCCGGTGAGGCTGCCCGGTACTTCACGGCTGCCCTGCTGGACCTTATGGTCTACGGTGATGGTCTTGTCGTCATTCTGGGTGAAGGTGACGGTCTCAAGATTTCGTATGTGATCGCCGGACCAGTTTACGCCGGCGTCCTGCACGCCCCACCATGTCCCCTGCCATGGTCCGCCATTGGCAAAGTGGAAATAGGCAAATGTACCGCCGCCAATGATCAGCACGATCGCGATCAGGATCATGACTACGTATTTCTTCATTCCTGCGCTCCCCCGTTCTCTTACGTCAAAATATTTTCTATTATACTATAGGCGAATAGGAAATAGCTAGAGGGGACGGGGAAACGTATCGGGAAGGCATGGGTAGGCCGGCGGGCAGAAGATACGGACGGGGCCTGTCATCTTCTCCGCACCCCTTTCCACACCCCGTACACATCTGCGATCGCCCAGCCGATAGGGATGGAGAGCCAGATGCCGGTGACGCCGAAGAGGGGGAGGGCGGAGAGGGCATAGGCAAGGATGACGCGGCTTCCGAGGGAGAGGATGGTCAGGATGACGCTCATACCGGGCTCTTTGATGGCGCGATAGTAGGCATACAGCATGGAGAGGATGCCGATGCCGATGTAGCAGGCCCCTTCGATACGGAGGTAGCCTGCGCCGATCGCGATGGTTTCTGTCGCTGCCCTCGGGACGAAGAAGGCCATGAGCTCAGGGGCGAAGGCATAGATGATGACGCTCGTGAGGAGAGCGAAAGAGACGACCATCTTCGCCGAGGCGATGACGCACTCTCTGATGCGCTTTTGATCTCCGGCGCCATAGTTCTGTGCGATGGCTGTCGAGAAGGCATTCCCGAAGTCCATGAGGGGGGAGTAGGCCAGGGTGTCGATCTTGACGCCGGCAGCGAAGGCGGCCATGACGATGGTGCCGAAGCTGTTCACAAGGCCCTGCACGAGAAGGATGCCGAAATTCATGATCGACTGCTGGAGACTGGTCAGAAGCGAGAGTCGGGAGATGTCGCGGAAGATGGATGGATCCCAGCGGCGGTATTTCTTTTCTACCAGAAGATCTTTTCGATAGAAAAGGCAGTAGCAAAGGATGCCGAGACCGGAAGTGTACTCAGCGATGACGGTCGCCTTGGCCGCGCCGGCGACGCCTTGCTGGAAGACTAGGATGAAGAGAAGGTCGAGCGCGATATTCAGGAGGGCGGAGACGATGAGGAAGACGAGCGGGATGAGTGAGTTTCCCACGGCGCGCAGGAGGGCGGCAAAGTAGTTGTAGAGGAAGACGGCGATGATGCCGGAGAAGATCCATAGGAGATAGTCACGGAAGTAGGAAGCGACGTCTGCGGGGATCTGCATGAAGCGGATGATCTCTTCCAGAAATATATAGGAGATGGCATTCAGGAAGAGCGAGAGCGCGCCGATGGAAAGGAAGGAAATATAAATGGACTGCTTCATACGTGCGGGGTTCTTTTGTCCGTGGCAGATGGAGAAGTAGACGCCGCTCCCCATCGTGAGGCCGATCAGGATGGAGGTGAGGAAGATCATGAGCGTGTAGGCGCTCCCGACAGCGGCGAGAGGGGCTTCGCCGAGGAATCGTCCGACGATCAGTGTATCGACGACATTGTAGAGCTGCTGGAAGATATTGCCGGCCATGAGGGGCAGAGAAAAAAGCAGTATCTTTTTCGAGATGCTGCCTTGGGTAAAATCGAGATCTTTTGTCATGAAGGCTCCTTAGGATAGGGTTCAGGGTTAGCCCGGGGAGTGGCGCCCATGGATTGCGGATGAAAGCCTCTCTTGAATGAGAAATTAGAAATGAGAAATGAGAAATGGTGGTGCGGCGCAAAAAAATCAGAAGCGCCGCGGAGATTTGAAATGAGCGATTTTCTCATATCGTAAACCTAATTCCTAGTCACCAGTCACCAGTCACTAGCCACTCATCCCTGTTTTCAAACTTTTTGAAATAGATGATACATGCATTGCCCCTATTATGGAGCGTGCCGCGATGAAATGCAAGAGGAAGAGGGCATGATACCGTTGATTGTTATGCGCCGCACCTTCCCCTTTGAACCTATAGAACCCGATGAACCTTTTCCGGTCGTAATTAAGGGACGGCACGCTCCATGGGCGAACCCCGAACCTTTTCTCTATGTTATAATAAGGACGATATTATGCAAAGAAGGAGAACTCATGAAACTACTCCGATTGACACTGCAGGGCTTCAAGTCCTTCGCAGATAAGACTACGATCGATTTTTCTGACGGCATGACGGTCATCGTGGGGCCGAATGGATGCGGGAAGAGCAATATTTCCGATGCGGTCCGCTGGGTGCTGGGGGAGCAGAATGTGCGCCAGATCCGTGGGCAGAAGGCAGAGGATATGATCTTTTCCGGCTCAGAGACGCGCCGGGAAAAGAATGGGGCGGAGGTCACGCTCGTCCTTGATAACAGCGGATGCGAGCTGCCGCTCGATACCACAGAGGTCGCGATCACGCGAAGGCTCCTTAGAAATGGGGATAGTGATTTCTACCTGAATAAGCGAAGCTGTCGCCTGAAGGATATTCAGGAGCTTCTGGCACCGACCGGGCTCGGTAAGGGCTCGATGGCGATCATCGGACAGAACCGGGTGGATCAGGTGCTGACGGCACATGCGGATGAACGGCGCGTGATCTTCGAGGATGTGGCAGGAATCAGCCTGTACCGCATGCGGAAGACGGAAGGACTCCGAAAGCTCGAGAAGACGGCGGAGAATATGGAGCGCGTGAAAGATATGATGGCGCTTCTCGATGAGCAGCTCGTGCCTTTGAAGGAAGGGGCAGAGAGAACAAGAAGGTACAAGAGCCTTACGCAGGAGAAGCGGGCGATCGATGCGACGATGGGGCTCCTGAAGCTGACATCCTCCGGACGTATGACGGCACGCTATGAAAATGAAGCGCTGAAGCTCCAGGATGAAGGCTCTCTGTGGCAGACGAAGCTCTCGCAGGCGAGCCTGGCTAAGGAAACGCTGGAAAAGGACCGTCTCGCGCATCAGGAGAAGCTGCGCGAAGCGGGGGACGCGATGGCGGATGCCCAGCGGGAGATGGAGCGGCTGCGCGGCGATTACCGCGTGAAGGAAGAAGCACTCTCCCATGCGAAGGAGAAATGGGAGGAGCTCACCGTATCTGCAGAGGATCAGACGGAAGCAGAGAAGGAGATCGCAGAAGAGATCGCTGGTGCGAAGGAGGAGCTCTCGTGTGCAGAGGCGTCCCTGCAGGCGGCAAAGGAAGCTGTTTCCGCGAAAGCGGAGGAGAAGGAGTCTCTCTCAAGAGCGCTGGCAGAGGCGGAGACCGCCTATGTAAGAGCGCTGGCTCTTTCGCAGGAAAAGGAGAAGGAAAAGGAGAAGGTGAGCCAGCAGCTTGTACATGCAAGAGAAGACATCGAGCGTCTACAGGCGGAGATCGATCATCATGAGAAGGAGGAGGCATCCCTCGCTGAGGAGGAAGAAACCGCCTCGCGCGAGCTGTCCGAGCTTCTTCGTGAAGAGAAGGAGAAGACGGAGCTCCTCACCGCTCTTTCGGAGAAGGGCAAGCAGCATAGCGAAGCATTGAGAGAGGCGGAGGAGCTGCGTTTTCGTCTGGGCGGTGAAGAACGGAAGCAGGAGTCGCTGCTTTCGTCGATCCGTTCGCAGAAGGCGTATCTGGAACGGGCGGAAAAGGAATACGCGAGCTTTTCCCGTGTGACGAAGACCATCATGGAGCAGGCAGACCGTTTCGGTGAGGCCATCCTTGGGGCGCTCGGAGAACTCATCCGTGTGCCGGACGAATATACGGAGGCCGCGGAAGCAGCGCTCGGCGGACAGATCTCCTATATCGTGACGGATACAACGAAGGCAGCGGGAGAGATCATCCGCTGGCTTTCGGAGAAGCATTTAGGCCGCACGACCTTCTATCCCTTGGAGTCCATGCATCCGCGCTACAACAACGGGACGGAAGTGATGGCGTCGAAGGAGCCTGGGATCTGCGGTATCGCCTCTCACCTTTTCTCCTGCCAGCCGATGTATCAGGATCTCCTCGATACCCTTCTCGGGCGCACTCTCATTGCAGAAGACCTGGACGCGGCGCGGCGGGTCGCCAAAAAGTATGGCTACCGTCTGCGCATCGTGACGCGGGACGGGCAGCTTGTCAATGCAGGCGGCTCCATGACGGGCGGCTCGATGAAGAAAAAGGAGAATACGTATTTCGGCCGCAGAAAAGAGATCGCAGATCTCTATGCGCGTGAAACAGAGGGCGAGAAGGCTCTCGCACTCTGCCGTACGCGGAGAAAGGAGCAGGAGGCCCACTGTGATGCGCTCGCAGAAGAGGTCAGCCGTGAACGGGAAGAATGGCAGGCGCTCAAGGTCGAGCTAGCCACCCTCTCGGCGCGCCGTGAAGGGGCGGAGCGATCGATGACCGAAAGACGGAGCCGCCTTTCTCTGGCCAAGAAGCAGCTCGGAGAGGAGCGGGGCCGGCTCTCGGAGACAAGGTCGCAGGCGGAAGGCTTGGAGGAGGCACTGTCTGCCTTCCCTGATCTTCCACAAGCGGCAGGCAATGAAGAGCGTGAGCGCCTGAAGAAGGCCTTGGAGGAGAAGCAGGAAGCCCTTCTCGCATCCCATGTCGCCCTGACCAAGGCGGAAGAGAGCGTAAGCTTCGGGAAACGCATGCTCGAGGAACGCAGCCGCGCAGAAAAAGAGCTGGCAGCAGACAGAGCCGCTCTTGAAAAAGCTGAGCGTGACAATGAAGCAGAACGGCAGACACTTGAGAAAGAGCTTATTTCTTTGAAGGCTGCTTTCATAGACGCAGAGGCGCACTGGCAGAAGACCCGCACCCACCAGGAAAGCCTGTCTGACGATGCAGATGGATTTGCCATCCGTCAGCGCGAGGCAGATGAGGCGTGGAAGAAAGCGCAGGCCGCTTCAGCGAAGATCGAGCGGGACAGAGCAGAGCTTGCCGTGAGGATCGCGCAGTTCAAAGCCGAGGAGGAGGACGTGCTGCGTAAGTTCGAGGCGTGGCACATGACCCGTCAGCAGGCGGAAGCGCTCCGCCTTTCCGGCTCTATGGAGGATATGGAGCGGCAGGGAAAGGACCTTGCCCGCCGCATGGCTGAGCTGGGCAGTGTGAATCCGGAGGGCGAGGAGGAGTACGCCCGTCAGCTCGCACGAAGGAAATTCTATGAGGGGCAAGTGGCCGATCTCGCGGAAGCGAGGAAGGGGCTTGAGACCATCATCAGCGATATCGACCGGACGATGGAGAGCCGGTTCACCGAAGCCTTCCGCAAGATCAATGAAGAATTTGGCCGCATCATGCAGCTCATGTTCCGCGGCGGCAAGGCGCGTCTCGAACTCACCGATGAGGCACATCCTTTGGATGGCGGTGTCGAGATGTACCTGCAGCTTCCCGGCAAGAAGCGTCAGCCTCTCTCTCTCATGTCCGGCGGCGAAAGAGCCCTGACGGTCATCGCTCTTCTGATCTCCTTCATGGCGTATCGCCCCGCGCCCTTCTGCTTCGTCGATGAGATCGATGCAGCCTTGGACGATGCGAATGTCGAACGCTACAGCCGCATGATCGGCGAGTATAAAAAGAAAACACAGTTCATCGTCATCTCACACCGAAAAAAGACGATGGAATTTGCCGACACCCTGCAGGGCGTCACCATGGCAGAGAAGGGCGTCTCGAGCCTCATTACCGTGAAGATGAAGGATTATGTGGAGTGATTAGCAGCTAGTGACTAGGAATTAGTAGCTAGGGATTAGGAGTCTCAAGTGACTAGTGACTAGTGACTAGTGACTAGTGACTAGTGAATAGGAGACTGGGAGACTCTCGTATCGTCATTTCGAGCGTAAGCGAGAAATCTTTG
>UMHS01049090.1_pt1 | contig 35452 bp, 34 predicted proteins | sample 1965611 | NCBI WGS metagenome assembly UMHS01 (sample SAMEA4836106, study PRJEB28245) | human gut metagenome | biome: gut microbiome; material: fecal sample | place: Denmark | collected 2008
GTCTTTGATGAAACTATTTTTGTTTCATCGATGACATTGTACCGGCAAGCAGTGTCTTCGTATATACAAAGACCATTTTGCGTTGCAAAATGCTTGTTGGGAAATCCCAAACCCTTGAACTGCATCCGACGGATGCAGGCTACGCGTTTTTGCAAAACGCTTTTGCGACTTGCAATTTTGTTCATCGAACTTGTATTTCTTTGCCGGAACCGTTGCGCTTTGCCGCCCAACTTGTTATTATTAAACGTGAAAGAACTTTCACAGAGAAACGGAGAAAACACCATGCCTACTTTGGAATGGATCGGAAAAAGCAAAGTTGTCAATCATCATCAGGAAGTGCCGTTCCGTGTGTTGGAGCGTCAGTATAGCTTTGACGAAATGGGCAAGCACACCGAGGACAACGGCAGTGATAACATGATTATCCACGGCGATAATCTGGAAGCCCTGAAAGCTCTGCTGCCGCAGTATGAGGGCCGGGTGAAGTGCATCTACATCGATCCTCCTTACAACACTGGCAATGAGAAGTGGTGCTACAATGATAATGTCAATGATCCACATATTCAAAAGTGGCTGGGTGAAGTAGTCGGCAAGGAAGGCGAGGATTTGACACGCCATGACAAGTGGCTCTGCATGATGTATCCTCGGCTGATGCTGCTGCAGAAGTTGCTGGCGGATGATGGTGCGATTTTTATTAGCATTGACGACAACGAGCTTTACAACTTGAAATCCATCTGTGATGAAATCTTTGGTGCGAGCTGTTTCGTTTCCAATATTTCGTGGCAGCGCACTTATTCCACTCGAAACGACTCTAAAGGCATCGTAAACGAGGTGGAGCATATTCTGGTCTACAGCAAACAGCCGGGATGGAATCCTAACAAGTTATCTCGTACCGAAGAAATGAATGCACGTTACTCTAACCCGGATAACGATGTATGTGCATGGAAAAGCACAGATGCTTTTGCACCCGGAGCTACAACGCATCAAGGGATGGTTTATGCTATTCAGAATCCATTTACAGGCGTACTTCTTTACCCGTCTAATGGACGTTGCTGGTCGTTAGGACAGGATCAGATGTTTGAAATCATGTCGCAGTGGGGCAAGTATGAATTGCGCGAGATAGCGGATGCTCAGAAAAGAGCATCAATATGCGGAGTGTCAGAAGCGCAGGTTAAAAGTGGTGTTAAAGCAATCATGCTATCGGACAGCGTGAAAGATGCTGCACAAAAGGCAGCTGCGATTTATAATCGCGGACAGTGGCCATTGTTCTACTTTGGTCAAGGTGGAAAAGGTGGAATTCGTAGAAAAACATATCTTGATAATGTCGGAGGTCGCGTTCCTACAAACTTCTGGCCGTTTTCTGAAACTGGTCATACAGATGAAGCAAAAAAAGAAATGTTGACGATTTTTGACGGGAAGGCACAGTTTGACACGCCTAAGCCTCGCCGCCTTATTGAATTTGTGCTGAGGATTGCAGGTTCTGAGGATGCGCTGATTCTTGATTCCTTTGCCGGATCTGGCACAACTGCCCATGCGGTGCTGAATATGAACAAAGCGGATGGAGGACACCGCAAGTTTATTCTGGTGGAGATGGGCGACTACGCCGATACTACGACTGCTGAACGTGTGAAGCGTGTGATCAACGGCTATGGCAAAGGCAAGAACGCCGTAGAAGGCACTGGTGGCAATTTCAGTTACTACGAACTGGGCGAGCGGCTGCTTCTGGCGGATGGCAACCTGAATGAAAGCATCGGCACGGACAAAATTCGTGACTACATCTGGTATACGGAAACGAAGAAACCTGCGGTGAATCAACAGAACGGAAACCCATATTTCCTTGGCGAGAACAACCACACCGCTTACTATTTCTACTATGAGCCAGACCAGATGTGCGTGTTGGACTATGCTTTTTTGTCTACCATCCCGGAAAAAGCGGAAAACTATCTGATTTATGCTGACCGCTGTGCATTGAGTGAGAGTGACTTGCTGCGGTTTGGTATTACGTTTAAGAAAATTCCGCGCGATATTGCGCGGGTGTAAGGAGGACGGCTCTTATGGAATTGAAAAATTATCAGAAAGCCGTCATTCGGGATTTGGAACGCTATCTGGAAATCCTGATGCAGACGAAGAACATCGAAACGGCCTATACTCGGCTCTGGCAGGAGAAAGATGTAAAAGTCGGATTTGGCGGAATGCCCAAGTATCAGAATCTTCTGCCCGGTGTGCCGAATGTCTGCCTGAAAGTTCCTACGGGCGGCGGCAAAACATTTTTGGCTGCAAATGCCATCGAGCCGATTTTCTCCGCACTGGGGGTGGTAAAACGCCGTGCAGTGGTTTGGCTGGTTCCGTCAGATGCTATCCTGACCCAAACCTTGGCTGCATTGCGTGACCCTGCACATCCTTACCGCCAGAAAATTGATGTTGCCTTTGGCAGCCGTGTAGAAGTGTATACCAAAGAACAGCTTTTGATGGGGCAGCACTTCAATATCTCTGCGGTCAACGAGCAGCTTTCCATCATGGTGCTGTCTTACGATTCGTTCCGTGGCAAGAAGGAGCGGCTCAAGGCCAAGCAGGAGAACAGCAGCCTTGTTGCGCTGGCAAATGCACTGGGCGAACCCGATATGCCGCTGGAAGATACCGACCCGACCGCCTTGATGCAGGTTATTAATCAGCTGCATCCGTTGGTTATCGTGGACGAAAGCCACCATGCGCGCAGTAACCCGAGCAAGCAGATGCTGCAGAACTTCAATCCCTGCTTTGTGCTGGATCTGACGGCAACGCCCACTAAGGAAAGCAATATCATCTCCATTGTGGATGCGATTCACTTGAAACGCGAGAACATGGTCAAGTTGCCTGTCATCGTGATGAACCGCAACAGCCAGCAGGATGTGCTGCATGATGCCATCGAGATGCAGCGGACACTGGAAATTCACGCAAAAGATGCCTACGAAAAGGGCGGCAGCTACATTCGCCCCATCGTGCTGTTTCAGGCGCAACCCAAGAGCACAGAAAATGCAACGACCTTTGAAAAACTGCGCCAACGCCTGATTGCAGCCAACATTCCAGCAGAGCAAATTGCCATCAAGACGGCGGAGATCAACGAGTTGAAAAATGTGGACTTGCTGTCGGAAAAGTGTTCGATTCGCTTTATCATTACAGTCAATGCCTTGAAAGAGGGTTGGGACTGCCCCTTTGCGTATATCCTTGCTTCGCTGGCGAACCGCACCAGTCAGGTGGATGTGGAGCAAATCGTGGGGCGTATTCTGCGCCTGCCCTATACCCGGAAACATTCTTCTCCGATCCTGAATACTTCGTATGTTCTGACCTCGTCTGCGGACTTCAAGCGTACGCTGGACGGCATCGTCAAGGGCTTGAATAACGCAGGCTTCACGGACCACGATTACCGTGTGCAGGAAGAAGCTGCCCCGGTCGAGCCGCTGCCCAAAGTGGAGCAGACCATCTTCCCGGCACAGCCGACAAACGAAGGAATGCCCGCGGCATCGGCGGAAGAGGAAGAGTTTTTTGATTTCGACCCGACACTGTTGGGCAGCACCTTGGCAAAGGCAAGTGTTTCTCCCTCGGTGCAGAATATTTTTGACCGCTCTGAAAAGGAACAGAACGATTTTGATGTTGCTATGCAGCAGCACCAGAATGACCCGTTGAGCGATTTGCCGCTGGAGGTGCAGGATAAAGTGGATACCTCTCATGTAAATCCGGAGTTTTTGGAGGATGTTCACACCCTCAAACTTCCGAAATTCTGCCTAAAAGTACAGCCATCGCTTTTCTCGCTGTACGACAGCGAAGAACTCTCAAAGGAAAACCTGCTCAGCAACTTTACGTTGAAGGGAAAACCCAGCGCAATCGACTTCGGCCATCTGGACGACGATTTGGCGCAGGTCGATTTGGAAGACCGCGATACCACGACACCGCGTATCTCCAAGCTGAAAGATGATTATCAGCAGTACATGAACAGGCAGTTTCCACTGCTTCCGGGCGAGGATAAACTGCGTATCTGCAAGGATATTATCCACAAGAGCCTTTGCAAGATGAACGCGGTGGATGATAATGAACTGCGACGTTATGTCGATGGTATCGTGGATAATATGAACCGCGAAGAGCTGGACGCGCTGGAACGGATGCCTGTTAACTTTGCAGCAAAAATTCGTGCATACGTCATGCAGCTTCAAGAGGAAACTGCACGAGAAAACTTCTACAAGTGGCTGGAAACGGAGAAAATCGTATGTGAACCCCGCTTTCAGTTGACGGAGTATATCACCCTCCCGGATAGCACTTCTTCAATGAGCAAGAGCCTGTACCAGACCGAGGGCAAGATGGATGGTCTGGAATACAAAATGGCTCTGGCAATGACCAACATGGACAATATCCGCTGGTGGCATCGCAACCCGGAGCGTAACAAGTTTTCGTTCTGTTTGAACGGATTCCGCAACCATTACCCGGATTTTATCGTCCGCACGACCAGTGGAAAGATTATTCTGATTGAAACCAAAGGCGACCAGCTGGAAAATGCAGAGTCCAGAGAAAAAATTCGTCTGGGACGTGCATGGCAGGATGCCGCTGGCAAGCAGGCATACCGCTATTATATGGTGTTCCAGAACAAAGACTTGCAGATGGAGGGTGCATATCGCTTTGATGAGTTTTTGACGCTGTTAAAGGAGTTGTAAGAGATAGACTATTCCGTTAGACAAAATTTTGTAAAATATTATCGAATAAACGTAATTATTTAAGATTGGAAAGGAGAGGCCATAAATGTCTGATCATCAGGCATCTGAGCAAATGGTGGGCTATCTTTATCAGGTGCGATATGCCTTGGCGTTGTTGTTGGATGATGATAACTCCGATTCCCAAATAAGTATAGAAAAGTTTGATGATGTCGCATTTGTTGACGGGAATACGCCTATAGAACGTATACAGTTAAAGCATCATGTAAGAAAAGCTGGAAATCTTACAGATAAGAGCACTGATTTATGGAGAACGCTAAAGGTATGGCTCGATGTGGTATCCAAATCACCGGATATAATCGAAGGAACGGAATTTCTTATTATCACAACAGCATCCGCTCCCAATAACACTGTCGCCTTTTCGTTAAGAAAAGAAAATAGGTCACAAAGAGATGCGGATATGATAGATGCACTGTATGAAAAACTAAAAGGTGTATGTACAGATTCAGAAAGCCAAGGCAACCAAAAATTTTATGAAGCATTTTTGGCAGCAGATGAAAAACTTGCCAAAGGTTTGATAAACAAAATTTATATTCTTGATAATGCAAGCAATATAGTCGATGTAGAAAAAAGTATACGAAAGCAAGTTCGGTATAGTTGTGATCGCAAATATGAAGACAAAGTCATGGAACGCTTGGAGGGTTGGTGGTATAGAAAAGCTATCGAAGGACTTTGCTCAGATACACCAATATTTATATTACAAGATCAAGTCAGATCTTATATTGTATCTACAGGGCAGGAGTATGCTGCTGATAATTTGCCAATAGATATTTTTGATTTAGGCGATGACCAGACAAACGAATCGAGTGCTATCGACAAAACATTTTACCAGCAGCTAAAATTGATTTGTCTTGGAAACCATCACCTAAAAGTTGCAGTGAATGACTATTATCGTGCATTTAATCAACGTGCAAGTTGGGTACGAAATAATTTGCTATACATTGATGAATTGGATAAATACGAGCGACGGCTAATTGATGAATGGGAACGTGAGTTTGCGATGATGGCAGATGCACTTGAGGAAAATCCGAATCTTGCAGAAGATGAAAAAGTAAAAGCAGGAAAACAGCTTCTTACTAAAATGGAAGAGAAAGATATTCGGATTCGAGAAAAGTGTCAAGCACCCTTCGTTATGCGAGGAAGTTATCATATATTAGCTGACCAACGGAAAGTGGGTTGGCATATCGACTTTGAAGAACGTCTGAAACAGTTGTTGGGCATATAAAAGGAGGCGGCGGATATGCAAGAGTGGAAAATGCGAACAAGGGAAATCGCATATCTTCTCAATCCAGCCTTTTGCGGAAGAATACTATATACCACGATTCGGGCGTACAACGAAAAGTCGCATCGGGCATTTCCATTTCCGCTGGTTTATTTGGTTTTACCCTTGGTCTTACATAAAGAAACGAGAGCTATAATATCCAGTAGAACACATCTGCATATATGGGCTCAACAAAATCCGCAGCTTTTGATAGACTTTCCTCGAAGAGCGAGTGAGTTGATTCCTATTACAAATGAAGCGGTTGAAATGCTACTTCAGACAAGAAAAATTATTTTGACACCATCTGGCGAACTGGAAGTTCCTCCAAGGTCGAAAATTCTGAATAGAGAAAAGTATACCGATTCTGAAATTGCGGAATGCCTTACGAAATGTGCACATATCGCAAGGTGGTTTGAAGATGCTGGGAAAGTCGAAAACATTTACATCAGTTTGGGGGTAAGACCATGATGCAAATACGAGAACTTGTGCTATATGGACGCAATGGAAAAGTCCGCCATTTACCCTTTTCACTTGGAACGGTGAATATTATTACTGGAAAATCAAAATCGGGAAAATCTGCTGTTGGTGATATTATTGATTACTGTATGGGTGGATCATCTTGTAATATTGCCGATGGTGTGGTGCGAGATACGGTTGACTGGTACGGATTGCTTTTACAATTTGAAGATGAACGAGTTTTTGTGGCTCGAAAGAACCCAGAAAAAGGACAGCAAACAACGAGTGACTGTTACATTGAAGTAGGCAAAGAAATCGAATCCCCACAAACGGGCGAATTTTCTTCTAACACAAATGTAGACGGAATAGAAGAAACACTTACCCGAAGAGTAGGAATTTCTGAAAATTTGAATATTCCACCAGAAGGTCAAAGCAGAAAGTCGTTGGCTGCAAACATTCGACATGCGCTGTATTATTGTTTTCAAGGACAGGACGAAATTGCAGCCAAGAACTTTTTGTTTCATCGCCAGTCAGAGAATTTTATTACACAGGCTATTAAGGATACTATCCCGTATTTTTTAGGTGCAGTTAGTGAAGGGGCTTTGGCTTTAGAAAATGAGCGAAGCATTCTTAAACGGCAGTTGGTTATTGAAAAGCGAAAACTTGAAGAGAATAGATACTTGATGGGTGGCGGTTCAACACGAGCAGCTGTGTTGATTACAGAAGCGCAACAGGTCGGCTTGCTTGATGCAAATATTCCCATTGACTATCAAAACTATGGGAAATTGCAATCCGTTCTTGAAAGTGTTGAAAAGTGGAATCCAAGTATGGAAGATTTTGACGATGGAATGGACGAATTGACCTCCTTGCAAAGTAAACTGCATGAAGCTCAAAATGATTTGAATGAAATCAAAGAAAATCTTAATAGTGCAAAACGCTATTGGGGAGAAACAACTGGTTACACAAGTGAAGTTGAACACCAAAAGTTAAGACTTGAATCAATCGGATTGTTTGAGAAATTGGACTTTAATCCGGGAGAATGCCCATTATGTTTTGGAAAATTGACACAACCTCTTCCAAGTGTTGAAATGATAAAAAAATCTATCACTGCTTTGGATAAATCGATCGAGAGCGTTACAAGAGAACAACCAAAGTTGCGAACTTTTATTTCAAAGTTGGAAAATGATGAACAACAGAAGCAAGAAGAAATAAAAAGATTAAAAACCGAGATTGATAGCTTATACCAGCAGGAAGATGAAAAAGAAAAACTTCGTGATTTGAACGTCCGTAGAGGAAAAGTTATTGGTCGGATTAGTCTTTGGCTTGAAAGTGTGCAGAATGATGCTACATCGGAAGCTCAAGAGCAGCACATAAAAAAGATTGAGGAGAGACTAAATGAAATAGATGGTGCGCTAAATAGAGATTCTGTTGAGGAGCGTAAGCAGTCAGCACTGTCGCGGATACAGCAGTATATGACAAAATGGGCAGAAGAGCTGCAGCTGGAGCATAGCGATAGTCCCTATAGACTTGACTTGAACAAGATGACTGTAGTTGTAGACAAATCAGATCGCCCTGTGCCGCTAAAACAACTAGGAAGTGGCTCTAACTGGGTTGGAGTACATCTTATAACCTATTTTGCACTCCAATATTATTTTATCGAATCAAATCGTCCTGTTCCAAGATTTCTTTTTCTCGATCAGCCCTCGCAGGTTTATTTTCCTTCAGAACTTGATGAACAAAAGATAGACGAAGATGAAGTTAATAAAATGTACAAGTTCATAATTGACAGGACGGAGGAACTTCATGGCCAGTTGCAGGTCATAGTGGTAGATCATACTGCCGGAGAAGAAGATCAGTCCCATCAGTTTGTCACAGAGAGCTGGTGGAAAGACGATAAAAAACTCATCCCGGATGATTGGTATGAGCCAAATGAGGCATTGATTCCTGTATCTTAAAAATAGTAGTTGACTACAATAAAGCCCACAGGCTATCTAGCCTGTGGGCTTTGCTGTATTTTCAAATTTTAGAGTTCAAATACTCTACCAGTTCCCAAACCGTTGTCAACGGGTTACTTTGCCGTGAAATCGGCTCGATATCCTGATTCTGAAGCTGGCCGGCACAAGTTTTAGCTCGCTGAATTGCAGTAATCTGCAAAGGCTTCAAAACGTCAAAGTAATCCTTGTTTTTCTCATAATCAGGAAGTCTGCCCGGCTGTTTCAGCAATCGAATCAATGCTTGGCAATCTTCAACCTCTGTCTGCTGATTTACAAAATGTAGTAGGAACCACAGCTCAAAGGATGGATTGGAGTAGGCCAAATGATAGCCTTCCTTTTGAGCGGACTGTTTGGCGCGCAGAAGTACCTCGTTAGAATTATCGTCACGGTCAAAGACGCACCAGATGGAATCGCCTTCATCGGGATAGTAGGGATTGTTGCCCATAGTGGCTTTGGCTTTCTGCACAAGCCTGTCGGCAGATTTATACTGAGAAGAAATCGGGATGATGTCGATGTTACAGCCCCGACTTCGGAAACGCTTGAAATACCGAATCTCGGTTTCACTGCCTTCGCAGATGAGGTATACGACAGGATTTCGCTTTCTGGTTCGGGCAGGCTTGCGGCTGAGTTCTTTTATTCTGCCCATACTGCATTCCCTCCAATGAATGGGATCGCCCCATACCGACCTTGCAGATAGCCTTTGGCGATGTTCTCACCTTTCCGGGGAGAAAACTCGGTCAGGGCATAAATATCGGTCTGCATGGTCTTTTCGTTCTTCTCTGCAAACCAAATCTGATCGCGCCGCAGCAATGTCAGGTCGAGAAGTCCGGTATCGTGCGTGGTGAAGATGAGTTGTGCATGGTTTGTATTGATAGCGGCATCCTGCACCATCTCGATCAGATGCCTTGTCAGCAGCGGGTGCATACTGGATTCGATCTCGTCTACTACCAAAACAGACCCGGATTCCAAAGCGGCAAGCCACATACCGATGCGAGAGAAGAAACGCTGTGTCCCAACGGATTCTTGCCCCAACGGGAGCCAGAAACCCTTAGAAGTGCCATCTTCGGCATCGAGGGTGTGCAGTGCGGAAATGATAGGCTCTTCCTTGGAGCCTGTAATGCGGATGTCCTTGATACCGAGGTCTGCATACAGCATTTCATGCAGGATACGGCTCTTTTCAGAGCCGCCCTGCCGAATGGCAGATAATGTAGCATCCAGCCGCATTTCGGTTCCCATAAAGCCTGTCAGCTTTTCAAAGAACCACAGATACGCTTTTTCGGTCTGGGGGCAGTTCCACTCGTTCGAGCTGGACAGATAAAGGCGGTTTTCAGCAGTTCGTCCAGAAAGTGTAAGCTGTTCTTGGATGTTTTCACGAAATTGGTAGCTATTTCCCACTCTGGAAAAAATCAATGCTTCCCGGCCATTCGGCCAGTGGTAGAGATATTCGGTCAGGACTTTGGACTTGTCAAACGAGAACCCATAGGCATACTTGATGCCGCCGTAAAAATAGATGGCTTCAAAGCTGGTCGGCTGTGTGGGTTGGTCAGTGAAAGCAAACGGCTCCTGCGGAAGGGACTCGCCCTTCAGCAGCTTGGCATATCGGCCACAGATCATTTCCCGCATGAGCAGGAGAGCATGGAGAACATTGCTCTTCCCGGCTGCATTTGCGCCGTACAGTGCCAGCACAGGTACAAGCTGTTTCTTCTCGTCCGGCGAAATCAGGCAATCAGACAGACTTTTATCCGTAGATGCTTTCAAGCTGATAATAGCCGTGTCCTTGATGGAGCGGTGGTTGGTGACTGAAAATTGAAGCAGCATCGCGATTCCTCCCAGATGATTTTCTGAATCTAGTGTACTCTATTCTGGGCGGAAAGTCAAATTTTGATTTTGAAATTTGCAAATATTCCGCAAAAATCAAGAATAAAATCCAAAATGTCGGCTTTTGATACCGTTCGGATGCTATCAGAAATCATTCTGCATACACGATCTCCCTCACCACCACCTCCTCCGCCTGCGCTTTCAGCCTATTCATGTGCGCCACCCAGAGAAGCTGTGCGCGCTTTTTGTCCGGCGCGGGGTACTTGTCTAACAGAGTGGTCATCGTGCGTTCCAGCCACGCGCAGGCCGTTTTCTGGGCATCCTGCAAATGCGGCCAGAGCGTACCGTTCAGCAGCATCCGGTTGTACAGCACAGGACGCTGATTCTTGAGATAGACCAGCCGCATCCGGCCATACTTGCCCAGCGGTTCGGTATCATCGGTCTGCGGCAGGGTGAGCAGGGGCAGCTGATACTCCCCAACCTGTGCGTAATGGATTTCGGTGCGGACGGCGTTCGTGTTCTTCATGGGAATTCTCCTTTGCATTTTCAACAGGTGTTGCGTTCTTTGTGGAAAACAGCGCTTACTTCTTCCGATTCTGTGCGGTCAGCCAGTTGCCCTGCGCCTGATAGTAGTGCTCCATCGTGGTGGGGGCGTTCAGGATGGTGGTGCGCAGATGATTTTTCTTGTCTCCTCTTCCCGAATATGTTACAATAAGTTCGTAAAATGTTTTGCGGTGGAAGGAGAATTGTATGGCAGTTATTTTAGTTCTTATTTTGGGATTGATCTTATGGGGATTTATTGGAAACCGAGAAGAACAGGAAAAGGAAAAAAGAATTGCCAGAGAAAAACGGGAAGATATGGAAGCAAAGGTTCAGGAAGCGGAAGCCCTGATTCCGAAGGTTGCGTCTTCTGCATTTTACAAAGAAGCTTCCGCTTGCATTCGCACTATTATTGAAAGAAAAAAAGAGAATATCCGCTGGAGTGTAATCACAGCATATAATGCGCATCGCGCTAAGTGCTCTGGCTCCATAAACTTTTTAAATATTGATGATATTAGCTGGCATGCGGAAAACGATTGTATAATTTTTATCTCATCCTCTTGGATTTACGAATGCGATATAGAAGGAAATATAAGCGGTAGCGAATCAAATGGAACAGCTTTTATTTTTAGCAATCATGGATACGCCAACTTAACCAAAAGTCAGTGGTGTGCTTTTACAAAGGTCGTTCTACAGGATTTTGGATGCTTTAGTATGACAGATCGAGATCTTCGGGCTGAAATTTTTGATAAGGGATGTATGCGGCTATCGCTCAGATTAACCCCAGAATATAATAGATCTATTGCAAAAGTCGAGTTACAGCGACTGCAATCTGAACATACTCCTTATAAAAATGCATTCTAATTGATCTGCCGTTAAACTTGCATAGACAGACGAAGTGAATTCGCCTGTCTATTTTTGTGTAAAAAATCAAATTGTTTTTTTACAACAGCGCCTTTTTCGCTATATATCATAATAACTCTATTGTAAAATTTCCCTTTCAGCCCAATGCGAGCAAGAGAAAACGCAGCATTTCCCGGCTTTCGGGGAACGCTGCGTTCAGACAGGGAAGCCTGCTGTGAGCTGGCACAGCAACGGCAGCACTGCATATTTCTAACGGACATCTAACACAACTACACCTGAAATGCAGCCGCTGACGGCCCGTGTGAAAAAGGCTCTTTCTAACGTCATTTCGCAAAAAGCGGCTGATTTTCGCCTGCAAATTGCGGTGTGACGTGCCTTTTTGGAGGTTGCAAGAATGCCCTCAGCTGCCAATGACAGCCGCGAGGAACCAGCTTCATCCAACAATTTTAAAGACTCGAAATCGTTTTGTCCTTAACCGGGCACGTGGGTTCGAATCCCACCATCTCCGCCAACAAAAGGCATCAGCTCAGGCTGGTGCCTTTTTTGCGGCTAAGATGGTGAGGATGAGAACAGGGCGGCGGTCCGCAGACCGCAAGCAATCAGCCCTGCGGGCTGTTGCTTAGTCCGCGGGAGAATATCCACCATCTCCGCCAGAAGTCGCAGATTCAATCGAATCTGCGACTTTTTCTTTTGCAAAAACCGGGCGAGAACAATTTTCTTCTCGTCAAAAAAAGCCTATAAGATGAGCGATAAATCCATAATCATATAGAACTTTTCGACTCGCCCAAAACATTGGCAATCACGCCAGCAGAACCCTCCTTGCTCTTGTAATCAAGATGTGCATAGATGTCAGCGGTGGTAGAAAAGGTACTGTGCCCCAGCCACTCCTGAACTTGCTTCATGGATACGCCGTTCATGACCATCAAGCTGGCACAGCTGTGGCGCAGATCGTGGAACCAGATGTGCGGCAGACCATATATACGAGCCATCGAGAAAGGCCTTTTTGCACCCATTTTCCTGAGAAGTAACAGAAAATTCACGATTAAAGAAAAAAGAAGACCGAACTCAGCCGGTCTTCCCTGAAGCATCCTATGAAAATCAATCAAAGTTTGCAATTCAAAATCTTTTTCAGTGTTTCTGCAAACTTCATGTCCTGCTCCTTCGTCCGTTTTGCACTCCCCTTCGGGTGCTTGCCGGCACGAAGGAGCTTTTTGTTTTCGTACCGCCGCAGCATGAGAGCATCTATGTTGTCGGCGGTGTATTCTAAACCGTTCTGATTCAGCACCCGGACGCGCTTGGCAAGGCACATACTGGCCAGCCCGTAGTCCTGTGTCACGACAAGATCCCCCGGCTTTACTCGGTTGACCAGCGCAAAGTCCACGCTGTCAGCACCCTTATCGAATACAAGCGTCTGCGCACCCTCACGCTCGATTTGGTGAGAGGTGTCGCACAGGATGATGACCGAGATGCCGAACCGCTTTGCAATCTGCAACGTCAGATCGACGACCGGGCAGCCGTCTGCATCGATCAAAATATTCATCGGCTTTCCTCCATCGCCCATCGAAACGCCCTTGCTGTACGCAGGTCGGCATCTTTGAAATGCCCGCCGCTGTTCCATTCAAGGGTGCAGTCTGCACCGCGCGCTATAAGCTGACTGTGCAGAGTGCGGATATTATCCCCCACCACAGCCATGACAGCGTTTTTCGTGTGCTCTTCCTTGTCACCAAGGCTCAGATAAATGTGCTGCGTCTGTATCGGGTGCCGCTGTTCAAACTCCATCCAGCCCGGAAACCACACCGAGGGAGATGCGGCGGCGATACCGTAGAACAGATCAGTCTGGGTGGATGCCCACAAAGCAAACAGTCCGGCCAGTGAGTAGCCGCCCAGAATGATTTTGATGTTTTCCGGGAGATGAAACTGCTGCTTCAGTGTGGGGATGCCCCGCTCTGTCAGAAAGCGCAGGGTGTCCCCAGCCTTGCCGCCGAAACCCTGCTTCCCCCACACGGCAGGAGACTTCCACGGAGAAAGTTCATCGTTCCAGTTTTTCACAGGAACAGCGGCAAACAAAAACGAATGTGCCGAACCCTGCGCAATGGCTGAAATTTCATTGTCCATATGCTGCAATTCATGCTCGTCCGTCATCTGAAGCAGAAGATATTCGGCGCAGTCTGTGCCGTAAATGCGGCAGGGTCTATCTCCGAATTTTAAGGGAAAAGCAAGGCGATTAAGGGATTCTGCTTTATAGTTCATCGACAAAATACCTCCCATTGATCGGCACGAGAAAAAGGCGTGAGGAGATTGGCTGCTTCCATTATAGCATATTCGGGCGGAGAGACAAGAAGCCCGGATGTGCGGCACGCTCTGCAGGGACTTCCTGCATTTCTGTATGGGAGAATCGACACAAAACCGGTTGACATCCACCGGAAGAAACCCTTACAATGGGAACAGAAAATGCGGCATGTAACGGAACAGGAGGAAAAGACGGATGGAAACCTACAAGACCCTGCGAGAGCTTTTTATGACCTTGTGCAACACGGAGGTCGACACGGCGGTGATCCTGGGCCACATCAACCCGGACGGGGACGCCGTCGGTTCGGTCATGGGCGTTGCCTATTACCTGCGGGAGAATTTCCCCTGCAAGTTCCGGGAAATCATCCCCTACACGGCCCCGGGCCTTGCCAAAGGGGTGCAGAACTATGTGGAGCAGGACACGACGTTTGACCCCTTTGCACTGCTGGAAGGGCGCGTCCCGAAGGACAGGCCCTATGTTGCCATTGCCTGCGACTGCGCAGCGCCGGACCGCATTGCCGGTGAGGAATGGTTCCGGCGGGCAGCGGTCCGGGTGACGCTGGACCACCACGAAACCAATACTGGTTACGGGGACATCGGCTGCATCGAGCCGCTTTCCTCCTGCGCGGAGATGATCGCCCAGATGATGGATTCGGACGAGCTGGTCCCTGTGGCGCAGCGTGCGCATGAGCAGGGGCTGCGCACAGCGGCAGATTACCTGTACCTGGGCATCCTGCACGATACCCGCCGCTTTTCGCACATTTCCGGCGGAAGGACGCTGGGCGTCGCGGCAAAACTTCTGTTCGGCGGGGTGGACCACGACGAGCTGGTCAAGACGATGGATGTGCGCACCCTGCGCGAATGCTGCCATCAGGGCGGACTGCTTGCACAGGCCCGGACTGCCGCCGACGGCAGGGTGGGATATCTGTGCCTGAGCGCGGCGCAGGCTGCGGAACTGCAGGTGTCCTATGAGGACATGAAGAAGGCTGCTTACCAGATGGCGGACTGCTCGGATATCCGCATCGCGCTGGCCGCTCTGGAACAGGGGCCCGGCCACTGGCGCTTTTCTGCCCGCACGAACGAGACGGAACTGGATGTGAGCCGCTACTTCCTGCCCTTTGGCGGCGGCGGTCACCCCCACGCAGCCGGGCTGATCCTGGACACGGCGGATGTCCGGCCCGCGCTGCAGAGCATCCTGAACGCCATGGCGGCAGACCTTGCCGCTGAGGAAACCCATCTGACCGGAGAAATTTTGGAATGAACAACACAGAAGCATTTGAGTTCTTACTGAGCTGGAAGGATGACGTCCTGATGAACTGCCTTTCCGGGCGGCGAGATAAGGCCTTTGATCCGCAGGCCATGCAGAAGGTCCGGGCGGCCTGTGCCGTGCTGGCCGAGGACGGGACCTATCCGTTCGACCTGTCGGTCACAGACCCGGAGATCTACCGTCAGGTCAGCGCCTGGTTCACCGACCTGCTGCGCAAATCCTGAACCGTTCCGACACGAAAGATGCATTTATTTTCCACAAGCGCTTGACATCTTGTGCAATCTGCATTATCATAAAGCCATCAAGTGTTTGTTCAGAGAAGCGAGCAGAACAAACAAGAGGGAGCCTGTTCCCTTTTGTTTGCTCTGCTCTTTTTTGTTCCCACTACGCAAACGAGCATGCTGTGACAGGCAGAAGATCAGGAGGTTTTTATGCTGGATGTAGCAATCATCGGCTGCGGTGTCGTTGGCGCGGCTGCCGCCTATGAGCTCTCGCATTATCCGCTGCACACTGCAATTTTTGAGGCCGAGAACGATGTGGCCGACTGCACCACAAAGGCCAACAGTGCCATTCTGCACGCTGGGTACGACCCCGAGCCGGGCACCCGGATGGCACGGCTCAATGTGGAGGGCGTTGCACTGGCCAAAGAGATCTGCGCCCGGCTGGATGTGCCGTACCGGCAGTGCGGCAGTCTGGTGCTGGCCCTCAGCCCGGCGGAGCTGCCGCATCTGCAGAAGCTGTACGAAAACGGCCTTGCCAACGGGGTGCCGGGCATCCGGCTGCTGTCGGCAGAGGAAACACGGGCCATGGAGCCCGGTCTTTCGCCGGAGGTGGCCGGAGCGCTGTATGCACCCAGCGCGGCCATCGTCAGCCCGTGGGAATATGCGCTGGCCATGGCGGAGGTGGCGGTGCGCAACGGGGTGGAACTCCACCTCAGCAGCCCGGTCACCGGCATTCAGAAAACCGCGTCCGGCTGGGCGCTGACCACGCCGTCCGGCGTGGTGGAGGCCCGCTACGTTGTCAACGCCGCCGGCATCCGGGCCGATGCCGTGCACGACATGGCCGCTCCGCACCGGTTCACCATCCAGCCCACCCGCGGCGAATATTACCTTCTGGACAAATCGGAAGGCACGCGGGTGCAGCATGTCATCTTCCAGTGCCCCAACGAAAACGGCAAGGGCGTGCTGGTGGCACCTACCGTTCACGGCAACCTGATCGTTGGACCCAATGCCGAGCCGGTGGCGGGCGACAACACCGCCTGCACCGCCGCCGGGCTGGCCTTTGTCAGCGCGGCCGCACGCCGCAGCGTGCCGGACATCCGCTTCGGCGAGTCCATCCGCAACTTTGCAGGCGTCCGCGCCAATGTGGACACCGGGGATTTCGTCATCGGCGAGGCGGAAGGTGCACCCGGCTTCATCGACCTGGCCGGTATGAAATCGCCGGGCCTGTCCAGCGCACCGGCCGTTGCCAAAGAGGTGGTCCGCATTCTGGAAGGCCACGGGGATCTGCCTGCGGCCAAAACGGATTACCGGGACGGCCGCACCCGGGTGCGGTTCAAGGAGCTGCCGCCGGAAGAAAAGGCAAAGCTCATTGCCCGGAACCCCGCCTACGGCCGGGTGATCTGCCGCTGCGAGACCATCACCGAGGGCGAGATCCTGGACGCCCTGCACACCGAGATCCCGGCCACCACCATCGACGGCGTCAAGCGCCGCTGCAACGCCGGGATGGGCCGCTGTCAGGGCGGCTTCTGCGGGCCCCGGGTGCTGGAGCTCATCAGCCGGACGCGGGGCATCGACCCGCTGGACGTCCTGCAGGACAAGGCAGGCAGCAACGTCTTACTGTGCGAAACCAAGCAGGAGGGAACCAACCATGATTGATCTGGTCATCGTCGGCGGCGGCCCTGCAGGCCTTGCCGCAGCCTACAGCGCATGGCAGCACGGCCTGCGCGATATTCTGATTTTGGAGCGTGACAACGAGCTGGGCGGCATCCTGAACCAGTGCATCCACAACGGCTTCGGGCTGCACCGTTTCGGCGAGCAGCTCACCGGCCCGGAGTACGCCGGGCGCTACATTGAAATGCTGCGCTCCACCGGCGTCCGGGTGGAGCTGGGCACCATGGTGCTGGAGGTCACGCCGGATAAAAAGATCCACTGTGTCAGCAAGGAGAAGGGCTACCAGATCCTCGAAGCAAAGAGCGTCATCCTCTGCATGGGCTGCCGGGAGCGCACCCGCGGGGCCATCGGCATCCCGGGCACCCGCCCGGCCGGCATCTACACCGCCGGTGCCGCCCAGCGCTATGTCAACATGGAGGGCTATCTGGTAGGCAAACGGGTGCTCATTCTGGGCAGCGGCGACATCGGCCTGATCATGGCCCGGCGGATGACGCTGGAAGGGGCCAAGGTGCTGGCCTGCGTGGAGGTCATGCCCTATTCCGGCGGCCTGACCCGCAACATTGTGCAGTGCCTGCAGGATTTTGACATCCCGCTGTACCTGTCCCACACCATCGTGGACATTCAGGGCGATACCCGGGTGGAAAAGGCCATTGTGGCCAAGGTGGACGAGAACCGCCGCCCCATTCCGGGCACCGAGATGGAGTTTGACGTGGACACCATCCTGCTCAGTGTGGGCCTGATCCCGGAAAACGAGCTGACCCGGCAGGCCGGCATCCCGACGGACCCCCACACCAAGGGAGCCGTGGTCTACGAGAATATGGAGACCGGCATTCCCGGCGTGTTTGCCTGCGGCAACGTGGTGCATGTGCACGATCTGGTGGACTTTGTTTCCGGCGAGAGCGACCGGGCCGGAGCCGCAGCCGCCGCCTATGTGCTCCACGGTGAGACCCCGGACGCGGCCGTGCTGGACCTTGTCCCGGGCAATGGCGTGGGCTATACCGTCCCCCAGCGGGTGCGCCCGGCGGACGTGGACAAGGGCGTGGAGATCTCGTTCCGGGTGCGGCAGAATTACGGCCCCAGCCAGATCACCATCACCTGCGGGGAGAAGCAGCTGGCCCGGTTCAAGCGCCAGCGGATGGCACCCGGCGAGATGGAGCACATCACCCTGCCCGGGGTCCTGCTGGCAAAGGCCGACGGCCCGCTGACCGTTGCAGTAGAGGAGGTTGTAGCAAAATGAACAAAAAGCGTGAGATCATTTGTATCTGCTGCCCCCGTGGCTGCCACTTGCAGGTGGACCCGGGAAACGATTATAATGTAACCGGCAATGCCTGCCCCAACGGTGCCGCCTATGGCAAGGAAGAACTGACCCACCCCACCCGTATCCTGACCAGTACGGTGCGGGCCGAGGGCGGGCGCTATCCGCGCTGCCCGGTCAAGACCGCGCAGGCGGTGCCCAAAGAAAAGATCGTGCAGGTCATGGCTGCGCTGGACGGCGTCACGCTGCACGCACCCATCCGCACCGGGCAGGTCGTGCTGACCGACGTCTGCGGCACCGGTGTGGATGTCGTAGCCACACGAGACCTGTAAAACCGCCCCTGAGCGAAACGGAGGTCGTTGAACCATGTCGACAAAGTATGTTCTTGCACTGGACCAGGGAACCACCAGCAGCCGCGCCATCCTGTTTGACAACGAGCAGAACATCATCGCGGTGCAGCAGCGGGAGTTTGAGCAGATCTACCCGCAGCAGGGCTGGGTGGAGCACAACCCCATGGAGATCTGGTCCACCCAGTACGGGGTCATGAACGAGGTGGTGGCCCAGAGCGGCGTGGATGTCCATGACATTGCCGCCATCGGCATCACCAACCAGCGCGAGACCACCATCCTGTGGGAAAAGGCCACCGGCCGCCCCATCTACAATGCCATCGTCTGGCAGTGCCGCCGCACCGCCCCGCTGGTGGACGAGCTGGTGCAGCAGCCCGGCATGACGGAATACATCCGCGAGAATACCGGCCTGATGCCGGATGCCTATTTTTCCGCCACCAAGATCAAGTGGATCCTGGATAACGTGCCCGGCGCGCGGGAGCGGGCCGAGGCGGGCGAGATCCTGTTCGGCACCGTGGACACCTGGCTGGTGTGGAAGCTCACCGGCGGCAAGGTGCATGTGACCGACCGCACCAACGCCAGCCGCACCATGCTCTACAACATCCGCACCCTGGACTGGGATGACACCCTGCTCAAAGCGCTGGACATCCCCCGCTGCATCCTGCCCCGCGTGGCGGATTCCAGCGAGGTCTACGGCACCACCGACCTGTGCGGGGTGCAGGTGCCGGTGGCCGGCATTGCCGGGGACCAGCAGGCTGCACTGTTCGGGCAGGGGTGCTTTGCCAAGGGTGAGGCCAAGAACACCTACGGCACCGGCTGCTTCTTGCTGATGAATACCGGGGACACCATCTGCCGCAGCCAGAACGGCCTGATCTCCACCATTGGCATCAGCCTGAACGGTAAGGTGGAGTATGCTCTGGAGGGCAGCGTCTTTGTGGGCGGTGCCGTCATCCAGTGGGTGCGCGACGGCCTGCGGATGATCCAGGAGAGCCGCGACGCCGAATACTATGCCCAGAAGGTGCCGGACAACGGCGGCATCTACATCGTACCCGCCTTCACCGGTCTCGGTGCGCCCTATTGGGATATGTACGCCCGCGGTGCCATCGTGGGCATCACCCGCGGCACCACCCAGAACCACATCATCCGGGCGGCGGAGGAGTCCATCGCCTACCAGAGCGCCGATCTTGTGGCCGCCATGGAAAAGGACACCGGTGTGCCCATCACCTCCCTGAAGGTGGACGGCGGTGCTTCCCGCGACCAGTTCCTGATGCAGTTCCAGGCCGACATCCTGAACAAGGACGTTCTGCGCCCGGCCATCCGGGAGACCACGGCCCTGGGCGCTGCCTATCTGGCAGGCCTTGCCACCGGTGTGTGGAAGGACCGGGACGAGATCCGCAGCCTGTGGCACTGCAACATGACCTTTACCCCCGCTATGCCGGAGGCCGAGCGCGCACGGCTGCTGTCCGGCTGGCACAAGGCCGTGGGCCGCAGCAGTGACTGGGCAGAGCATTAAAAGAATTTGTCTGGATTTTGACTGCTTCCAACAAAAAATCACGAATTTGTGAATTGTCTGTTGACAAACCGTTGAGAAATGGTATACTGAAAGCATCCCAAGAGAATTGAGATGGGGATGCACTGTGCCACACGACCGCAGTGCGTCCCCATTTTTTTGTTCCCATCGCACCCCTTGTCCGCCCGTTCACATCTGTTCCGGGGGCTGGTTCTGGAAGTGCAGCCGCCGGGCATGTCTCTGAAAAAAGAAGGAGGATCCCCATGAAAAGCACCGCAAAGGCCACCGAAAAGCGTTCGCGCACGGTCGTTGTGCTGGCGATCGCTGTGGCGTTGATGCTGCTGGGCAGCATTTTTGCCCAGATGTTCAACACCTCATTCTACAAGGTCAAGGTCTCCCGCATTTCCTTTGATACCGACTCCGGCACCCTTTCGGGCCTGTTGTACATGCCCAAGGGCGTGGACGCCTCCAACCCGCACCCCACCATCGTGACCACCCACGGCTACCTGAACAGTGCCGAGATGCAGGACGAGACCGCCATCGAGATGTCCCGCCGCGGCTATGTCGTGCTGGCACTGGATATGTATGACCACGGCCATTCCCACGGGAACGCCGACAATACCGGCGGCTTCTTCAACTTCTGGCCCACTTCGCTGTGGGATGCCGCACAGTACATGTACAGCCAGGACTACGTTGCCAAGGATGCACAGGGCAACGGTCAGATCGCGGTCAGCGGCCACTCCATGGGCGGCTTCTCCTCCGAGATGGCCATCTATCTGGATGAGCAGAACTACGCTGCCGCCGGTTACCGCATCATCAAGGCCGGTTTGAGCATGGGTGCCGATTACTCCTGGACCTCCTACCTGAGCCTGGACGAAGAGGCTGCGGTTGCCACCTTCGGCGGACGCACCATCGGCAAGATCTGCGGCCAGTACGACGAGTTCTTCTTTGCGGCCGACGAGCCTCCCACGAAGAGCGGCACCGTCTACCACAAGGACTATGTTGCCACCACCGCTGGCAAGACCCTGCTGGAGCAGGAAGCTCCGCAGGCTGACACCTGGTACACCGGCTCGGACGGCGGCCAGCGCATCATTTACCAGCCGCGTGAGATCCACCCCTGGAACCACTTCTCCAAGGCTTCCACCAAGGATGCCATCGAGTTCTACGCCACTGCATTTGCCGACCAGTCCGGTCTGGTGCAGAACATTGCTTCCACCAGCCAGATCTGGTACTGGAAAGAAGTCTTTGAGCTGGTCGCTCTGGTGGGCTTCCTGCTCATGCTGGCACCTCTTGCCCTGCTGCTGATGAAGCTGCCCTTCCTGTCCAATGCAAAGCAGGCCGTCGCAGCACCCACCCCGGCCGTCGGCACCCTGTCCGGCAAGCTTGGCACGATCAGCCTGTTCGTGGTGGGTATGCTGATCCCGGCCATCATCTTCCCCGCCGTGTACGACGGCAGTCTGACCGCAGAGCCCATCCGCTGGATGCGCTACGCCAGTGACATTGCCCTGCTCCTGTCGGTGGTGGGCATCGTTCTGGCAGCCCGCAGCACCGAGGACGACCGCAAGACCTGGCTGTCCGGCTCGGTGTGCGTCCTGATCGCTTCCATCGTCCTGCGTGTGCTGGTGACCAAGAACATCTTCGAGACCAATGCCACCTGGCAGGGCCCCACCGTCAACAGCATCGTGACCTGGGCTCTCATCTGCGCCTGCATCTCCATCGTGACCATGGTCTGCGTCTACCTGTTCGGCGGCCGCAAGCAGAAGGGTATCACGCTGGAACAGTACGGCATTGCCGCAAAGCCGGTGTCTGTGGCTGCAGCCTTCTGCGTGGCACTGCTGGTGAGCGTGATCGCCTACGCCTGCCTGTTTGCCGTGGATGCCATCTTCAAGACCGACTTCCGCATCTGGACCTTCGCCTTCAAGACCTTTGAAGCCAGCGCCATCCCGGCGGCGGTCAAGTATATGCCGTTCTTCTTTGTGTACTACTTTGTCAGCGGCGCCGCCGCCATCTCCAACACCAGCAGCGAAAAGCTGCAGGGCGGCTGGGGCTACCTGCTGGCTGCTCTGACCAACATGGGCGGCATCCTCCTCTGGCTGGTGCTGCAGTACGGCACCCTGTTCCGTACCGGCGTTGCCTTCTACCCGGGACAGGCCCTTGGCGGCATCCTGCTGTTTGCGCTGGTGCCCTCGCTGGCCATTGCATCCTGCCTGGCCAAGTACCTGTACAAAAAGACCGGCAGCGTGTACGTTGCGGCCTTCCTGAATACCATCCTGATGACCATGATGACCGTGGCCAACACCGCGATCTATTTCCAGGCATAAGCACAACCGCAGACTGGGGCTGCACTTTACAGTGCGGCCCCTTTGTGCGATAATGAGAACCATCTGAGAGAAAAGGAGTCCTGCCCGATGCATCCACTTGCTGAAACTCTGCTGGACGAGCCGGTGATCGCAGCCGTCAAGACGGATGACGCTCTGACGGCTGCCCTGGCCTCGCCCTGCAGCACGGTCTTTCTGCTGGCGAGCACCCTGCTCAATGTGGGGGAGCTGGTCCGGCGCATCCACGCGGCCGGAAAGCTGGCCGTCGTGCACATCGACCTTGTGGACGGCCTTTCGGCGCGGGAAGTTGCCGTGAATTCCCTCATTGCGCTGTGCCACCCGGATGGTATCATTTCCACCCACCCGTCCCTGATCCGGCGGGCGCGCCATCAGGGCCTGCTGACCATCCAGCGGGCGTTCATCCTGGACTCCCTTTCCCTGAACAACCTTTCCGGCCAGCTGGAACAAGGCAAGCCGGACTTTGTGGAGATCCTGCCCGGCATCATGCCCCGGGTCATCACCGAGATCAGTACCCGCACCCGGGTGCCGGTGATCGCGGGCGGTCTGCTGCGGGACAAGGCCGACGTCATGGCCGCCATGCGGGCCGGTGCCTCGGCAGTGTCCACCTCTGCCCCGGAGCTGTGGGACATCTGAACCCCGGAAAACACAAAAATGCCTGACCGCTGTCGTTGGCGGTCAGGCATTTTTTATGGAAAGCAGCAGCGTTACGGGTGGCTCTTCCTGACAAGATCTTTGGTGTACAGGGCGCGGGTGGCGTTGAGCACGGCAATGACCATGACGCCCACGTCGGCAAAGATGGCTGTCCACATGCTGGCCATACCGATGGCACCCAGCAGCAGGCAGGCAAACTTGACCGCCAGCGCGAACACGATGTTCTCGTACACGATGCGCAGGGTGCGGCGGGCGATGCGCATGGCCAGTGCGATCTTGGCCGGGTCATCGTCCATCAGCACCACGTCGGCGGCTTCAATGGCGGCGTCGGAGCCCAGGGCACCCATGGCGATGCCCACATCGGCGCGGGACAGCACCGGGGCGTCGTTGATGCCGTCGCCCACAAAGGCCAGATTCTCCTTGGACTTCTTGGCGGCGATGAGTGTTTCGATCTGGTCCACCTTGTCGCCGGGCAGCAGACCGGCGTGGTATTCGTCCAGACCCAGCTGGGCAGAAACTGCCTTGGCCACCGGCTCGGCGTCGCCGGTGAGCATGACGGTCTTGCGCACTCCGGCGGCCTTCAGGGCCCGGATGGCCTCGGCGCTGTGGGGTTTGACCACGTCGGCGATGAGCAGGCAACCGGCGTATCTGCCGTCGATGGCAACGTGCACGACGGTGCCGGTCTCGCTCACGGCGGGGGCAGAAAGGCCCAGCCGCTCCATCAGACGGGCGTTACCGGCGGCAACGGGTTTGCCGTCCACCTTGGCGGTCACGCCGTGGCCGCCAAGCTCCTCCACGTCGGTGACGCGGGAGGTGTCAATCTCCTTGCCGTAGGCGGCCTTGATGCTCAGGGAGATGGGGTGCTTGGACCAGCTCTCGGCCAGGGCGGCGGCCTCCACCAGCTGTTCGTCGGTGATGCCGTCGGCCGGGTGGACGCCGGTGACCTTGAAGGTGCCCTGGGTCAGGGTGCCGGTCTTATCAAACACCACGATGCCGGTGCGGGCCAGCTCCTCCAGATAGGTGGAGCCCTTGACCAGGATGCCGCAGGCGGAAGCACCGCCGATGCCGCCGAAGAAGCTCAGCGGAATGCTGATGACCAGTGCGCAGGGGCAGCTGATGACCAGGAAGGTCAAAGCGCGGTAGATCCAGTCCCCAAAGCGGGCAGGCTGGCCCATCAGCAGCAGCACGATGGGCGGCAGGAAGGCCAGCGCCAGCGCACCGTAGCAGACAGCCGGGGTGTATACCCGGGCAAAGCGGGTGATGAAGTTTTCGGCGCGGGCCTTCTTCATGCTGGAATTTTCCACCAGATCGAGAATTTTCGAGACGGTGGACTCGCCGAATTCCTTGGTAGTCCTGACTTTCAGCAGGCCGGTCATGTTCACGCAGCCGCTGATGACCTCGTCTCCGGTCTGGACGTCGCGGGGCAGGCTCTCACCGGTCAGGGCGGCGGTGTTCAGGGCGGAGGTGCCCTCTACGATCACACCGTCAATGGGCACCCGCTCGCCGGGCTGCACCACGATCACGGTGCCGACCTCCACGTCATCCGGGTCCACCTGCTCCAGCTTGCCGTCCTCGTCCTCCACGTTGGCGTAGTCCGGGCGGATGTCCATCAGGCTGGAAATGCTCTGGCGGCTCTTGCCCACGGCCACGCTCTGGAACAGCTCGCCGATCTGGTAAAAGAGGATAACGGCGCAGCCTTCCACATAGTCGCCCAGGGCAAAGGCACCCACGGTAGCCACCGCCATCAGGAAGCACTCGTCAAAGGGCTGGCGGTTCTTGACGCCCTTGATGGCCTTGCGCAGCACGTCCTTGCCCACCACAAGGTACGGGATGAGGTAGAGCAGCAGCTCCACCGGGGTGGGAAGTGCCGGCAGCACACGGAGCAGCAGCTTGAGCAGGATCACAAGGGCCAGCGCGATCAGGATCTGCTGCAGGCTCTTTTTTTGCTTTTTGGTCATACAAAACGCTCCTTTTGCCAGATTGCGGCGGTTCTGAGAAAAAACGGGAAAACGCAGTGGAATTCAACAGGTTTTCCCCACAAAAATGGATTTTCCACCCTTTCCCCCGTGTTTTCCACGGGGTTTTCCCGCAGAAAACTTTCTTTTCCACGTTTCTTTTTGGAGTTTTCCGCGAAGAGTGTTGAAAAGTGCGTGGAAAGTGTTGAAAACTGCCCGTTTTTTCCACGAAAAAGAGGAGTTTTCCGCTGCCCGGCGGCAGAGGAAAGAAAAGCTCTCCCACAGGGGGAGAGCTGCCGCCCAGCAGCGATGCCGGGAACCGGACCGGAAGAGGTCAGATGTCAAAGATCTCGCAGTCGTCCTCCACCTTCTTGCAGGCGGACAGCACATTCTCCATGGTGGCGTGGGGGTCGGCACCCTCGGCAAACTCCACCTTCATCTTCTGGGTCATGAAACTGACAGTCGCCTTTTCCACACCGGCAACGGTGTTGGCAGCGTCCTCCATCTTCTGGGCGCAGTTTGCGCAGTCCACTTCGATCTTGTAGGTCTTTTTCATCGTAGATACCAGCCTTTCTGTTTTTGTGCGGGCCGCGGCCCGGAAAATCATTCTTCGATATGGTCCATCCCCAGAGAGAGGATGCTGCGCACATGGTCGTCGTCCAGTGCGTAGTACACGGTCTTGCCCTCCCGCCGGAAGCGTACCAGCTTGGAATCCTTGAGCACCCGCAGCTGGTGGCTCACGGCCGACTGGCTCAGCTGCACGGCGTTGGCAATGTCCTGCACGCACAGCTCATTGTCGTGCAGGGCGTACAGGATCTTGATGCGGGTGGAGTCGCCGAACACCCGGAACAGGTCGGCCAGCTCGTACAGCACTTCGTCATCCGGCATGTCCAGCTCTTCCGGCTGCACAAGGGGTTCGTTCTGCTGTGCCATGGAAGCATCTCCTTTCGGGATGAAATCACATGAACGTCTGTTCATGTGTTCATGATACCACGGGTACAGTACCCTGTCAAGGGGGTTGCACAAGAATTTCTGCATCTGCCCTAAATTGCTGAAAAAACACCTGAAAACGCAAAAAAGATGCAGATTAGACGGGCAAAAAAACAAAAGGCCTGCCACACCTCTTTCGTGCAGCAGGCCTTGCAGGATATCTGCCAGGGGGTCAGATCTTTTTCCGTTTTCCCACCACCCAGGGGGCATACATCAGCGCAAGAGCCAGGGCGATGGCGGGCGGAAAGCCCAGGATGTAGAATTTTTCACCGAACCACGCGGTAAAGGTGCTGGTGATGACGTTGCCATAGGGGTTATTCAAAAAGTAAAAGTTGGTGTGCAGGGGTTTGTTAAGAAAATAGATGGGCAGGGCCGAGCCGAACAAAAAGGCCAGCACCTGCGGCACCCGGCGCACGCTGGGGCGGTATCCGCCCGCCACCAGCAGCACAGGGTAGAGCACCAGCAGGGCGTGGATGCTGACCGAGTGCAGGTTGATGAGGGTGAACCACCCGGGCACATCCCGCCAGCTGGGGCACAGCAGAGCCAGTGCCGCGCCGGGGATGCACAGGGCGTACAGCTCCTCCTTGCACCAGCTGCGGTCGGTGAGGGTGTTGTACAGGCAGACGAACACGTTGATGCTGCACAGGTGCAACGGCAGATAGCTCCAGTTCCACTGGCCGGTGCAGGCCATGCCCAGCAGCAGGGCGGCCTCGTCGGCCAGCAGGGCCGCCGTGACCCCCACCAGAATGTGCCGCCGGGTGCGCGGCGTGCTGCGGCGGTACCACCACACCATGCACAGAAGGAACAAAGCCGACAGCGCCAGCTCTATGAGATGGACAGTGCCGAACAGCGGGTAGCACTCATAGCCCGCACCGTATTCGGCGGCGGTGATGTCATAGGATTTCCAGAAGTCAGACATGGAACGTCCCCTCCCTTTTTGACCCTATCATAGCACAGCGGGCAGGAAACAGAAAAGGTATTTTTTACAAAATGCGCCAAAGATGGTGCATTCTTTGCCAAGCTGTGGTATCTTATAGAACGTATAGAATCGAGATCTGCGTACAGACGCACAGGAGGGAATTTTTATGACATTGGAAACCGGTATCCGCGGCGAGCAGAGCGTGCCCGTCACTGCTGAAAACACCGCAAAGACCATGGGCAGCGGCACGCTGGACGTGTTTGCCACCCCGGCCCTGGTGGCCCTGGCCGAAAAGACCTGCTGGATGAGCGTGGCCCCGGCTCTGGCCGAGGGCGACGGCACCGTAGGCACGAAGCTGGAGCTGGAGCACACCGCTCCCACCCCCGTGGGCATGACTGTGACCTGCGAGAGCGAGCTGGTGGCTGTGGAAGGCCGCAAGCTCACCTTCAAAGTGAGCCTGCACGACGAAAAAGGCCCGGTGGGCGGCGGCACCCACGAGCGCTTTGTGATCCACAACGACAAGTTTGCGGCCAAGGCGGAGGCAAAGAAGAACTGAAAAAGGCTTCCCCCAAGGGGGAAGGCTAAGGCTCCCTCTTTGACGGAGGGAGTTCTTCCGGTTCCAGCCGCAGCGGCGGCGGGTCCTCGGCCAGCAGCTGCTGTTCGGCGTGGGCCTGTGCGTCCTGCAGCAGCTGTACGGCCTGCACGCTGGCGCGGAACAGCTCAAAATACATCGCTTTGTAATCCGGCACGGCCCCACTCCCCTTTTGCATTCCGTGGGGATAGTCTGCCCCGCAGCACGGGGCCTGATACGCTGCCGGAACGAATCGCCTGAAACGAAAAGGAATCATTATGAAAAACAAGAATCTGTCCTGGGCGGCGGCACTGTTCGTGTTTGCCCTGCTGCTGTGGTGCACGGCAGCCACTCCCGGCAAGATCGCCGACCCGTCTACCTACACCTGTGCGGTGTACAGCACCTTCTTCTCGCTGCTGCCGCCGGTCATTGCCATTGTGCTGGCCCTGAACACCAAGGAGGTGTACACCTCCCTGCTGGTGGGCATCGCCTCGGGCGCACTGCTGTATGCCAACGGAAACCTGGAACTGGCCCTGAATACCCTCTTCTTCCACGAAGAGGGCGGCATGATCGCCAAATTGTCCGACAGCAGCAATGTGGGCATCCTGGTGTTCCTGGTCATGCTGGGCATCCTGGTGGCCCTGATGAACAAGGCCGGCGGCTCGGCCGCCTTTGGCCGCTGGGCATCGAAGCACATCCACTCCCGGGCGGGCGCACAGTTTGCCACCCTGCTGCTGGGTGTGATGATCTTTGTGGACGACTATTTCAACTGCCTGACCGTGGGTTCGGTCATGCGCCCGGTCACCGACCGGCAGAAGGTGTCCCGCGCCAAGCTGGCCTACCTCATCGACGCCACGGCGGCCCCCATCTGCATCATTGCGCCGGTGTCCAGCTGGGCGGCGGCGGTCACCTCCAGCGTGCCGGAGGGGTCCGGCATCAACGGCTTCACCATGTTCCTGCGCACCATCCCCTACAACTACTATGCCCTGCTTACCGTCGTCATGAGCCTGTTCCTTATCTTCACCGGCACGGACTTCGGCTCCATGAAGCTCCATGAGGACAACGCGAAAAACGGCGACCTGTTCACCACCGAGGACCGCCCCTACGGCGACGACGTGGACGACGGCACCGAGACGAAGGGCCATGTTGTGGACCTGATCGCACCGGTGCTGGTGCTGATCGCGGCCTGCGTCTTCGGCATGATCTACACCGGCGGCTTCTTTGACGGGGTGGACTTCGTCACCGCCTTTGCGGACTGCAACGCCTCTGCCGGCCTTGTGATGGGCAGCAGCATTGCGCTGCTGTTCACCTTCGTGTTCTACCGGGTGCGCAGCGTCATGACCTTCCAGGACTTTGCGGCCTGCATCCCGGAGGGCTTCAAGGCCATGGTCAGCCCCATGCTCATCCTCACGCTGGCCTGGACCCTGTCCGGCATGACCGGCCTGCTGGGAGCCAAGTATTATGTGGCCAATCTGCTGAGCGGCTCCGCTGCGGCGCTGCAGTATCTGCTGCCGGTGATCATCTTCCTGGTGGCGGTGTTCCTGGCCTTTGCCACCGGCACGAGCTGGGGAACCTTCTCCATTCTGATCCCCATCGTGTGCCACGCATTCCCGGAAGGCGAAATGCTGGTCATCTCCATCGCGGCCTGCCTGTCCGGCGCTGTCTGCGGCGACCACTGCTCCCCCATCTCCGACACCACCATCATGGCCTCGGCGGGTGCCCACTGCAGCCATGTGAACCATGTGTCCACCCAGCTGCCCTATGCCATCACGGCGGCGGCCTGCGCGGCGGTGTGTTATGTGATCACCGGCCTGGCACAGGCGGTACTGGGCAGCCGGGCCAGCCTGTTCACCTCGCTGGTGCTGCTGGCCGTGGCCATCGTCGTAGAGCTGGTGGTGCTCAGCATCATCCGCGCCCGCACGATCAAAAAGGCAAAAGCATGATTGGGCTTTGCCGTCGCGGGCAACTTGTGATAAACTGAAAGAAAACGAACGAGCGGAGGCGCGATCCATGCTGGAACAGGCTTTTCAGGATGTATACACCAAATTCAAACTGCATTTTTATCAGAACGTATTCCAGCGTTTTGCCACGCGGGAAGCGACCCTGACCACAGTGGAGTCCTTCTGCATGGAGGGCATCATGGCCATGGGCGAGCCCACCATTGCGGAGTTTTCCCGCATGATGCAGATCTCCACCCCCAATGCGGCCTATAAGATCGGCAGTCTGGTCAAAAAGGGCTATGTGGAAAAGATCCAGTCCACCGTGGACCGGCGCGAGTACCACCTGCGCCCCACCCAGAAGTATATCGACTACTACAACATCAGCTACTCCTACCTGAGCACGGTGGTCCGGCGGGTGCGCCAGCGCTTCCCGGAAGAGGACGTGGACAAGCTGGAGCAGATGCTCACCATCATCAGCGATGAGCTGATGCCGGAGCTGGATATGCCCCGGCATCAGGACGAGAAAGCCGAATCGTAACATAACAGGCAAAAAATACCCGGAACCTTCCCAGCGGAGGGTCCCGGGTCTTGCTGTTTTCAGGAGAATTAAAGGTCGGTCTCCTTGTCCACCACCTTGCTGCCGTTGGAAGAGCTGGCAAACAGGCCCAGTGCCATGGAGCCGAACAGGGCCCGCGTGCCGGGGCTTTTGCGTTCTGCCGGTTGAAAAAGCGGCAGAACCTGTTATAATACATACATAATTCATAAAATCATATCAGAGGAATAGGTTTAAGAAAGCAAAGCGGCCGGGAATGTCGGCTGCCCTGAGGGAACAACAAATGCAGCAGACAAACGAACAACTTCTGGTGCGGCCGCAAAGCCCCGTTCTGCGGGCGCTGCGTGCCGCCGCACCCCAGACCCTGCCGGTGCTGGCGGGTTATTTTGTGCTGGGCCTGGGCTACGGCATCTATGTACAGTCGCTGGGGCTGCCGGTGTGGATGCCCATGCTCATGGGCACGGTGGTGTACGGCGGCTCGCTGGAGTTCGTACTGGCCAGCCTTCTGCTGGGAGCATTCTCGCCGCTGTCGGCCTTTCTGATGGCGCTCATGATCCAGGCGCGGCATCTGTTCTACGGCCTGGCCATGCTGGAGCGCTACAAGGGCTACGGTCTGCGCAGCTTCTACATGATCTTTGCCATGAGCGACGAGACCTTTTCCATCACCTGCTCGGCAGAGCCGCCGGAAGGGGTGGACAGGGGCTGGTTCATGTTCTTCATTACCCTGCTGGATCAGTTCTACTGGGTGGCCAGCGCGGGGCTGGGGGCTGCGGTGGGCTCTGTCCTGCCCTTCAGTACCGAAGGCGTGGATTTTGTGATGACGGCCATGTTCACGGTCATCTTCCTGAACCAGTGGGAAAAGGACAAGCAGCACTACAGCGCCCTCATCGGCATTGCGGCCCCGCTGGTGTGCCTGGCGGTGTTCGGTTCCGGCAGCTTCCTGCTGCCTGCCATGGCCGGCATTCTGGTGCTGCTGCTGGCCCTGCGCAAGCCCATTGAGAAAGCCGAAGGCACCGAAGCGGACAAACGGAAGGAGGAGACCGGCGTATGACTGCCATTCAGATGGGCATCAGCATCGCGGTGTGCACGGCCGCCACGATGCTGACCCGTTTTTTGCCCTTTGTGGTGTTTTCGTCCAAGGACCAGCAGCCGCCGGAGGTGGTGCGGTATCTGGGGCGGGTGCTGCCCGCCGCCATCTTTGGCATGCTGATCGTTTACTGCCTCAAGAGCGTGACTCCCTTTGCGGGCAGCCGCGGTGCCCCGGAGGCCATTGCGCTGCTGGTGACCGTTGCCCTGCACAAATGGAAGCACGAAACGCTGCTCAGCGTGGCGGGCGGCACCCTGTGCTATGTGTTGTTGGTGCAGCTGGTATTCTGATCGGAAAAAGCTCCCCCGTCATGGCGCTGTGCCATGGGCGGAGGAGCTTTTTGCTCAGTGATAGAAGGTATCGAAGTTCACCTGACGGTAGAACCGCTGCTGCAGCTGGTCGAAGCTGTCGCAGTTCTGGGCCAGCAGCCACATGCTCTTGGTGACCACGGCTTCGATGGTCATGTCATGGGCTTCCAGGAAGCGGAATCGGTTCTTCACCCGCTTGCCCACCTCGTACACGCCCACGTCGCTGCCCTCATAGGTCACCTGCGTGGTCAGGATGAGCACCTTGTGGGTCTGCTCGTAGTGGCCCAGCCCCTCGGCAAAGGCGTCCATGAGCCGCTGCGGGATGCCGCCCACGCCGAAGCTCTCCACGATGACGCAGTCGTACAGGCGGAAGATCTCCGGGATCATGCCGGGGTCCATGCCGGGGATGAGCTTGAGCAGGAACACCCGGGGGTTCATGGCGCGGCCGAACTCCACCGGGCCGGTGGGCCAGGGCGAAGGCACATAGCGCACCAGACGGTCGCCCTGCACCAGTGCCAGCTCCGGGAAGTTGACCGAGGCAAAGGCGTCGTAGCTGATGGTCTTGTTCTTTTTGGCACGGGTGCCGGCAATGACGTGCCCGCCAAACACCACCATCACGCCCCGGCTGCCCGGGTCCAGTGCACAGATCACGCTGTCGCGCAGGTTTTTCTTGGCGTCGGTGATCTCGTTGGAGATGGGCTGCTGGGCACCGGTGAGGATGATGGGCTTGTCCGCGTTCTGGATGAGGTAAGAAAGTGCCGCTGCGGAATAGGCCAGCGTATCGGTGCCGTGGCAGATGATGAAACCATCGTACAGGGCGTAGTTCTCCTGAATGGCGCGGGCCATCATCAGCCAGTGTTCCTGGCCGAGGTCGGTGCTGTCGATGCTGCACAGGGCCAGCGTTTCCGGGATGCACAGGTCGTTGAGCTCCGGAAGATGGGCCAGCAGCTCGTCGCTGCTGAGCACGGGCCGGAGGCCCTGCGGAGTATGTACGCTGGCAATGGTGCCGCCGGTGGTAATGAAAAGAATGCGCTGTTTGGTCATAAAAAAGCCTCCATGGCAGAAAATCAGAGAAACGAACCCAGTATAACACACTCTTTTCCGGCTGAAAAGTGCCCCGCAGCGGCAAAAGGCTGCTTTTTGCGACCCGGTCACAGAAATTTTGCGGAAAAAGGTGTATACTATAAGAAAAGTTTCCGATGCAGTGGATGTGGTGAAGCTGCCCGCTACGACCCCATCCGAAAATTAAAAATCATGTTTCCTCTGATCATGGCCAGAGCGAAGCGGAGGCCATTTTAAATCGTGACTCTGAAAAGGAGGACCAACCATGTCCAACATTGTGATCGTAGGTTCCGGCCCGGCGGGCGTGTCTGCCGCACTGTATGCGGTCCGCGCGGGGGTGGACACCACCGTGCTGACCAAAGGCCCCGGTGCGCTGGACCGGGCCGAGAAGATCGAAAACTACTACGGCCTTGCTCAGCCGGTTTCCGGTGCGGAGCTGGAGCGCCGCAGCATCGAGAACGCCAAACGCCTGGGGGTGCGGTTTGTGACCGCCGAAGCCGTGGGGCTGACCTATACGGATAAACTCACGGTAGAAACCATAGGGAAAGATTACCCGGCGGACGCGGTGATCCTGGCCACGGGGGCCTCCCGTGCGGTGCCGCGCATTCCGGGCCTTGCCGGGCTGGAGGGCCACGGCGTGAGCTGGTGTGCCGTCTGCGACGCCTTTTTCTACCGCGGCAAGGATGTGGCCGTGCTGGGCAGCGGAGCCTATGCCCTGCACGAGGTGCAGGCCCTGCTGCCGGTGGTGAAAAGCGTCAGCCTGCTGACCAACGGCATGCCGCTGACCGCAGAATTCCCGCCGGAGGTGACCGTATACCCGCAGAAGGTGGAGGCTGTTCTGGGCGAACAGGTGGTCACCGGGGTGCAGCTGTCCGACGGGCAGGAGGTTGCCCTGTCCGGTGTGTTCGTGGCGCTGGGCGTGGCGGGCAGCACTGCGCTGGCCCGCAAGATCGGGGCCGCCGTGGAGGGCAGCCGCATCGTGGTGGATGAGAAGATGCAGACCACCGTGCCCGGCCTGTACGCTGCCGGGGACTGCACCGGCGGCCTGCTGCAGGTGGCAAAGGCTGTATACGAGGGGGCACAGGCCGGCACGGAGGCCGCCAAGGCCCTGCGGAAAGGATGAGTGCCATGCAAAAGACCCCGGAAGACCGCAATTGTCTGGCCTGCGCGTTCCCCTTCTGGGCGCAGCTGACCGCCGACGAACAGGAGATGCTCTGCCGCTACACCCGCCCGGTGCACTACCGCAAAGGGGCCCGGGTGCACAGCCCACTGGAAAGCTGTGTGGGCATCCTGCTGCTGCGCACCGGCCAGCTGCGGGCCTATCTGCTGTCGGAGGACGGCCGGGACGTGACCCTCTACCGCCTGTTCGGCGGGGAAGTGTGCATCCTGTCGGCGTCCTGCGTGATGGACTCGGTGAATGTGGATCTGTACATCGACGCTGAGGAGGACACCGAGGCACTGTGCATCAGCGCGGGCATCTTCCGCCGTCTGATGCAGCAGAATGTCTATGTGCGCTGCTACGCCTACCAGCTCACGGCAGAGCGCTTTTCCGACACCATGTGGACGATGCAGCAGATCCTGTTCATGAGCGCTGACCGGCGGCTGGCCATCTTTCTCACCGACGAGCTGGCCAAGACCGGCGGCGACGAGGTGCGCATGACCCACGACCAGATGGCAAAGTACATGGGCTCTGCCCGCGAGGTGGTGAGCCGGATGCTCAAATACTTCGCGCAGGAGGGCTGGGTGCGGCTGTACCGCGGCGGGGTGCAGGTGCTGGACAAGCCAAAGCTGCAGCAGCTGGCAAGAGGCGAATGAAAAAAGAGGACGATGCGTTATGCATCGTCCTCTTTGCTGTTACGGGAGATCAGCCCTTGCAGCCCTGCTCTTCCCAGTCGCCGAAATCGCTGGCGTCAGCGATCTTGGTGGCGTCGAACTTGCCGTTCTCGTCCTTGGGGGCAACGGCGGGGCCGGCCTCCACGGGGTTGGGGTTCGGGGCCTCGGGGTCATACACCGGCTTTTCCTCGCTGGTGTCCTCCAGCGTGGCCGGCTCCTGTGCAGGGGCGGGCTCGGCAGGAGCTTCCGGGGCGTCGGCTTCGGCCGGGGCGGCGGGCTGCTCTGCGGCATCGTCCGCTGCTTTGGCCTCTGCTTCGGCGTAGGCCTCGGCGGTCTTTTCGGCCTCGGCGGCGTCCTGCTCGGCTTCTTCGGGGAACTCGACCTCCTCCACATGGAGCGGGTCTTTCTGGTTCAGGATCTTGTCCAGTGCCACGATGGCGGCACCGGTGACGGCCACGGCAGCGGCCGTGCCCAGAATGCGGAACAGTGTTTTCATGCCAGAACCTCCTGTTTACAGATCAATCAGAACGTTAAGAGAACGTTACGACTTCATTCAGCGGCTTTTCGGCAGGCTCCACCGAAATGGCGGTCAGCACCGGGCCCTTGCCGCGGTAGATGTTGTGGAACTTGTAGCTCACCTTGGCGGTCACCCGCACCCAGCTGCGCTGCTCCAGAGCCTTGTAGCCGTCGTAGCTGCAGGGGAAGCCCACGAACTGGATATCCTGCACGCAGCAGGTCATGGCAAAGCGGCCGGGCACGAAGCTGTTCTTGCCAGCGCGGTTGGTCTGGCACACCTGTGCCAGGAATTTGACCGTTTTGCCGGTGTACTTCTGGGGCTCGTCCTGGCAGTCCATGTACCAGATGCCGAAATCGTCGTCATGGATGTCGATGACCGGGGCGTTCACGTCGAAGGGCAGCGGGTCGGGGATGTCGTCATAGGCCACGCTGCCGTCCTTGAACTCGTAGGCGATGTCGCACTTGCGGGAAGCCTGACGCACCAGCTTGTGCAGCTCCT
>UMHS01027069.1_pt1 | contig 35428 bp, 30 predicted proteins | sample 1965611 | NCBI WGS metagenome assembly UMHS01 (sample SAMEA4836106, study PRJEB28245) | human gut metagenome | biome: gut microbiome; material: fecal sample | place: Denmark | collected 2008
AACAGATATACTGACAGCATCTGCACTCAACACAATCCATAACATTCATGTCCTTCATGCCCTGCCAGTTCTCGTCTTTGGCATATTTTACAAAATACAGCGGAGACAGTTCCATCGGACAGACATCTACACAGCGTCCGCATTTGATACATGGCTGCTCTTTGGTCTCATCTGTATCAATTGCAATGATACCGTTGGAGCCTTTCATCATAGGTACATCCAGTGTATTCAGAGGGAATCCCATCATAGGTCCGCCCATCTTAACCAGAACATCCTCATCTGTAAATCCACCACAGTAGTCGATCAGCTCTCTTACACTTGTACCAATTTTGATGATAAAGTTTCCAGGATTCTTGATCTTCTCACCTGTAACAGTTGCAACACGCTCAATCAGAGGCATTCCTGTCTGGATCGCATCTGAAATTGCCTTTACTGTACTGATATTATCTACTACAACGCCAACATCTGCCGGAAGACCGCCGCTTGGAACGATTCTGCCCATAACACGCTTGATCAGAGTTTTCTCAGCGCCCTGTGGGTATTTGGTTCTGGCAACAAATACTTCCATATCTCCGATATTAGCAACTTTTTCCTGCATTAATTCAATGGCATCCTGCTTGTTATCCTCAATAACAATGATACCCTTCTGGGCACCGGTTGTCTTAAGAACTGCTCGCAGACCAAAAATAATATCATCTGCATACTCAAGAAGTACTCTGTGGTCTGCTGTCAAAAGCGGCTCACATTCGCATCCATTGAGAAGGATGGTATCAACTGGTTTCGCCGGTTTCAGCTTGACACAGGTCGGGAAACCTGCACCACCCATACCAACGATTCCTGCTTCACGAATGATATCAATGATTTCATCCGGAGTAAGCTTGTCAAGGTCTCCATGTGGCTGTACGGATTCGTGCAGAGTATTTTTTCCATCCGATTCAATAACAACAGCCATCACTTCACTGCCTCTTGTGCCATGCATACGAGGTTCAACAGCAACTACCGTTCCGCTTACGCTGGAATGCACAGGAGCGCTGATAAATCCGGCAGCTTCGCCGATCTTCTGACCGACTTTTACAGTGTCACCAACCTGAACGATTGGATTCGCCGGAGCACCCAGATGCTGAGACATGGAAATTACAACCGTCTTCGGATCCGGGAACTTCTTAAGAGCAATGTGCTCACTGAATTCCTTGCGCTCTGACGGATGAACACCACCATAATAACCATCCAGTCTGTTTTCTCTGATTGATTTCACATAATCATTGATCACCTTGAAATTAACCTTGGAGAAATCACGAACCTGTACGGGCTGATTGAGGAATTCTTCCAGACGTCCCTGTTTCGCCAGTCTCTGGTAAATTTTCTCCCATGCGCAGTCCTTATTGGGATCTACTTCGCATTTTCCATTCTTTGCTCCACCGCACTGACCATTCACAAGACTCTTGGAACAGTCAACGATGGGACAGACACCACCGGTAATATTCAGATAACACTGTGCACATGCATCACAGCTCTTCTTGGTAAGTGCCATGCCATGATGACCTCTGTAGTTAAGGGTATTGCTTGCAGCAACAACCGGCTTACCTGCCAGATCTGCAACAGTCTGAATACCAAGACCACAGGAAATTACTACCACATTCTCTGTTCCTTCCGGAAGCAGATCCTGCAATTTTCTTTCTGTGTGCATTTTATTGCATAAGAAATCAACTTTCGCACTACCTGTGACAGTCTTTCCCTGCTCCTCAGCAAACTTCAGGAATTCATCGCAATCCGGTTCCTCAACCGTCTCAAATTCCTTAAAGCACTTATTACAGGCAATCACAAACAGGTTGTCCTTGCCGCTCAGCACTGATGCAAGCTCATCACTGCTTTTCAGCTTGTACTTAGTATAATTTTCCAATTGCTCACCTTCCTTATAATAGAAATTATATTCTTATACTATCTGTTCTTATCCGTTCCCTCCACAAAAAAACTTATAAAAGCAGATAAATAAGTTACTGTTTTTCCTTTATAATTTAACACAAACTGACTATTTTATCCAGTCTTTGTGACTATTCTGCCTTCAAATTATCTACAAAAATTCTAAAAAGCCAAAAAAGACGTTCTCTTTCTTCGCCAGAAAAGAAAACGTCTCATTCTTTATAAACTATTTATCTGTTACCGCATTCTACGCATTACCGCCACATTCCCCGCCTTTTCCGAATGGTATAATACATACTGTTCTCCATGGCCATAACCTTCTGAAGAGGCACGCTTTTGAATACGGGCATTTTCATCTTGTATTTGATCCAGAAGAAGGAGTAAATACCAAGCATCAGGAAGGTAATGCCGGTTACCAGCCAGATCATGTTCCGCTCTACAGGATCTGTAGAAATATTCAGAATCATATATACTGTTCCACAGATTCCGATAATTGGGAAAAGAGGACCACAGGGAACCTTGAAGGAACGAGGTGCCTTTGGAAGTCTTTTTCGCAAAATCAGTACATCAATATGAGCCAGTATGTAAGAGATCATCCAGAAAACAGAGCCAACCAGGATCAGGAAGGAAATGGCATCTGATGAGCCATCACTGAGGGCTGCGAATACGAAAATAAATGCACTTACAAATACAACTCCGAAATACGGAACCCCATGTTTATTTGTTTTTGCAAAAACACGAGGCATCATGTTCATTTTCGCCATTCCCTGACAGATTCCTGCCAGACCGTTTACTGTAGAATTCTGGGTACTTACAACTGCGAGTGCCGAGACAAACGTCATCCACACTTTTCCCGCATTACCAAGAAGATTTCCACCATAAAGCAGGTGTGGTGCAGCGGAATTTTCCAGTTCCGCCCAGGGTGTATAGTTATGGAAACCAAGAACCATCACAGACTGCACCAGACAGATCAGGGCAAGTCCGATCATCATTCCAAGAGGGACATTTCTTCTGGCATTTTTCACATTCTTAGATACCGGTATTACATATTCCGCTCCGATAAACAGCCAGAATGCCACTGCTATGGTGGACACAACACCTTTAAAATCCGTAGCCATACTGTAAGGCTGATGCACCACTTCCCCAGTACCAAGTCCCAGCATACCGATCACTCCAAGGATCAGCATGGAACCGACCAGAAGAAATGCTACCAGATCCTGGATCTTGGCAAACATATCCACACCGTACAGGTTGGCTATCATAACCACTACTGTCATAATGAAGGTGTACATCAGGCTTGGAATCGGCAGATGAATGGTAGATGCCATAGCATAAGCAAAAATAGAAGCCTCAACACCTGATGACATGATATTGCAGATCAAGTATCCGCCTACCATAGAAATCAGTGTCGGAAAAGGTCCCATACAGGCCAGGGTATACTGAGCCAGACCTCCTGTGGTATTTGGCATCAGAGCATTCAGCTCAGAGAGCGATGCCACCGTGGTCATATTTAAAAGACAGGCAATCACCATCGCCCCGATAAATACCACACCAATACTTCCGGCTCCCTGTCCCAGAGAAACCAGACAACTGGTCGCAATAACAAGTCCCACTGAGATGGAAACCACACTTCGCAGTCCCAAAGTTCTGTCCTTTTCTTCCATCCTGAATCACTCTCCTTCATTACTGATCAAATATCGCGCTGCACCGGTCTGAGGGGAATAACGCTGGCGCTTTGTCTGAATAGCTTGCAGAAAGCCTTTTTCAAACACGCTCTATAGTGCATCGATTCCCTCATCGCCAGTTCTCACACGGATCACGTTTGTAATATCATAAACAAAAATCTTTCCGTCACCAATATGTCCTGTATAAAGCTCCTGTTTGATCAGCTCCACGATCTCCGGCACCCTGGACTTCTCTACAACCACCGCAATCTGCTGCTTCGGAAGCAGCTCCATCTCATAGTTTTCATCCACTTCATATTCCTTAGTGCCTTTCTCAATACCGCATCCCAGCACCTGTGTCACTGTCATTCCGCGAACGCCAGCCTTGCTCAAAGCAGATTTCAATCCGTTAAATTTTGACATTCCTGTGATAATCTCAATTCTTGATAATTCCATAACAATCATCCTCCAGCCAGATTAATATCTTTATCCTCTATTCCCGTTATCTTTCATCCTAAAATTGGAATTTTAAACTCTCTATTCTATTTTCCCCGCTGCTAAGTTCTTACTTCTGTCCTTCGCCGCCAGATACTTTTTATATTTCTCCGGTGTGGTCCCTGCAAAAGCCCGGAAATCCTTCAGCATATGAGACTGGTCATAATACCCGCAGTTCAGAGCCGTCTCCTCACTTCCCGCCTGCTCTGGCGACTTGGTAATTTCTCCCAGAAAAGCCTGAAAACGGATAAACCGCTCAAACTCTTTGGGCGAGATCCCATGGATTTCCTTAAACACTCTGCGGATGTAACACTCAGAATATCCTGTCTCACGGCTTAGCATCTGAATGGAAATATTTCCATCTGTAGCGTAAATCCTCTGCCGCATATATTCTTCCAGAACATGTGCAGAATCCTTTGAATGATTTCCCTGATTGCTAGAAAGATACTGCATCAGGATCTGCGCCCTCTGCTTCACATCCGCCGCCTCCGCCAGGCACTCCGTAAGTCCGCTTCCATACTCATTCCGGTCGATCTCCATGTCTGCATTTACCACTTCTTTTATGGAAAGAGATTTTGGCAAAATACATTTTCCTGGCAAAAATCTTGCCCCAAAATAATATCTACCATCATCAAACTCCCAGTTCTTTGCCTTCAGCACCGTTCCACCAACCAGAACTTTTACATCTTTTTCTCCAATTCCAAAAACAAGATCTGTGCTCCCATCTGGAACTGCCCGAAAATTCCCTGAGTTTCCATTTTTTACATTAAATTCATAAAAACTGGAAATTCCCATTCTTCTGTTCAATAATTCCTGATAATCTTCCGCATCCAGTGTCAGATAAGGCTGCACCGGGGTTACGATTTTCTTGTCTTCCATAGGCTCAGCTCCTGAAATTCACCGCTATGGAGCCTTTCCTCACGCCATCTCCGGTTTGTCCCACAGCGGTAATTTTATTCCGATGCCAAGCTTCACTGCATTGCGATAAACGGTTCCCCCCCAGGCAATGTCCTCAACTGGCATGCCTCCTACAGAATATACAATAATCTCGTCATCACTTGTTCTTCCCGGATGTCTCTTCTCAATAATGTCTGTAATGTCGATAATATCCTCTGCCTCAATTTTTCCATCATGCTTCAGGTCTGTGAACTTGGTTCCGATGATCTGAACCTGCGGATAGGTAGGATAAGGATACTCTTCCTCCCAGGCCTCATAAAGCTTGGAGTTATCTACCACCAGCTTACAGCCTGCAAGAAAATCATCGTCAAATCTTGCAGCTGACGGCATACTGATCAGCGCGCCCTTTTTGATCCAGTCTCCGTTAATATAAGGGAAGGAAGAAACATCATCGCGGACAGTTGTGGTAAAGCTGATGATATCACTGTCCTTTACTGCTTCCTCCACAGAATCACAGATCTCAATATTTTTGATCTGAGGTAGCTCCTCCCTGATAAACCTGGTAAAAGCATCCAGAGACCGCTGGCTTCTTCCCTTTATTTTTACCGTATCCAGGTTCGGGCAGACACTGACGAAAGCTGCCAGAGATGTTTTTCCCATAACACCAGGTCCGATAATGGACACTACCCTGGAGTCTTTACGCGCCAGATATTTCGCGCCAACTCCAGGAATTCCACCGGTACGGTAAGCGCTTACCAGATTTGCTGACATCAGCGCCAGTGGAGCACCAGTATCCTTATCGTTCAGCATCATCATAAGAATAGATCTGGGCAATCCCACTTTCTTGTTCTCTACATTGGAACCATACCATTTCATTCCAGCCATCTGATAACTGCCGCCCAGGTACGCCGGCATTGCCATAAATCTTCTGTCATCTGCATTCTTCGGCATTCCTGGAAACTGTGGATCATCCGGGAACATGATCATGCAGCCATGGGAATTATGATTAGCACCTCCCATTACATAGTCGCCTTTATATAATGTAATCAAAAGATCCTCCATCACATCCACGCAGGATTTCATATCCTTCACACCTGCTTTGATCATATCCGGTTCACTTAAATATAAAAAATCAATTTTAGCATCCATATCCATGTCTCCCTTCTGAGTCTGTAGCTGTCAAATATATACTCATCCAGGAGCCGCTTTATTTCGCTTGGCTTCGCTAGGATGGAGTATAGCACATCTTTTTATTTTTGTACACTAGCATTTTAACGTGTGAAATTTTTAGCTTATTTTAAATTGCGGCATGAAACCTATCATACCTGAACGCTGACAGATCCAACGTTGTCTCCTCTTCCAGTGCCGTCTCCGCCAGCAATTTTCCCACAATCGGTGAAATTCCAAATCCATGTCCGGTAAATGCACAGGCCACGATCAGCCCCGGTACCTCGTCCACATTTCCCAGAACCGGTACACCGTCAATGCAAACATCCTCATAACCAGCCCAGGTCCTTACAATCTTTGCATTTGCCAGCTTCGGGATATACTTCATAATTCCACGGCAGATACAAGGAGCTGTAATCCCCGAAGTCATATTATGTCCATTGTCCTTATTCACTGTTTCAAATCCGGAAGCTCCGCCGAATACAAAAGAGCCATGGTCTGTCTGGTGTCCGTAGAAATCTGCATCCGCAGTACCAAGCATCTGACCGAACATTTTCGGCTCTGCCTCTGTAACCAGCGCCTCGATCAGATCATTTGACATTGGAACATCAATTCCCACAGTACCAAGAAGCTTCCTGCTGGCATAACCAGCCGCCACAATTACCTTATCGCCCTCGTAAACGTTTTTCTGCGTAACAACCTTTCTCAGCTTTCCCTTCACCTTCTGAAGCTCCACAACTTCTTCCCCGGTGAAAAACTGAACGCCCAGTCTCCTTGCTGCCCTGTAATAGCCCAGAGTGGTCAGAAGAGGGTTTGCATGTCCGTCTGTAGCGCACCAGCTGGCTCCAATTACCTCATCACTTAAGAAAGGATTGATTTCCCGAACCTCTTTTCCATCGATCATTTTTACATCCAGCCCACAGGCAGTTGCCCGGTCTGTAAGCCCCTGGAGGATTTCCATATGACGAGCTGTTTTTCCAAGCCGCAGGTTGCCCTCTTTGTGATATTCCACATTGATTCCCAGCTCCTCGGAAAGAACCGGCCACATATTTTTCACTGCATACATGGCAAGTGGCAGCTCCCTTGGATCTCGGCCTGACTGACGGACACCGCCTCCATTTCTGGCAGAACCACCATTTCCAATACTCTCATCACGGTCAAGGACGATTACGGAAGTCCCCTTTTTGGCCAGATAATAGGCTGCGGCACATCCAATTACGCCGCTTCCCACAATGATCACATCTGCTGTCTTACTCATCGTCCTCACCTTCCTTTGCGTAAATTTTCATCTCTAAGGGTCTCATAGGAGCTCTTGAGGTTGCCGGTTCCAGAAGTGCCGGGGAAACTCCAAGCTCTGCCGCCACGATCCTTTTTACCAGTTTGGCACAGGTCTGTCCCTGGCAAAGCCCCATTCCACAGCGTAGATATCTTCGGATTTCCGTGATGGTGAACATTCCATCATGAACTGCCCGTCTGATTTCTCCTTTTGTTACTTCCTCACATCTGCATATAATTCTGTCATCGTCAAGCTCCGGGACGTATTCTCCCAGCTGAACGGTTCTATCATAAATACTTTCCATCATACAATCCCTCCGCCTTATTTTGCTCTGTAAAATCTGGCCTTCATTGCCATATCTGCTGGAACCTTTATAGTAAGAAGATTGGTATGGTCAAAGGCTTTCACACTCTTTACCGATACCACCTCAGCCTCACAAACCGGCTGGCCGTTTCTTCCAAGTCCCAGTCCCTTTTCCCCTTTTTCCGGCAAAGGAAGAAATTCATAAGGAATGGTGACTGTGGCAAAACCAGGCTCAAAGGTTTCATCTACCAGGAAGATGGCCTGTCCTGAACAGGAGGCTACGCACATTCCGCAGCCAACACATGTGGCGTTTTCCTCCACAGCCGGAAGGGAGGTAATATGTGCCCCAATCTTAATGCAGTGCTTTGGACATGCATCCTGACAGGGGTTGCAGGGAATGTTCTGTGTGCACTCCATCACCGGATGAACACCAGCTCTGTGGGTAACACCTGGGAAACGCTCGATCTCCTCATCTGCCACATAGCCTTTTGTGAGAAGATTCATGGAAACATCGATTCCCTCTTCTGTCTTTTCAATCAGCCTGCCTCTGTTCTTAGGGGCAAACATGCCCTGGCGAAGTCCGTCAAGGGCTGCCTCATTTACCTTTGCCCCTTCTTCCAGTTCTGCCTCCTCTATGTAGCCAAGATATCTGGAAGCTGCAATTCCAGCAATTCTTCCCTCAATCATGGCGGAGCTTGCTTCCTCGATTCCGGATACATCGCCCGCTACGAAAATTCCTTTAATGGAGGTCTCCCCATACTCATCTACGATTGGCACCTGGCCACCGCGCTTCGGATTGTCTTCCATCTCACAGCCGGCCATTTTTAACAGCTGTGACATTGGGGAAAGACCAACTGCCAGACAAATGGTATCCACGTCGAAATGCTTTTCTGTTCCTGGAATAAACTGAAAATGATTGTCAACTTCCGCAATCGTTACACCTGTCACATGATCTTTTCCTTCTGCTTTCACAATGGTATGGGAAAGGTAAAATGGAACTCCCGTTCTGGCAACCTTTGCAGCATGTACGCCATAACCTCCGATTCTCGGTGCCGCGTCAACCAGTGCAACCACATCACAGCCACACTGTTTCAGCTGGAAGCTGACAACCAGACCAACATTTCCGCTTCCCAGCATCAGGATCCGGCTGCCAGGCTTTACACCGTGAAGGTTCATCATTGTCTGTGCTGCGCCTGCTCCGATCACACCCGGAAGAGTCCAGCCGTCGAAGGTAACCATATTTTCTGCAGCTCCTGTGGCAATAATAATGGCATCTCCTTTATAATGGAAAATTTCTTCTCCCTTTTTTACCACGATTTCTTTATCCTGATACATTCCAATGACTGTGGAATTCAGTTCTACATCAACACCTGCCTTGGCAGCCTCTGTAAGAAGCTCTTCTCCGATGACGAAGCCTCTGATCTTTGCCTTATGCTCTTTGGAACCGAAGAATTTATGGATCTGCTTAAACAGCTGTCCGCCAGGCTTTTCATTCTCATCAAATACAACTACCTTCAATCCTCTTTTTGCTGCCTCAATTGCTGCTGACAGACCAGACGGGCCTGCGCCAACTACGATCAAATCATATCTTTTCATCTTGTCTGTCCTCCTGTTTTCTGTTCCTCAAACGGTTCTGCCGATACACCATATTGTGTCTGAACCTTCATTCCTGCTTTCAGCGGGGTTACACAGGTTCTCACATTTGGAACTCCGTCCACAACCATAACACAGTCCGTGCAGCGTCCGATCGCACAAAAGATTCCTCGAGGCGTATGCTCCTTCTTCGTGTAACGGTGGATCAAAATTCCCGCCGCTTTTAATGCCGCTGCGATTGGTTCCCCTTCATACCCCTGAATCTTCTGACCATCATATGTGAAATTTACTAATCTTCCCTTCTGCGGTACTCCTAAAATCGGATGCTCTGTAATACGTGTACCCATGGTATTTCCCCCTTTTTGATAGACGGACAAATCTGCTGTCCGGGACTTTCATCGCCAAAAAGGCGCCTGCAAAATAAATTGCAGACGCCTTTGTCTTTTACGTTGTTGATTCTTTTTCTTAAGTTGTTCGTATTATAGTTTATGTAAATGGATATGTATTGTAAAAAACGATACCAGAGCATGTTTGAAATATTTCCAACACTATTTTTACAAAATCATCTACAGATATGTTATAATGGGAGTATCTGTTGAATATCGTTAAAAGAAATATTATGCTTCCATTCAGCATAGAACATTAAAGCATTAATGAAAAGATACTTACGAGGTGTAAAGCTTATGAAATACAGAGATGAGTTCCACATTGCATCCACTGCGATTCTGCTCAGTGTGGCCATGGTGGGAATTTCCGTAGTCGTTCCCAAAGAAAACAGAGTACCAACTGCCAAGACCACATTAACAGAGGCTCCTGAAACAGCTGCAGAAGCGGAAGCTGCACAGCAGGAAGAATTTCCAATTTACAGTCAGGACAGTAATTATGACGAGACTTACGATTACAGCCAGGGAGATAGTTCCTACGATAACAGCTATGATTCTTCTGGCGGTGATTCTTCAGGAAGCGACCAGATCACTTATCCTACTGAGGATTCTGGAGATAGCTCAGGAAGTGACACTTCCGATATTCCGGATTATACAGAAGATACCTCCGATGATTCCGGACAAGATAACGATGAGAACTGGGATTATATTGATAATGGAGATGGTTCTGGTTCCGATAACGGAGGAAACTATACGGAGGATACCTCCGATCAGGATATTGAATACTATGAATAAAAAGAATCCTGCCCGGCAGGGCTTGGAAATTCCAACAGAATTTCCTGCTACATAATAAAATCCCCGGATTTCCGGGGATTTTATTATTATCTGATCTTATTCAAAAATCCAAATGGTTCCTTATCTTCCAGAAAATGCATCAGCATATATGCCGTCATGATCGCTACATTCTCTTCCTTCAGAATCCGCTTCACTTCCTCGCGGTCCGCCAGAATCACTTCAATCTCTTCCGTATCTTCCTGTGCCTTGGAACTGATTTCGCCGCTGGCATATCCATATACAGTCGCACAAGACTCGTCTGTCATTCCTACAGTAGTGAAATAAGGCTTCTGGTAAGCTTCTGCTACCGGAATGGGATCAAGCTTCAGTCCGGTTTCCTCGTACATTTCACGAATTGCGCCTTCATGGTAATTCTCATCCGGCTCTACCAGACCAGCTGGAAATTCATAAATATAATCGCCTAATGTATAACGATATTGGCGAATCAACACCACTTTGTCATGTTTTTCGCCATAAATGCTATAAATGATCACACCGTCCGGATTGTTCTTATGTGTCACCATTTTCAAGCTGTCTACATCTTTTGCACGGGAAGACACAAAATAGTTTACCGGGGTATTGTGCACACTGGTGGCTTTTACATTATAAAGGTTTACATAACGATTATCTGTCTGTTTGGTAATGCTGTTGATTTTTCCCATAGGAACCTCTTTTCGTCAGTTCTTGCTGTTCTGGTCAGAGGTCTATCTAGATCTCACCAAGGAACAGAGAATCAGTCACCGCGAAGAATCACACGAATTCTTTTATAAATAAAGAACACGATCACTGAGGTTAATGTGTATTTGAATAAATTGAATGGTACAAGGATCATAATTGCAAAAGTAAGAAGGTTGGTTACACCGCTGTGTACTGCTGCACCCATTTCAATAAATGCCTGTACCGGCATTCCAAATGCCTTGCCGTATGCAGGAAGAAGTACAAATGCGTTTACAAAGCATGCAAGCACTGTGGTAAGAATTACACCAGCTGCCATACCTGCCACTGCATGTGTTCTTGTCTTCTTATGCTGATAACGATAGATCAGTCCGGCTGGAACTACATAAGAACAGCCAAAGAGGAAGTTTGCCACATCACCAACGCCTGCTGTCATAGTTCCCTTAGTTACCAGATGTACCAGAATCTTCACCAGTTCGATCAGTATACCTGCTACAGGTCCCATTGCAAAAGAACCGATCAGTGCTGGAATCTCAGAGAAATCCAACTGATAAAAGGACGGTGCCAGAAATGGCAGCGGTACCTCAAAATTCATCAACACACCTGCCACAGCGCCTAACATTGCTACCTGGGCAATGGTTCTGGTGCGGCTTCGCTCCATTACATTTCCATTTTTGATTACTTGTTCGCTCATACTCATTGCTCCTTAAATTATAATATTTAAAGAAAATTTCTGCAAGTATGGGATTAAAATGTTACCAGTAAACAGTAACGGTTACTGTTCACCAGTAACGTTAAAATCACCACATAAAAAGCCCCGAAATCTCTTCCGGGGCAATGAGCACGTACAAAAAAATCAACCGATCTAAATATTCTGCGCGTTCTTCTCTCATCCAGACTTTACTGTCGGTTTTGGAATTTCACCAAATCAGCCGCCAAAGCGGGTCGCGGACTATACCGCCGGTAGGGAATTTCGATTTCCAAGGATTTCGATCACCCTGCCCCGAAGAAATTTTCTTTTCATGGTGGATTATACAATAGAAATAGGATAATTTCAATAGGAAATCTATTTGTACATTTATTTCATATTTTCTATTATATATCTATTATCATTTGTCTTTATTTGCCTCCACAACATGCACATCCATCTGCGGATACGGAATAGAAATTCCGTTGGCATCAAAAGATTCTTTGATTTTCTCATTCAGCCGCCATTTGATCTTCCAGTATTTATCGGTGGGAACCCAGACGCGAAGCCCCATGACTACGGCGCTGTCAGCAAGTTTGTCTACAAAGACCAGCATGTCTTTGTCCGATTTGGTTCCGGGATCTTCCTGTAAAATGTGCTGCAAAAGCTTTTTTGCTTTCTTAATATCAGAATCATAGGAAATTCCCACTTTGATTTCCAGGTTACGCAAATTCTGCGCAGTTACATTGATAATGGTGCTGTTGGATAATTTTCCATTTGGAATGATTACATGCTTATTGTCAATGGTGATCAGGGTCGTATAGAACATCTCAACCTTATATACGGTTCCCTCCGTCCCACCAGCCTGATCCTGTATAATATAATCTCCTACCTGAAATGGCTTAAACAAAAGTAGCATAACGCCGCCAGACAGATTCTCCAGACCGCCCTGCAAAGCAAGACCAATGGTAACGCCGGCAGTTCCCAGAAGAGCTGCTACTGAAGATTCCTTCACACCGAAATTAGTAGCTATATTAAAAATCAGAATCAGATACAGCAAAAATTTTCCAAAAGAACAGATGAACTGGGCAACCCCCATGTCTATGCCGGCCTTTTCCATGGAACGCTTCGCAACTTTCAGCAGCCACTTGATCAGCTTTGTTCCCACATAAAAAGCTACAATAGAAAGAACCACTTTCATTCCGAAGCTGATCAAATCCGGAATATGACCGTTAAAGTAAGCCTTGATCTGATCCCAGTTGGAGCTTACTTTATCCACTGTTTCCTGGACAGTCTCCTGAACTGCATTCTCTATAACCTGTCCTTCCAAATTCCCATCTCCTTTTTTCAGTCCTTTCCCGTAAACAATTCTGTTTCTTGCTATCCAAAAACAATTTCGTCCTGTTTTCCACCGGAAATTCATTTTGGAAACAAATTATCCACCGTCTACTGCAAGACTCTCCACAGTATCAACTGCGCTGCCAGAATTAACGGCACACCCAGACGGAATTTCCATTTTCTGATTTTATGATGAAAAAATTGCATTCCAAGAAGAGCTCCAGCGGAACCGCCAATGGCAGCCACCGCAAGAAGCTGGGCTTCCGGGATGCGCCACTGTTTCCGGATGGCTTTCTGTTTATCGATGCCATACATCCCGAATGCTGCAATATTAACGAAAACCAGATATACAACAAGAATATTTTCTAACATTTTAATCCAACTCTCTAATTTCCCTGCCAAACACGCTATAAAGCGTGTTTGAAAAAGGCTTTCTACAAGGCAATGGCAAGAGAAATAATGTTTTCCCTCTTCTCTTTATTTATTTAATCCCTTCATAGAAAGGCTGATCCGGTTCTTCTTCTCATCCACACCGAGAACACGAACCTCCACAACATCTCCAACGCTTACAGCTTCCAACGGATGTTTGATAAATTTTTCACTCATCTGGGAAATATGAACAAGTCCGTCCTGATGAACTCCGATATCAACAAAAGCTCCGAAATCGATTACGTTGCGGACAGTTCCTTTCAGGATCATACCCTCTTTCAGATCCTTGATATCCAGTACATCTGTGCGGAGAATCGGCTTCGGCATCTCATCACGCGGATCTCGTGCCGGTTTCTCCAGCTCTTTTACAATATCCCGAAGAGTGATCTCTCCAATTTCCAGTTCATCAGCAGTCTTCTTGTAATCCCTGATCTGTCTGGAAAGTCCGGCAAGCTTGCCTCCTGCAATATCCTCAGCGGAATATCCCAGTTTCTCAAGAAGCCTGGAAGCCGCCTCATAGCTCTCCGGGTGAACGCTTGTCGCGTCAAGAGGATTGGAGCCGCCTGTAATACGCATGAAACCAGCGCACTGCTCGAATGCTTTCGGTCCAAGCTTCGCAACCTTCAGAAGATCTTTTCGGCTTGTGAAACGGCCATTCTCCTCACGGTAAATTACAATGTTCTTTGCAATAGCCTTGGAAACACCGGAAATATACTCAAGAAGGGAAGCAGAAGCAGTATTTAAATCCACACCTACTTTATTTACAGAATCCTCAACCACACCTGTCAGAGCCTCGCCAAGCTTCTTCTGGTTCATATCATGCTGATACTGCCCTACACCAATGGATTTCGGATCGATCTTAACCAGCTCAGCCAGAGGATCCTGCACACGTCTTGCAATGGAGGTAGCACTTCTCTGTCCTACATCAAAATTTGGGAATTCGTCTGTAGCAAGCTTGCTTGCAGAGTAAACAGAAGCACCTGCCTCATTTGTAATCACATACTGAACCTTCGCTTCCGGAATCTCCTTCAGCATATCAACAATAACCTGCTCAGACTCTCTGGAAGCAGTACCATTTCCAACAGAAATCAGGGAAATGCCATACTTCTTGATCATAGCTTCTACTGTATCCTTCGCAGCGCGAATCTTCTTCTCGTTAGTAGGAGCAGTTGGATAAACAACTGTGGTATCCAGAACTTTTCCAGTAGGATCTACAACGGCCAGCTTACAGCCTGTACGGAAGGCCGGATCCCATCCAAGGACAGTCTGTCCGGCGATTGGAGGCTGCATGAGAAGCTGCTCCAGATTTTTGCCAAATACTTTGATGGCTCCGTCCTCTGCCTTCTCAGTCAAGTCACTTCTGATCTCGCGCTCGATTGCAGGAGCGATCAGACGCTTGTAACTGTCCTCTGTCACTTCTTTCAGAATCGGTGTAGTAAATGGATTGTCTCGGGTGATCACCTGCTTCTCAAGGTAACGAAGAATATCTTCTTCTGGTGCAGCTACCTTGATAGTGAGGAATTTCTCTTTCTCACCACGGTTCAGCGCCAGCACACGATGTCCAGCCAGCTTCTTCACCGGCTCCTCAAACTCATAATACATCTCGTATACAGACTGTGCCTCCGGATCTTTTGCCGTAGAACTGATGGTTCCTTTTTTTGCAGTAAGATCACGGATGTGGATTCGATAATCTGCCTCATCGGAAATATGCTCTGCAATAATGTCCTTTGCACCAGCAATGGCATCTGCCACAGAAGCAACCTCTTTTTCCTCGGAAACAAAGGCTTCTGCTTCTTCCTCGATGGACTTGCCTGTCATCTGAAGCATAATAATATTTGCCAGCGGCTCCAGACCTTTTTCCTTGGCAATTGCTGCCCTGGTACGTCTCTTCGGACGGTACGGACGATAAAGATCCTCTACCACTACCAGTGTCTGTGCTGCCAGGATCTGTGCTTTCAGCTCTTCTGTCAGTTTTCCCTGGTCCTCAATGCTGGAAAGAACCTGATTCTTCTTGTCTTCCAGATTTCGAAGATAAGTCAGTCTCTCGTTCAGGTTACGAAGCTGCTCATCATTTAAGGTTCCAGTAGCTTCTTTTCTATATCGTGAAATAAAAGGGATGGTGTTTCCCTCATCGATCAATTTAACAGCAGCTTCTACCTGCCATTTCTGCACCCCAAGTTCCTGGGTGATTACCTGTAAAATATCCATTTTTTCAATCTCCTCTTGTTGCTTGTATTTCTAATTTCTGTAACCGTCATTATTTTCTGTATCATATCCGTTTCCAGAATCATTGGTCCAGTTATGAAAGCCGCCGTCAGCAGTTCCATCTCCTGGCAGTCTGTAGTCCAGTTCCCCATCCAGATCCCGATAAAATGCCACCATGGACATTTCCATATAAGGCATGATCCAGAAAAGTGCAATATAGAACGTGAACACAGATAATAACAAAAGCGGGATAAAGCTGAGATTCAGCTTCACATATCTCCAGATATTTCCCTTCATCAGCCTTGCGCTCTCTTTCAGTGCCTGGATTCCTCCAAGCTCTGTGTCATCCGCCATGAGAAAGTAGGTCATGGCAAATGGAAGGGAAATAAGAAAATTCAGCAAAGTGCTTACAGCCAGCAGTCCCAGAGTCATGGAAAGCCACTGGATCTGGGAATCCACAGTCAGTCCCGGATCTGTGGTAAAGCTCACATAATAGTAAGGGATTGCTGTGACCAGCTGGATCAGCGCCAGCACAAAGCCTGCAACGATCACCCTGTCTGGCTGGTTTTTGAAAAAGTAGCCCAGATCTCCCAGAGAAAACTCCTTTCCCCTGGAAATATTCAAAAGCATATACCCCAGACCAGCGGAAATGATCCCCACGATCAGTGACACCACCAGCATAAATACTTCACTGAGAACCAGATCCAGCGCGGATGTGCCAGAAAATAAATTGGTAGAAAGGATTGTTCCTAAAGTATTCAGACCATACACTGCCAGAAGCCCAAGGATCACAGTTCCAACATGTCCCTGCAATGCCTTTTTTGCCTGCAGTTTGATTTCCTTCGTACTTCTTTTTTTCATAATCATCATTCTCCTTTGCAGTGAAACAGCAGGCCGGGATTCTGATGCATCCCGGCCAGATATATTGCAGCACCATTTCGCTGTTTTCACTTTTTGCTCCATTAAGCCATGCCAGTTGTTCCCAATATAGCATTCTTCCATCTGACATCTGTAATTTTTTAATTACGCCGTTCTCTTGTTTCCCCAGAAAAACAGCGCTACCGTACCAGGACCTGTATGGCTTCCGATGGTAGTTCCGATGTTATTGATCTCAACCTTCCCATTTAATTTCGGGAAACGCTCTTCCACCAGCCTTGCCACTTCCCTGGCATCCTCTATACATGCGGACTGGGAAATATAACATTTCCCACTATAGTCAAGTCCGCCCTCAGCGTACTCTTCCATTTTGTCTACAACAGCCCGGATCACCTTTTTCTTGGTACGGATCTTAAATCTTGGGATCAGTTTTCCCTGATCATCCATATTCAGCAGCGGGCAGATATTCAGCATCGTGCCGAAAAAGCCGCTGGCCTTGGAAATACGGCCTCCTCTGATATAAAACGTAAGATCTGTGGAAAAAAACCAGTGATGCAGGTTCAGCTTGTGTTCCTCCGCCCAGGCATGAACCTCCTCAATGGGTCTGCCCTCATCCCGAAGGTCTGCAAGTTTATCCATAAAAAGCCCATATCCGGAGGATGCTCCCAGAGAATCCACCACCAGGATCTTACGCCCCGGATATTTTTCCTCCAGATCCGCTTTTGCAACGTTAGCTGAATTGATAACGCCAGAAATTCCTGAAGACAGGCAGACATGGAGCACATCTTTTCCCTCTTTCAGAAATCCTTCGAAATATTCTTCGAATTCATCTGCATTTACCTGGGAAGTCTTGGTGGATGCACCATCCTGCATGGCCTTATAAAATTGGTCAAATGGCATAGACTGTCCCAGATCATCTGCATATTCTTTTCCATTTAGTTCATAATGAAAGCAGATATAGGAAATATTTCTTTTCTCAAAATGTTCTTTCGTAAGGTCTGCTGTGGAACAGCAGCTGATCACATAGTCGCTCATATTTCCCTCCTGTTACTAATTTTGCAAAACCTCCAGATCGGGTTCTCCCTTATTCTGGAAGAATTTCATTTCTGTACGCAACACTTGCCACTGTATCCGGATCCTCATCCTTGTTAAACCAGAACTGTGCCCGGTTGTCAATCTTGGTATCTGCAGTCTTATAAATATTCAGGTAATCTCCGTCCTCATCACACGCATAGCCTTTTTCCTCTGCAGCTGCGATCAGGTCCGCCTTCTTCGCACCCAGGGTAAATCCACCGGAAAGAGTAAGGGTAAGAGCATCACTGTCGTAATTGCCTACCTCAAGCTCCCGTACAAAACAGTTCTCGATGGCAGTTGCATCCTGGGTAAAATTGTAAACACTGAAATGCACACTCTGGTTATTCTTCATCATGTCTACAAATTCCAGATCCCGGCCAGCCACATAAGCGCCATCTTCCACATCCTGAAGCTCCCAGCCATTCTCAAGGAATGCAGACACCGGAGCCGGAAGGGAATAAAGATCTCCGCAGAATTCCAACTGTGGAGCCAGCAGATCATCTCCCAGCTCAGTAGGAGCGGTATAGGAAGATACGATTTCTGGAACTTCCTCGCTTACACTTCCCTTGTCATATCCTTCTGGCTCTACGAAGTTACGCATATCTACCTGCTTCAGAGTATTGTCATCCTTATATACATAGAAATGAACTTCCTCGTAATAATCTTTCGAGTAGGAATACTTGGTATACAGGTCTCCCTCGTAAGTATCGCTTGGATCACCATAAGCAGCTTTGATATCATCAAAATTGGATTTTCCCATTACGATTCCGCCAGGCAGTTCTACAGGAGTAGCCGCCACATCAAAATCATAGCTTGCATCAATATCAATTCCTGCTACCAGACACTGGTTTAATGGCAGCTGGTTGATTCCAAGATTGATCACATCTACGGAAACGCGGTCGTCCCCTTTGTAAAAACTGATGGAACCATAGGAATTGGTTCCAACGCCCATCTCCGGGTCCTCGTTCTTGCCAAGTGTCCAGTCTGCTGCAAAATCCTGGTAATACATAGGGAACTGGTAAACCTTATCCCCGATCTTCACCTGAAAATCGTACAGGCTGTCGAACAGCTCTGTAACCGTTTCTGCACCAGCCTCAGGCTCATCAGCAGCCTCTCCTGCTGCCTCTGTAGTTTCGGCTTCCTGTGCCTCTGCATAAGCCGCGGACGGAACCGCACACAGGCACATTGCTGTAAAAAGCACTCCCAATACTTTTCTTTTCATACAGAAATTCCTCCTTAGAATGTATATTTGATCAGTCGGCAAGGCCGAAAGCATCGTGTACTGCATTCATAGCCCGGATTCCGTCTTTTTCGTTGATAAGGACGGTAATACGGATTTCAGATGTGGAGATCATATTAATGTTTACGCCTTCATTGTAAAGGCTCTCAAACATCTTGGCAGCCACGCCAGGATTGCTGAGCATACCGGAGCCAACAATGGAAAGCTTGGCGATATTGCGCTCAGAGTGAAGCTCCTTGAAGCCAAGGCGCTCCTGGCTCTCCTCCAGAGTGGCAACTGCATCATCCAGATCATCCTTATTTACGGTAAAAGAAATGTCCTTTGTTCCTGCACGTCCGATAGACTGCAGGATAACATCTACATTAATATTTTTCTTTGCAAGGGTATCAAATACCTTAAATGCAACACCAGGCACATCACGAAGTCCCAGTACTGCGATCCTCACAGCGTCTGTATCCAGCGCAACACCGCTGATCAGCATTCTTTCCACGCTAACTACCTCCTTAACTACCGTTCCTTCACTGTTATTCAGGCTGGAGCGGACCACAAGGGGCACTCCGTATTTCTTCGCCATTTCCACAGAACGGTTGTGAAGTACACCCGCTCCTGATGTTGCCAGATCCAGCATCTCATCGTATGTGATCTCTTTCAGCTTTCTGGCATTTGGAACCTTACGTGGGTCGGCTGTATAAACGCCGTCCACATCTGTATAAATCTCGCAGGCGTCTGCATGAAGCGCTGCTGCCAGTGCCACGGCAGTGGTATCAGAACCGCCTCGTCCCAGGGTGGTATAATCATCATACTTATCCACTCCCTGGAATCCGGTAACGATGACAATCCTGCGGGCATCCAGCTCACGGCGGATACGCTCTGTGTCAATTCTTTTCAATCTTGCATTCTGATGGCTGCTTGTGGTATGCATGGTCACCTGAAAAGCATTCAGGGAAACCGCCGGAACGCCCAGCTTGTGCATTACCATGGCCATCAGAGATACGGACATCTGCTCACCGATGGTAAGGAGCATATCCATCTCACGCTTCGGAGGCTTGTCGTCCATATCATGAGCCATACGGATCAGCTCATCTGTATATTTTCCCATGGCGGACAAAACCACCACCACGTCATTTCCTTTTTTATATTCCTCGATACAACGGTTGGCAACATTATACATTCTCTGTTTGTCCCCAACGGAAGTACCGCCGAATTTCTTAACTATCAGCATAGTTTTTCCTTTCACGCTGTCAGTTTTATTTTTTATCTGCGCATACAGACAGTTTCACGCAGCTGCCCATTACCTGAATAACTGCGGTTTCATGTTATCAGTCTTTCACGCGGATCATGCCCAGAACATTCTCTCCAAGCGCTTTCACACGCGCTTTGTACTCGCCCTGTGTCATAAGTCTGGTAATAAAACCAAATTCTTCCGGAAGGGAATCCGGCTCGATCACAGCCTCAACCTTACCAAAAGCCTTATCCACCTCATCCAGGGAAGTATCCTTCACACGGACAAAGAAACGGCCTTCTACAGAATCCGGCTCCATCAGGGTCATCTCTTCATTGCTCCAGTTATTCGGAATGGTGTCATGAAGATGCTTTGCAGCCTCCACAACGTCTGCTGCAACTGCACTGGCAGTAGGAAGCTTGCCAGCTCCGCTTCCATAGAACATGGCATCGCCAAGCATATTTCCATGTACAAAAATACTGTTGAACACACCTTTTACGCCATAAAGAGGATTATCCTGTCCAACAAGGAAAGGTGCTACAAGTGCGTAGAAGGAATCGTCTCCCAATTTCTTGCTTGTGCCAAGAAGCTTGATGCTTCTGCCCATTTCTCTTGCGTATTCCATATCCTCTGGTGTGATCTTTGTAATTCCTTCTGTATAAACATTTTCAAAATTCAGGAATTTTCCATATGCCAGAGAGGAAAGAATGGCAATCTTACGGCATGCGTCCTGTCCTTCCACGTCAGCGGTAGGATCAGCCTCTGCGTAGCCTTTTTCCTGAGCCTCTTTCAGAACAGTATTGAAATCAGCACCTTCTGTGATCATCTTATCCAGCATATAGTTGGTAGTTCCGTTCAGAATTCCGCTGACCTCATCGATCTCATCTGCGGTAAGAGAACCGTTGATGGCACGAATGATCGGGATTCCACCGCCGCAGCTTGCCTCGAAAAGGAAGTTGATCTTTTTCTCTTTTGCAATTTCCATAAGCTCAGGACCGTATTTGGCAACCAGAGCTTTATTTGAGGTGCACACACTCTTGCCGGCTTCAAGTGCTCTTTTTGTAAAAGTATAGGCAGCACCGGTTCCTCCCATTACTTCTACTACAATTTTAACTTCCGGATCATTTACGATCTGCTCAAAATCATGAACAAGAATCCCTTCTACCGGATCTCCCGGGAACTCACGAAGATCCAGTACATATTTGATCTTAATCTCTTCCCCGGCTCTTTTGTTAATCAATTCATGATTGGTGCGGATGACTTCTACTACACCACTTCCAACTGTGCCATATCCTAACACTGCAATATTTATCATCTGTCCGTTACTCCCTGCCTAAAATTTTTAAATAATGGATTCCTCCCATCTGTTCAATGTCATCCACCATTGCCTCTGCATCCCCTTCTCCCTGAAGGATCTGCACACTTAAGGTAAGAGTGGCAATACCACTGATGGGAATACTCTGATGTATAGTCAGAATATTGCCATGATTTTCCGCAATAGCCCGAAGAACATTGGATAAAATTCCCGGCTCATCATCCATCTGTATAATAAAAGTGATGGTCTTTCCCTTGGCTTCCTCGTGGAAGGGAAAAATATCATCTTTATATTTATAGAAAGAGCTTCGGCTGATTCCCACAGCGTCTGCAGCTTCCTGAACTGTAACTGCCCGCTTTGATTCCAGAAGCTTCTTCGCTGCAACTACATTCAGAAGCACTTCCGGCACAGCCCGCTCTTTTACTACAAAATATTTATTCTTATCTGTTGTCTTTGGCATCCTGCATTTCCTTCCACTTTCACTGCGCCCTGCAAATCTCTGCCATTACAGCCGCTGTATCCAGACATAATCCGGAAACTGGCATTGCCCTGTTACCGTTACTTCGTGAACAGCAGCATGCTTTTACTGCTGCTCTGCAGGTCTCTTCGCAAGTGCGATCCATTTCAGATATGCATTAATAAAGATATCAATGGCACCATCCATAACTGCATCTACATTTCCGGTTTCTTCATTGGTACGGTGATCTTTGACCATGGTATATGGCTGCATAACGTAGGAACGGATCTGGTTGCCCCAGCCGATATCCGTTACTTCGCCTCGGATTCCGGAAAGCTTGGCTTCTGCTTCCTGCTGTTTCAGAAGATATAACTTCGCTTTCAGCATCTGCATAGCCTTATCTTTATTCATATGCTGGGAACGCTCATTCTGACACTGTACCACGATTCCTGTTGGGAAATGAGTGATACGGATAGCGGATGAGGTCTTGTTGATATGCTGTCCGCCGGCACCACTGCTTCGGTAGGTATCAATACGGATGTCCTCATCATTGACCTCTACGTCCAGATCTTTCTCAATATCCGGCATTACATCGCAGGATACGAAAGAGGTCTGGCGCTTTCCAGCCGCATTGAACGGGGAAATACGTACCAGACGGTGAACACCTTTCTCAGACTTCAGAAGTCCGTATGCGTTCTCTCCGTTTACCTGGAACGTAACAGATTTGATACCAGCTTCATCGCCGTCCAGATAGTCCAGAACTTCAATTGAAAAGCCCTTGCGTTCAGCCCAGCGTGTATACATACGATACAGCATACTGCACCAGTCGCAGGCTTCTGTTCCACCAGCTCCTGCGTTCAGTTTGATAATAGCATTCTCGCCGTCATACTCTCCTGAAAGAAGTGTCTTCACGCGGATACTGTCAAACTGTGCCTGGAACTCATCCAGCATTTCCTGGATTTCTTCGATCATGGACGGATCATTTTCCTCATAGCTCATCTCGATCAGGGTCTCCATATCTTCTTTCTGGGTTACCAGATTCTGATAGGTTTCCATGTCGTCCTTCATGCTCTTTAATTCTTTCATTTTCTTCTGGGATACTTCTGCATTGTCCCAGAAATCAGGCGCTTCCATTTCGCGCTCTAATTCTTCAACCCGCTTTTCTTTGTTAGCCAGGTCAAAGTGAATCCCTCACTTCCACTAATGGTTCTGTGTATGTTGCAAGAATGCTCTTGAACTGGTCTAATTCAACCATAGCTTCACCTTCTTTCTAATATTTCTGTGTAACAGTCCAGTGTTTTCTGAATCGTTACATTTCTCCAACAATGCCGCCGGCCTGGAACGTGTTTGAAAAATCATTCCCGCGATCCGCACGGCACACAGACTTTCAAACTATACAATAGCATATTCCGTGGAAAATTACAATAAAAAGCGGTGTGGAAAGGAACAGCCACACGTTACCGTTTTCTTTATGAATAACAGGCATTCTCTCTGTTGCGATTTTTTCTCAAAAATGGATTTTAGAATAGGTTGAAAAATTTCTGTATTTCTTATATCATAAACTAATAGTCCGTTTGTGGGTCATGGTTCTATGATATAATGATTTTGGTTAAAGCGATTAATGAAGAGGTATCATTTTTGAAGAAAAAAGAAGCGGTATTTATTGGTGCACTATTGGTTATTTCAGTGGTGCTTTGTATTTTTGTTTATGCGGTTCCACATGGAACTCATGGGTCGATTCAGATTATGGTGGATGGGGAGCTTTATGGGACTTATTCACTGGCGGAGGATCAGGTGATCCAGATTGGGGATACCAATGTGTGTGAAATTAAGGACGGCGAGGTAAAGATGACAGATGCGGACTGTCCGGATCATCTTTGCATGAAGCAGCCGGCAGTGGGCAGTGCAGGCGGATATATTGTGTGCCTGCCAAACAGAGTAGTCATTCAGGGAGAGGGCGATTCAGATTCACAGGATTCCGAGAGTGGATTTGACGCAGTGGTGTAAGTGATGGATCAGAAAAAGACAGCGTATCTTGGGCTGTTTGCAGCCATTGCCATTATTTTCGGGTATGTGGAGTCGTTGATTCCATTTTTTGCGGGAATTCCGGGAATGAAGCTGGGGCTTGCAAATCTGGCGGTGCTTTTTGTGCTGGAGAGATATACGTGGAAAGAAGCGGCGCTGGTTTCCATTGTGAGAATTTTTATTATCGGTTTTATGTTTGGAAGCGGCTCCAGTATTATGTATAGTCTGGCGGGGGCGACCCTTAGTTTGATCGTGATGGTTTTTGTAAAAAATAAGATTGGATTCGGGCAGCTGGGTGTAAGTGTGGCTGGTGGCGTTTCCCATAACATTGGTCAGCTGCTGGTGGCGATTCTGGCAACACATACGGTGGGACTGTTGTATTATTATGCTCCGGCGCTGATGGTTTCCGGAGTAATTACAGGACTGCTGATTGGAGTGCTGACGAAGGAAGTTTTAAAAAGAATTCCGTAAGGTATTAGTACCGGACGCGTTTGGACTGGATATATTCCACGCGGGGAGGCGCAACATTCCGCGGAGCTAACTGCTAACTGCGACTAAACATCTCAGGAGAGCCTTCGATGTTAAGTCTTCGTAAGCAGTGGATCTCCGCTCCATTAAGGGCGCGCCTTGAATGCCCCGCTTAGGAATATACCCAGCCCAAATGCTGTTGGTTGAAAAAGAGCTCCAGGCGATAGTTTTGAACTATCGTCGGGAGCTCTTCTTGCTATTCCATAAGCTATCAGTTTCTATGAATCTATCATGGACAACTTACGCTTCGTTTACTGTGTATCCGTCTTTCATTAATTCGAATTTATCCATCAATCCACTTGTCACATACACATTTTTGTCTTCATCTACGAATACGGCTTCTGCATCATATTTCTCTAAAAGAGGTTTCGCGGCGTCCAGACCCAGGACGAAGCAGGCAGTGGAGAGGCCGTCGGCCAGGTAACCCTGGTCGCAGACGATGGTGACGGAGGTGAGACCGTTCTGTACAGGATAGCCGGTCTTTGGATCCAGAATGTGGTGGTAGCGAATTCCATCTTCTATGAAGTATTTTTCGTAGTCGCCGGAGGTGGAAAGGAACTGGTTGGCGTCCAGGGTGATGGCTCCAAGATAGTCGCCTTCCGTGTCACGGGGATCGGTGAGGGCTACTTTCCAGGGGGAACCGTCTGGCTTTTCGCCGTAGGTCATGACACTGCTGCCGCCTAGGTTCAGGATCATACCAGAAACATCGGGCTGGCTTCTAAGGTAGTCCATAATCAGGTCACAGCCCATGCCTTTTCCAACGGCACCAAGATCCAGGGTACAGCCATCAAGAAGGGTTACATTGTTTCCGTCCATCTGAATTTTCTCGTATCCCACTTCGGGAAGAAGAGTGTCAATTTCGGACTGGTCCGGGACATGAGGATTCTCGCCGTCAATGTCCCACAGACGGATGATTTTTCCAAGGGTGGGGTCAAAAGCACCGTCGGATTCCTGGGAAAGCTGGCGAATTTTCTCAAGGTCGGCGGCAAGTTCATCAGAGACTTCCATGGTCTTGCCATCAGCATTGTTCAACTGAGAAATCTGGGAGTTTTCCTCTGTCCAGGAAAGGAGGGTGGTTTCCATTTCGCGGAGCTTTTCGCCAATCTGGGTGTTGATGTCCTCGCCTGAGGTATAAAGGGTTTCGGAAACTACCGTGTCCATTGCGAAATCTGCGTTGGTGTATTTTTCCACGTCAGATGCATAAACAACTGTAGTTGTTTTTCCCAGTACTGTTGCGGAAATGACAGTGAGAAGCAGGCTGCCCCAGAGGATTCCTGCCGCACTTCTCTTTCTCAAATGCCTTCTCCCATTAAACATATCCAAGCAGGTAAGTGATTGACCTCTGGACTGCTTTTTATAATGTACCTTAATTAAATCGAATTCATTCTGAAATCTTACTTTACTTCTTTTTTTACTCATATCCTGTTCTTTCTGATTTTATTTTCTCTTACTTTCCAATAGCTTTCGCCCATCTTTTCCAAGCGCGTGTTTAAAAAGAGCTCTCATCTTTCATCTTCGGAATCCCGATCCGGATATTCTTCTTCGGGCAGATTCCCTGGCAGGCGTGGCAGCAGATACATTCTCCTGAGAGAAGGGTATCACCGTCAATGTCCAGATGAGCAGGGCAGCGTTTTTTGCAGGCTCCGCATTTCGCCGGACAGGTGCTTCTGTCACGATTGAACAGTGCAGAAGGCGCTATAGGCATTATAGCAAAAATCGCGCCCATTGGGCAGAGGAACTGGCAGAAAAATCTTTCCTGGGTGCACATTCCGATCAGGATCAGAAGCAGCAGCACAATCCCCACCTTGTAGGAGGCGCCAGAAAGTCTGCCAGCGGTAAGCATGGAAAACACATCCCAGGGGCTCATGCCCTGAAGCTTGCTGTACCAGCCGGTAAGGATAGATACAAGAAGCACCAGAAGCCAGATATATTTCACCTTCTGCAAAATACGGATGGCTTTTTCTGAATATCCGTGACGGCCTTTTTTATGAAAAACCTTCTGGCGGATAAACACAGTCAGCTCATACAATGCATCCCCAAGGGAACCAAATGCGCAGGCATATCCGCAGAAATGCCGTCCGAACAGGCAGGTTACCACCAGCAGCACGGCAGTCACATCCAAAAAGGAATTCCAGCTGATTGTCTGATGTGCTGCGATTGCCTGAAAAATGGACTTCACGCCTGCGAATGCCGTGGAAAAAAGTGCCGGAGCAAAAATGAAAAACAGAAGCTGGATGCCGGCGCGGATCAGCCGGATTTTTCTCTGTCTCTTTTTCATTGATTTTCCGCCTTTCCAAGTGCATCATTTACAGCGTTGATAATTCCAGTGGAACTGAAGGTTGCGCCGGAAATGGTGTCAACGTCTGTACTCTGGGAAGCCAGAATGGTGCTGATCACGCCTTGTCCCTGGGAAAGGTATGCAGAGTCTTCGCCTGGTGCACTTACCACCTGAATGTCTGTAATCGTATCATTTTCAAGTGTAACCTGAACCTGGATGTTGCCGCCAAAGCCCTGGCCGTCTCCTGTATAGGTTCCGTTTTTATAAACAAGCTCTTCACTGTCTTCATTAGAAGAAGTGTCCTCAGCCTCTGTCTCATCTGTATTTTCCTCATCTTTTTTCGCGTCCTCGGAAGCATCCCCGGAAGATGTTTCCTCCACCTGGGCTTTCTGATTCTTCGCTTCCTCTTCTGCCTTTTTCTTCGCCTCTTCCTGCGCTTTTGCAGCCTCTTCAAGGGCACTTAATATCTCATCCTGCTGTTTTTCCAAGGCCTCCACTCTGGTTGTCAGACTGGCGATCTGCTGGTCTTTTTCGGTATCACTGTCTTTTTTCTGCATGGAGTTGTAACCAAGGACGGCACCAACGATCAGAAGCAGACATAAAACTCTCATAATAAAACTCTGGTATTTCATGGGTTATGCTCCTTTTGCCTGATTTAATGCATTTCTAAATGCCTGAATAAATCCCTGGGAGGAATATGTGCATCCAGATACTGTATCTACACTGTCTGCGGACTGCTTTCCCATAACCTGTCCAAGAATTCCCTCCCAGGCTGTATCTGCATATTCTTCATCATCATAGGAAAAATAAGTTGCTCCCACAATCTGTCCTCCGGATATTGTTACGGTAACCTGTACACTGTCTGGTCCGTCATTGCCTTCTCCAATGCCAGTGTAGGTTCCATCTGTATATGCACCAGCAGGCACAGGCGTGGGTTCTGGCGCAGCTGTCGGTTCCGGCGTCACAGAATTCTCCGGTGTATCCGTCGGCTCCGGTGCAGAAGTTGGCGCTGGCGTTTCAGTAGGCTCTGGTACAGCTGTAGGCTCCGGTGCAGTCGTTGGTTCCGGAACAGAAGTCGGCTTTGGCGTATTTGTGGGTTCTGGCTTCTCGGTGGAATCCGGCGCCTCAGTGGGCTCTGGCGTTACTGAAGGCTGTACCTCTGTATTTTTTGCCTGCTCCAATGCTATTTTGGACGCATCCAGAATTCCCATAGAAGAAAATGTTGCACCACTTACAGTGTCAATTCCTTCTGTACTCTGCTTTTCCAGTATTTTAGGCTGTATGGATCTCCATGCCTTATTGAAAAAGCTTCGGGTATCTGAGTTTGTATTGGTTACTTCCGTAATTTTTCCATCTTTAATCGTCAGTGATATGTTAACCTGTCCAGAATATCCCATTGCAGACCCTGTATAGGTGCCATCTTTCAAAAGATTTACAACCGGCTGCTCATCTGACGGATTATCCGGAGTCTTGGTAGGCTGTGGAATCTCCGTTGGAATTGGTGTTACAGTTTCATCAGGTACAGCAGTCGGGGTTGGAGTTATATCTTCTTCCTTTGAGTCTGTAGTTCCTGATTGATCAGCCTTTGAAAGAGCCTGGGATAAAGCTCCGAGAATTCCATTTGAAGAAAATGTTGCACCACTTACAGTATCAATTTCAGAAGTACTCTGTCTGGAAATTACATTGGACTTGATTGTTTTCCATGCTTTATTAAAAAATTCAGGTGTATCTGTATTTGTGTTGCTTATTTTTTTGATTTTTCCATTTTTTATTGTAACCTTTACCGTTACGGTTCCATCAAAGCCTTCTGCCTGTCCCTCATATACGCCATCTTTATAGCTGACAGAAGTATCTTTCTTCGGTTTCTTTGCAGGTTTTGGCGTTGGCGTTGGAGTTGGTGTGGCAGCCGGTGTGGCAGAATCACTGTTTCCTGCCTGTGAAAGGGCATTCTGTACTGCCTGGATAATCCCGTTTGAGGAATAAGTTGCACCGCTGACTGCATCCACATTCGGGGACTGGCTTGATAAAACCTTACTTACAACGCCCTGTGCAGAGGCAAAATAAGAGCCTGTTTCTCCAGAGGCACTCAATATATCAACAGCTGTGATTTTCCCACCTGATACAGTTACCTGTACGGTAATCGTTCCTCCAAAGCCAGTTCCGCTTCCCTGGTAAGTTCCATCTTTATAGCCGCCTTCCGGAACTTCTGTAGTTGGTGTAGTGGTGGAGCCCTGACCTACCCCTGAAGATGCAGCCGTTTTTACTGGAAGGGTCTTTGAGCTTCCTTTTTTTATACCACTTTTTTTCTTTGAAATTTTGGAGGTTTTTTTCTTTGAAGAAGCTGATGATGTGTTCTTGCCTGCTTTCAGCAGACTCTCCTCTTCTGCCTCGTCATCTGCTGCCTCATAGGAATAGGCTGTTTTCAGAAGCGATTCCAGATCCTGGGATTTTACAACCTCTCTGGTTTCAGCAGTCACTTCTTTTCCACTGCTGCCAGCCTGAGCACCTGCTGCAGCCACAGCCGCAATAACCACTGCTGCTGGAGCAAGTTTCACCAGATTCTTTTTTTCAAAAGGATTCTTATCACTGTCTCGTTTTTTCATGCTGTCTCCTGTTAAAATATGTAGCAAAATAAGTTTCTTTTTACAAGCAAAAGCAGGGGCTGTTAAAAACGGCCCCCGTTCCTTTGCCTTGTTTTTGCACAAGTATTATTTGTTATCGTAAAAGCTTTGTAATCATTATTTTACTTTTACTTTGAATTTCTTAGATACTCCATTACTTGTAACAGTGATGGTTGCAGTACCTTTCTTCTTACCTTTTACAACACCTTTTGCAGTAACAGTCGCTACTTTCTTGTTGCTGGACTTGTATGTTACTTTTCCGGATGGTGTTGCGGTTGCTTTGATTTTTACTGTTTTGCCTTTCTTGATTGTTGCAGAAGATTTTGCAAGCTTCAGAGAAGGTTTCTTAACCTGGATTACTACCTTCTTAGTGTAGTTTCCAACTTTTACCGTAATGGTTGTCTTTCCTGCTTTTTTCGCTTTTACAACGCCTTTGGAGGTAACAGTCGCTACTTTCTTGTTGCTGGATGTAAATTTAACTTTTCCAGTTACATCATTTTTTACAACCGTAATGGTTGTGGAGGTTTTTCCTTTGGTGTAAATTGTGGAAGCTTTTGCAGTTGCTGTAATTCCTTTGGCCGGTGCTGCAGTCGGTGAAGGAGTTGCAGTTGGCTGTGCTGGGGCCGGTGTTGCAGTCGGCTGTGCAGGGGCTGGTGTTGCGGTCGGCTGTACAGGTGCCGGTGTTGCGGTCGGCTCTGCCGGCACCGGAGTAGCGGTTGGAGCTGGAGCTTTTACAAGCATGTTAAGAGCTTCTCTTAAATGTCCGATCTGCTCTTCTACGCCATAAGTTGTCTGATTCTTAATATTTGCAAGCATTTCCTCGCACTCTTCAAGCTCATTTGCAATGCTGTCTTTTGCAGCAGCCCAGCTCTCTGGAGTATAATCAGCCTCGTTCAGGGCTTTTGCTTCTGCGATAATGTTTTCCAGTGGTGTGGAATCTGCATCACCTGCAGGTTTTGCAATATTTTCAGCTGTTGCCTGAAATTTTACAACGTAATCCTGATATCCAAGAGCATGAACAGTAAGAGTCCAGTAGCCTGTTCCGTCAGTTCCTTCTGGGAGCTTGCATCTTCCGGATTCTGTAAGACCAAGCTGGATACCCATCATTTTATGCATCCAGTTATCAGCTGCAAATTTTGTTCCATAGTTTGCAAGTCTGTTTGTATAAGTGGAATCATTTCCATAGTATGCCCACTCAACAGACTGCATATGTGCACCAAGATCGCCATAATTTCCAGTCAGGTCAACTCTCAGGAACTCACCATAAGAACCATTTCCAGGTTTTACAGTTGCTGTAATTCCTTCTGCTGCTTTCAGATCTGCATCTTTGATACCAGACTCAGTTCCGTTCTGTCTTGCTCCGATTACAAAGCTTCCGTCTTCAGCTTTTGTAACTTTTTTCAAGCCATTTGTATTTGCAGTTACATTTGCAACGGCTTCATAGGATTTCAGTTCTTTCTCGCCATAACCGCCGATCAGCTGTCCGCCATTTTTTACAATTGCATGGCTTTCTGCAAATGCAGCAAGGTCAGCTCTCTTAATCTCAACCGGTACATATTTCAGACCAGTTACGGTATATCCGGTTACATTGTTCCGGTTAAATACTTCTGATGTTCCATCGGCATAATAAACTGTTTTTCCGTCTGCGCTCCAATGAGAAACTGTTTTTCCATTAAGAACAGCGATTGCCTGGAAGCTTCCTCTGTGAAGACCATGGTTTGCAGTTGCTCTTGTTACAGCATCAAATGCTCCAAGGTCTGACTCACCTCTTCTGTCTTTTTCTTCAGAAGAAGCTGTGGAGCCTGCATTGTATACATCCTCGGAAGACCAGTATTCAGCCCAGGTAAGACCTGCGTATACATATACGTTTTCGTTGTAAACAAATGTTACATCTGGGTATCCGGCAGCACTTACAACTACTGTATCTCCATCGTTTACAGCTGTTTTAGAATAATCAAGAGTTCCATCCTCCTGAACAATCTTCACAGCACCTTTTCCGCTTGCAGCATACTCTTGGTCACCAATTTTTACTTTTGAAACTGTTTTGGTAAATGCAACAAACTGCTCAGCGGTAATATCTGCCGCAGCAACCAGTTTTCCTTCATACTCATCATAGGAAGCCATTACAGTATCTGTTGTTGCTGTAAAAGTAGCGCTGACAGGAGCATATTTTCCATTTGCATCGGAAATTGTCAGAGTATGTGTTCCAGGTGTAAGATTTGTAACCTTTACTCCTGTCTCTGTTGTCGCTGCTTCCACATCATCAACTGCATATTTCTTTGAATAATCAGATGGAAGTGCTTCAGATAATTCAACTTTAACCTCTGCATCTGTTACCTTGATGTTGTCAACGGTTGCACTGACACCTGTTTTTACCGGAACATAAGTATCTGGAATATCAAAATTAATTTCCCCCTTATCCGTATAGTACGTTACGCTTGAAATAGTTTTTCCCATCATGGATTTGTAGTGGTCAGAGCTTATTGGGCAACCGTGAGATTCTGTTGTAAAGCCGGTGCTCCATGCAAGTTCTTTTCCTTTCCAGATATTCTCAAGATGACGGAGTGCATAAGTGGTTCCGTCTGTTGTATTGATGATTACACCATAAATCTTATCACCATTAGATGCATTTACTACTGCCTTTACTGCTGTCTCATCCAGCTCAAGCTGATAATCTCCATATTTGGAATTAAGCTTTAATTCAGCATTCACACTAACATTCTGTTCGGACATTCCCTGAACAGCGCTAAAAGAAATATTTCCGTTCTCATCTACGCTCATTTCCTTGTAATATGCAGGAGTTTCTGCCGGAACATAATAAGTATAGCTTGGCTGTTCAATAAGAGCCGCTGCACCAGTATATGTATTAGTACTTACCTGGCCTTTCATGTTCGTAGTAATCTCTATAGTAGTGCTGTCTGTAATCTGTTTAAAATTTTCCAAATCAGAAGCTTTATTCACTTTTACCGGAAAAGTAACACCTGCAAGTTCATTTCCTTCCGCGCTTGTATGATAAGCAGCATTTCCATTCATCACGCCGCTCATCTTTGTTTTTGCTTTCGTCGCGGATGTAAATGCATCTACTTTTACATCATTGTTTTTCAGCTCAGATCTGTAAAAAGCTTCATAGGGAATGTTCATCAGTACGATCTGTCTATCCTCCACTGTTTTCACAGCTCCCGCTTCATTGTTGGTTTCGCCCTCAGTGTCTGCTAAAAAAGCATCTTCTGTGTCGCCGGTTTCGCCATCCTCGAATCCAGACTTCTCTTCTGCGGCTTCTCCAGATTCAAAACCATCCTCTGTGTCTGTACCAAAATCTGCTAAATCCTCAGCCTCTGATGATTCGTCATAGTCGTCTGAAATCTCATCAGAACCATATGCAGTCTCCTCAGATACCTCAACAGCTGCTTCTCCAGAAGTAAAGTCCTCTGCCATAACTCCAACCGGTGAACTGGTCATCGCTACAGCTGCACTCATAATGATCGGAGCAATTTTTCTTAATAACTTTTTGTCAGCCATTCTCTTCCTCCTCGTTTAACTTTTATTAGTATTTTCTAACCTTTGTTTATTCTACAGAATTGTGTTAGAAATGTCTATCTTTTTTTAGTTTAGACATTGCACTTTTTTTATCAACAAGAGGGGCTGTTCCGCTTACAGACAGCACACTTATTTGCAGCCAAAAAATCCAGGCACGGAAGTCTTCTTACTTCTATACCTGGATTCTCGTACATCGAATATTAAGTAACTGCCCTATTGACTTGTCTGATTTTTCATCTGCTGCGCCGCCTTCCTCCGCGATGCACAAAAATTATACTGTGTATCATTTCCCTTTGGCAGCCTTTAAATTTCATTTTTATTTATCTTTTCTGCCATATCTGCATTTTGCGCCCTCTGGCGGTCACAAATGTGTTTTAGAACAGCCGTTTGGCTGCGCCATACACCATATTTTCTTTCTATGAGAAAAAGCTTTCAGCCACGCTCATCTCTGCAATATATCCAACAGTTCCTGTCATAAAAATAGTTCCGTCTTCTTTAATGTCGATCTGGATCATACCACCTGGCTGGTTTACATTGATTCTGTTTTCCATCAGACCTTTTCGGTAGGCTGCAATGGCTGCTGCACAGCTTCCTGTACCGGAAGCTTTTGTGTAACCGGAGCCACGCTCCCAGATCTCAATATCCAGATTTCCTTTATCAATCTGGCGGCAGATCTGCAGGTTCACTCTTTCCGGGAACTCATCTGCATTTTCCACATATGGCCCCAGCTCCCTTACTTTTTCCGGGGATACCTGATCCATGAAAATAATGCAGTGTGGATTTCCTACTGTGAGACAAGTTGCCTTGTATTCTTTCTTGTTAAATGTAAATGGCTCATCGATCACCTCACGCACCTCGCCAGTTACCGGAATCTCTCTGGAAAGGAAAGAGGCTTTGCCCATATTTACGCGGAACTCTGTCGCTCTGGCATTCAGACACTCTACTTCGATTGTTCCGGATAAAGTCTCAATGGCAAATTTTTTCTCTGTAACATACTCATTGTCCATAAGATATTTTGCAAAAATACAGACACCGTTTCCACTGATTGCAGCTTCACTTCCATCGGAATTAAAAATATGCATTCCCATTTTTCCGTTAATGTCAACTGGTCCGTAAAGCACACCATCCGCTCCAAGTCCGAACCCCCGCTGGCAAAGAAGCGCAACTTTTTTGCCCTGCAGCTGAAGCTGGTTTTTCTTCGCATCCAGTACCAGATAATCATTTCCAAAGCCCTGATATTTTGTCATGATAATGCTGTCTCTCATTGTTTTCAATTCCTTTCTGACGAAGCGCCCGTGATCTTTTTTCTCAAATCACATCTTATATATCCAGTATAGCATTTATTTTTCCCATGTACATAGAATAACTTGCGAAATATATTGCAAAAAATGCGGTATTTCATTTATAATAAAGTCATATTTCAAGCGCAGAATTGAATTATGACGCTACGCAAACGTAGCTGCAAGCAAAGTTTGCGGTTCCATACACACTATAGTTAAAACAGGGGCCATAACATATGAATTCTTTCAATGAACCTACTGAAAAAACCGGCTATCTGGAGCAGGATTTCCGGCTTTTTCACATCAAGGACCAGACCAAGCGAGAATTTTCTTACCATTATCATGATTTTCACAAGGTGATCATCTTTCTTTCCGGAAAGGCAGCCTACCACATTGAGGGAAAGTCCTACTACCTGAAGCCCTGGGACATTCTCCTCGTGAACCGTCACGCCATCCACAAACCTGAAATTGATTTTTCGGTTCCATACGAACGTTTTGTACTATGGATCCGCAACGACATCAAATCCACAGAACTGCTCCGCTGTTTTCAGAAGGCGATTGACCGGAGTTACAATCTAATCCGTCTGGACTCTGACACTCAGGAAAAATTAAAGCAGCTTCTCTACGAACTGGAAGCTGCCCTGAAAGACAAAAAATTTGGAAGCGAGCTTCTTGGCTCAGCTCTTTTTACCCAGTTCATGGTTTATGTAAACCGCATTTTTCTGGAAAAGCAGTACATTTACGACGCTCGCTCCTACAGCAGTGATTCCCAGATAGAAGAGCTTCTCCGTTATATTAACCACAACCTTACTGAAGATCTTTCCATTGAAACCCTTGCGCGGAAATACTACCTGAGCAAGTATCACATGATGCGGAAATTCAAGGAGGAAACCGGTTACACCATCCACAACTACATCATTAGCAAGCGCCTTCTTCTCGCCCGCACAAAAATTTCCGAAGGCACCCCCATTCTGAAGGCCGCCCAGTTAAGCGGCTTCTCCGACTATACCACCTTCTCCCGGGCCTATAAAAAACAATTTGGCACCGCGCCGAGCCAGACAATATAATTGCTATTTAGTTGATTAAAAGTTCTTCAATGCGGACGCAT